>Ga0255099_1000224_pt1 | contig 23114 bp, 22 predicted proteins | sample Colum_Colum_RepA_2_FD_188451 | JGI IMG/M metagenome (GOLD analysis project Ga0255099, IMG submission 188451) | Freshwater microbial communities from Columbia River, Oregon, United States - Colum_Colum_RepA_8d | ecosystem: Environmental > Aquatic > Freshwater > River | place: USA: Oregon...
CTCCCGGCGATGGGCAGGCCTCCAGTTTCGAGTGCAGGGTATGAGGCAAAAACCCCCTTATAAAGCGGTTGCCTTGCACTACGATCAGATAGCGCCGCCACGGGTGATTGCTGCAGGCACGGGGGAAACAGCAAGGCTTATCGTAGAGACCGCCAGAAAACTGGGTACGCCCTTGATGGCAGACCCAAACCTTGTGGAAGCCTTGTCAGCGCTAGAGCTGGATGACACCATCCCGGAGGAGCTGTTCGTTGCAGCGGCGGTTGTTCTCGCATGGGCGTACTGGCTTCAGGGCAAAGAACCCCCGCAACGTGACCAGGGGCGGACGGATCACCGCTAGGGCTTGTCCGTTAACCTGCCGCGGAGATCATAGTAAGTCGGAGTTTGGTTATTTCCTTCAAGCTGGAGGGAGCGCAGGGCGTCGCGTACAACACCCAGCTTGCGGTTGATGAGAATTTCATTGCGCTTCTGGAGGATGTTTCCGCTCCTGCCGAGCGCCCTCATGGAATCCCATGCTTCCTGAAGTTGGCCTAGAGCTGATGCGCGTGATTGCCCGGTGGCAGACTCCAGGCTGCTAGCCACCTCGTCAATGTTGATTGCGGCGATACGCTCCAGCAGCAAGTCTTTCTCAGCCTGCAAGCCCTCAAATCGGCCGATATCCTGGCTGCTTAGCGCCTGGTATTCGTTTTCCAGCAACACGTTCAGGACCTGCAGTAGCTGGCACAAATCCAGCACCAGACGAGTGGCTGTCTCCTCAGCAGAGCTAGTTGTCGCCGGGTCGTTGGTTTGCAAGGCGTCAGATCAACTTTTCGAGTTCAACAAACTGTTCGCTGATTTTCATCGAATCGAGCGGATAGTCGCCCTTCGCAATCGCGGCTCGCAAGCGCTCGACTTTCTGGCTGTCAAAATCAGCTGATTCCAGCGCCTTTTCGACACTGGATGACAAAGCCAGCTCATCGCTTACAGCCGCCGCCGGCTGGGGCTCGGCGGGTGCCAGGCTTTCCACAACATGCTTGCGCGTGTCTACGGCCGGTTTTTGGGGCTGAATCGGACCTGCGCCGGATGCTGAGTTGTTGCTGTTGATTATGGACATCTTATGGCTCTTTCAGTCAGGATAATGGGACCCTACGGGAAAAGTCGACACATCGCCTCGGGACTTTAACAAAATTTCCAGATTTATTGCGATAGCCAGGTTCAGGGAATCGTGGCTGTGCCAACGCCCGTCACTGCGGCGCGGATGCGCCCACCGGATTCTTTATTAAGCAGTTCAATCTGTTGCCCGATCTGGCCATCCTGCGAGGCACTCATGACCTGCGAGATTTCGACGAGGTTGCGTTTTATGCTGACTATTACATCCTCACCCTTAACCACCGCGGGCAGGCTGCGAATGCCTGATATCCGCAGTACCTGCCCAGGCAGCAGGGTCGAGGTTGCCGTAGCGCGGGGCAGCGCTGCCGGCTCCAGAATCGCATCGTGGGGCATGCGCCCCCAGTAATACCCCATCGTTGTATTGTCGGAAGACAACAGCGTGCCGCGCGGTATTGTGACAGCTGCTGTCAGCACCGCCTGGCGGCTGGCGATATCTGCCAGAGTTATGATCGCCCCGGCCGGCAGTGCGCGGACGCTGCGTGCGCCCTCCAGCTGCTTGGCCGCGACCTGTCGGCCGGGCGGCAAGGTGGAGATCGGACGCACGGTTTGATCGAACATCGATTGATCCAGATCCGAGCCAGCGGCTAGCGACTGCCGTACACGAAACGCTGGCACGCCCTCTTCAAAAAGGGATTGATTTACAGGCTGCCCGGCTCGGACTGCGCTACGCAGAAACTTTCCGGAGAAAGCAGATAGCTGTGCGGCTGCGTCTACGTGAGCACTTTGGGGTAATGTCACATCTCCCACATTGAGCCGATGCCCCGCTGGCAGGTCGCTTGCGAAATGCACCGCAATGCTGGTCTCTGCTGCACGAAACTGCAGATACAGTGACCAGTCGCTGCCAGGGCATCTTGCCAATACTGTCTTGTTGCCGGGATGAGGAAGAGAGAATTCAAACCCGCCGTTGCAGCTGGGGATTTCCACCCGCGAATCGAGTGGCAATAACATATAGGCGCCGGCGACCTCGCTGTCCTGGCTGTCAAGCCAAGCCCGTGCGGTGGAAACGAGACTGGTGCTGATTTCCTGCGAGGCCAAGCTTAGGGAGTAAGCTTGCGCGATTGTCGCCAGCAACAAAACGGGGATGTAGCGACGTGCGCCGAGTACGTACCTGATGCTCATGGTTAAAGTTTTTGTGCTATATGCCGACCAACTCAATATAGGCAAATAGGTGGAGCGAGTAAAGGAGAGCACATGAAAACAGTGATAGCTGAAGTATTCTCCCGCTTCGGCCAACGCAAGGGAGTTCCGCTTGTACCAGGTTGGTTAGCACCTCTTATTAAGCCCAGTCCGGATCCCAGTCCGGATCCCAGTCCGGATCCCAGTCCGGATCTCAGTGCGGCAAGGGCCGCTCGCATGGCCACTGCCAACGCGGAAAATGTGCCTGCAAAGAAGTCGCCCGGACCGGGGCCTCCAGCAAAGTTGGGAACACTGGCGTCACCCGAATATATAAGCATGCTCAATGCGCGAATTGAGCAATTCAAAACAAGAGTAGCGGCCCTGGAAAGATTCAAAGAGCCCGGAAAAGACAATGGCAATAATCAAGCAAACGGAAGAAAACACAGCGACCGGCAGGTCCGCAAAGGCGGACGCGGCATTTGAAGAATATGGGGATGACGCTCCTCGCTTTGAGCCTGTTATGGATGAGCAGGATGCCATAAGCGCCGTAGCCCAAAACGAACCGGTAGACGGGGGTTCCGTCGCTGCAGCTGAAGGTATTGAAAGCAAACTTGAAACCCTTATTCCGAATGTTTTGAGCATGGCGGAAAGCATCGTGCAGCTGGCTGAAACCAGTGGTGAATTGACCGCGCAGTTGCGGACCAATGCTGCTGAATTCGAGGAAATTATTGCGGACTATGACAATATTCTGCAGCGCAAAAACCGCCACATGCTTGGGCTGCTCGGGACCAGTGTTGGTGTGATCGCCGTCTGCCTGCTACTGGTAATTTTCATGAGCCTGAGTTTTTCGCGCCAGGTCACCAACATGAACGCACTCTCGCTGACACTTGGTCGGCGCATAGCTGATGTAAACAGTGGCCTGGTGACTTTCGAAGAACTAAATCGTTCGATCGAAAGTCTGGAAAGCGCAGTACTCGGTGTGGCCAACGGCATACAGGTGCAGCAGGCCGCAATCGCAGATATGAAGGCGAAGCAGGACACAGGAAATCTGCAGCTGATGGAAGATGTCAAATCTGTGCTGGCAAAACAAAGTACTGCGACCGGCGCTATAGTAGGAGGAGTGCAAGCGGAAGTTTCCCGCAGTGCCACTGCTGTTTCCCAGTCGAACTCAGTACTGCAATCATTGCGGCTCGAAGTCGTTAGCGTCGGCGCTGCAGTTAATGGACTGCTAGAAATGCGAGATTCCATTGATGCTTTGGTAACACTGAACAGAGAGCGATACCTCGAACAACTAGGTGCGCAGGAGGGAGGCACAGAAGCCGAAGCGGTACAAGCTGAGCCAGCAATTAGTTTCCAGCGAGAACTACCGGAAACCGCGCCAGCTCAATCCACGCCTTGAAAATTTTCTCCAAGTATTGAAAGTGGCATTCGTCTGCCACTTTCACGCCGCTTTCAAAAATTCGGCGGTCCCGCGCGCCACTTCGGTGAATGTTGATCGAGATGTAAAAAATCCATAAGTAACTGAAAAACATAAGTTTAATTTTTCGTCAAAGCAATTAAATGGCTTGGCACGCTTTCTGCTTTGGTTCACGTGAACCAAGCAAGGGCAAGGCGCCATGACAATAATCGATAACTATCTGGGTACCCACTCGACTGCGCTCACGGTGCGCAACCAGCGGCTTGAGCTAATTTCGCGAAACATCGCCAATGCAACCACGCCAAATTATCGCGCGCGGGATATCGATTTTGCCAAGGCAGTGGCCGATCTGAGTCAGAGTTCGCCAGTGCGGCTGACTGACGCGGCGCATGTGGATGGGGCTGCAAGCAACCTCAGCACGATCAGTAGTCTGGTCTACCGGACGCCCTTGAATCCTAGTGTCGACAACAACACGGTGGAGATCGGTGTCGAGCAGGCGGCGTTCGGCAAGGCTGCCGCTGAGTACCAGGCGTCTCTGCAATTTCTCGAGAACCGCATTAGCACACTGCGTAAGGCATTTAGGGGAGATTAAGATGTCGGTCAATAACATCATGAATATCGCAGGTTCTGCGATGAACGCTCAGATAGTGCGCTTGAATACTACGGCTAGCAACTTGGCCAACAGCGGTGTGCTGGCGACTACGCCGGGCGAGGCCTACCGTGCGAAGAAGCCAGTCTTCTCGACCATTCTCGAAGCCCAGATGGGCAATCAGCGAGACGCAGTTGGTGGTGTGCGTGTTACTGGCATTATCGATGATGCTAAAGACGTGAAACAGATCTATGACCCGGGTAATCCGCTGGCCGATGAAACCGGCTATGTGTGGGGTTCCAACGTCAACACCGTCGAGGAAATGATCGAGATGTTAGATGCCTCACGCAACTACCAGAACAACGTCGAAGTGGTTAGCACCGTAAAGGACCTGATGCTGCGGACACTTGAGATTACAAAGGCATAACTATGGCTGATTCAATTGCGTTACCGGCAGGCCTGTTGACCAAGCAGCAATACGAGAAGGCGCAGTTCGACCAAAAATACAATATGGAAAAAGATCTCGGGCGTGATGCCTTTCTAAAGCTGTTCACTACCCAGCTGCAGAATCAGAATCCGCTGGATCCGATGGACAATGAAGCTTTCGTATCCCAGCTGGCGCAGTTCTCCTCACTGGAATCCATGAAGGCAATGCAAAGTTCAATTGAACAGATGTCGGCTTCGTTTCAAGGTGAAAAATTCATCAGCAGCAGCAATCTGCTCGGGCGCTATCTGCGCAATGAGTCTGCGGCTGTCATGACCGGCAAGGGCCAGGATAGCCGAGCAGTAGCAGATCTGAGCAATGGTGCCGAGGAAGTAAAAATCGGTGTTATCGATAGCACGGGGCAACAAGTTTACGGCACGACTATGGGCGCGCAGTTGCCGGGAGAAATGCAAATTACCTGGAATGGGAAAGACGACCAGGGCAAGGCACTACCGGACGGCATCTATAAATTTGTTGTGGCGGCCAAGATTAACAACAAGTTCATGCCAGTTTCTGTCAGCACCAAGGATCGCATCCAGTCAGTGCGCTGGGACAGTACCAGCAATGACTACACCATTGAGACTGAGACCGGCAGTGTCCTTAATTCCAAACAAATAACACGTATCGAAATGTGATCAGGAGGAAGTCCGCATGTCATTTTATACTTCGCTTACCGGCATCAACGCCGCCACGGTTGAACTTGCAGTAACCTCCAACAACATAGCCAACTCCGGCACTTCGGGCTTCAAGAAGTCCAGTGCTGAATTCGGCGACATCTTTGCAACGTCACCGTTTCAGAAATCATCGAGTGTGGTGGGCAACGGCGTTTCGCTCAAGGAAATGCGTCAGGAATTCAGCCAGGGCAACGTGGAATTTTCGTCAAACTCACTGGACCTGGCGATTACCGGTGACGGCTTCTTTGCCCTGGGAACACCGGACGGCGCCAAGGTGTTCACGCGCAACGGCGGATTCATGCTTAATGATCAGAACCAGATGGTGAATTCTGCTGGCCAATCACTTATGGCGCTGCCGGTGGATTCTACCAACAAGGCCGACTTCAGCGAGCCGCTCACCGCGTTAACAATTCCGCGCACCACGGTCTCCGAGTTCAAGGCCACCACCTCTGTTGAACTGGGCCTGAACCTGCCATCGGCCAGTGCCCCGATCACAGCCGAGTTCAATCCATCCAAGCCCGAAACTTACCACAAGACCACATCCTTCACCGTGTATGGGGCCTCTGGAGCTTCGCACCTGACCACCATCTATTACGTTAAGACGGCAAATGCCACTGCCGACAACCCCCAGAACAAATGGCAAACCTACGTGTACGTGGACGACAAGCCCGTGCAGCCAGCCCTTCTTCAGGCTGCCGATAATGTTGGTGGTGAGTACTTCGTGAACAAGTATGGCGAACTCAAGACGCGCAGCCAGCTGCGTGATCTGCAGCGCACCAGTATCGAAAGCGATAAGTACCTCATCACCACCGGTACGGTCTACAAGAAGTTCTCGTTCGACAAACTGTCCAAACCCGTGGAATCGGCGCCTGCCAGCCTCGAGCTTAAGATCAATCCCGAGAATCCGTATTACGACCGGCTCAATCTCACCAACAATCAGAACGGGATCGATTTCAAGGGCCTCACCCGTGCCAATCTGGCCAATATGTTCAAGGTTTCCTGCGATGGCTCTGGTTTTGCACAGATAGGCCTGGAGCACCTGGCCGGCCGTGAAGATCTGATGTCAGGTGCCGAGCTAGCATTTGAACTTACCAATGTGCTGAATACCCGTTTTGGCGATGGCAGGAACTTCCAGTTCTCCCCTCCTGCTACCGGTGTGCCTGGTGCAAATAAGTTCACCCTGACACGTGTAGATGATGCCACTGGTAAGGACATCCGCTTGAGTATCGATATCACTGCTGCAGCCACGGCTTTGAAGGCGATGACAGGTGAAATTGAAGTGCTATCTGCGGGCAACGAAATCACACCCGAAAATCTAACGTACATGTTGAACCAAATACTGCAGGGAAAGCTGACCACAGGGGTAACACTGGCCGGTAGTGCCGCAACACCCAAAATCGAAGACTTTAAAGACCTTTTGGTCGAGTACGACTTTTCCAGCCAGGGATTCAAAGTTACTCAGACCGCGCCTGACAATGTCCGTCGTCTGTTTGTTTCTAATGCAGATGCTACCACCGGCGCGGGTGAACATCCTGTTTTTGGAGGAGCGCCATATAAGGCAGCCACCACGAACCCTACTGTGCCAGCCCAATATGGTCGTGAGATATTGCCACTGGATACAGACAACAGCGTCCTACTTCTGCGTAGCATCATGCCCAATGGCAACTTGATTACCGCCAGTCGTGATCAGCGCTTTGGTATGAATGTCGTCTACTCTGACAGTGCATTTTTCATCCGCAGCGGCTCCACCGGAGATACCTCCAGTCTCAAGTTACAACTTAATTCCAAGACCACTGTTACCGGAGGTGTCGAGACCAAAACCATCACTGACGCCTCCAAGCTTGCAAAAGAACTATTCGGTATTGCCGAGTCCGGCGAATCGGTGGAACCGCAGGTTTCACAGATCAACAATCTGCCGACAGTGCGTGGCCAGCTTTCAACGCCCGCGATTGTCAAAGGCACCCAGATGGGCATAGATCCGCGCAAATCCTTTACTGTCAGCGCAGCAAACCGCAATCTCACCGTTATCGTCGACGGCATATCCTCCCAGATCCAATTGACGCAGGGCCAATATTCCATTGGTACCTTTACCAAGCACCTACAGGACAAGATCAATCTCATGGCTGATGCGCTGGGCCGTCAGGTCTCTGGCGTGCGTGTGGATTTCGATGAAGGTACTGAAGCACTTGTCATCCGCGGTGCCACGGCATCGGATGATTCGTTCATCCAGATCTCCGGTAGCGCAGATTGGGGTCTGGAAAACATCGATGCAGCATTTGGCAAAACCTCCACGTACATCCGCCTGACCCAGGATCAAGACGGCAGTAGCCCGGTTTATGCCGTTCAGGACAAGAGCGGTAACTGGACTGAAAGCAGCGATAAGGCAGATTTCGATGAACTCGACATCCCCTACTGGTCGCCTATTTTCCTAGACAAGGGTGAACTGACCTTTGATACCAGTGGCAAAATCATCTCGCCACTGGGCGGCACCAGGATGAGGAGCGAAGCTATAACCGGTACCACTGTCTCCATCGACTACGCCAAAAGCACCCAGTACAACAACCCCTTTACGGTGATGAGCCAGGCGCAGAATGGCGCGTCGGAAGGTGACCTCGTAGGGGTAAACATTGGCGATGATGGATTGGTTGTGGCGAGCTATTCCAATGGCACCCAGTCGTCCCTTGGCAAGATCATCATTGCCAACTTCAAGACCCCGCAGGGTTTGCGCCAGATCGGCGACTCCAACTACATGGAGACTGCCAAGTCAGGTGCGGTCGCCTATGGCGAGGCAGGTTCTGCTGGTTTCGGGACTCTGCGCGCAGGTGCGAAGGAGCGTTCAAACGTAGATCTTACTTCCGAGCTGGTCGACCTCATTACGGCCCAGCGTAACTTCCAGGCCAATGCAAAGGCCATCGAGACCTCCAGCTCGATGACCCAGACAATTATCAACATCCGCGGCTAAGGAAACTAAGCCATGGACCGTCTTGTTTACACAACGCTTAGCGCGGCAACCAGCCAGGAGTTCAATCGCATCCAGCTGACCAGCGATTTAGCCAACGTGTCCACCACAGGCTACAAGCGCAGTAGTAGTCACGCGCCTGTCTCCGGCGTATTGGAAGGACCTGGTTTTCGCACCCGATTCCAGCCCCTGGTGTCTTCTGGCGTTGAAGCGGTGGATTTAGCGCCCGGGCCGGCCCTGACTTCGGGTAACCCGCTAGATCTGTTCATGCATGACAACACCGTGCTTGGGGTACAAGCCGCAGATGGAAACATTGCTTTTACCCGGCGCGGTGATCTAAGGATCAACCCCGCGGGCCTGCTGGAGACCAGCGTCGGAAACCTCGTGATGTCGGCCGCAGGTGGTCCGATCTCGGTACCCGCCGACTTCCAGGTCACCATGACTGAAGACGGTGGTGTCTACGTCACCGACCCAGCGGTTGAAGCGCCGGTGCCTCAGCTGGTAGGCCAGTTGATGCTGCGTGATGCCAGTGCCACAGGCCTGGTGCGACGTACCGATGGTCTGTATCAGCCGGCCCTGCAGCAATTGCCGAATGGGGATTTTGCCTCGGGTACGGAACCAGCCCGTGTCACCAGCGGCGCTCTTGAGGGCAGTAACGTGAATCCAGTTGAAGTGATGGTGAACTTGCTGGATTTGCAACGCTCCTTCGAGACCCAGATGAAAATCATAAAGAGTATGGAAGAACTAGACCGTGATGGCGCACAAATGATGAGCCTGCGCTGAACCTGAGGAACTAAACGATGGATGCATCAATGTGGGTAGCGAAGACGGGCCTTACCGCTCAGTCAACGCGCATGACCGTAATCGCCAACAACCTGGCCAACGTAAACACGACCGGCTTCAAAAAAGACCGTGCCCAGTTCGAAGACCTTATGTACCAGCGCATAGTCCAGGCCGGTGCGCAGGCCGATATCAACTCCCAGACTCCGACCGGACTAATGCTCGGCACCGGAACGCGCGTGCTATCCACCGAAAAGATTCATCGCCAGGGCAATATGATGTCCACTGATAATTCGCTGGATCTTGCCATTGCGGGAGACGGTTTTTTCTCGGTGCAGCAGGCAGACGGCACCGTTGCCTACACCCGGGATGGCGCGTTCAAGCTGTCCAGCACCGGCGCAATGGTCACGTCTTCCGGCGAAGCCCTGATTCCGCAGATAACTATTCCCCAGGACGCTGTCAGTATCACGATTGGTCGCGACGGGACTGTTACTACAGAGCTGGCCGCTGGTGGTGGCGCGGTACAAGTTGGTCAGTTGCAGCTTAATCGCTTTGTCAACAACTCGGGGCTGCAACCGGTGGGCCGCAACCTGTACGTGCAGACCAACTCCAGTGGTCAGCCAATTGTTTCGATTCCTGGCAATCAGGGAACGGGCAGTCTGACACAGGGTGCGCTTGAGTCTTCTAACGTCAATGTCGTGGAGGAAATGGTCAATATGATCGAGACCCAGCGTGCGTACGAAATCAACTCCAAGGCAATTGCGGCAGCCGATGGCATGCTTCGCTTCCTGAACAACAATCTCTAAGGCAGCACATATGCGGATTTTGCTAATTCTTTCGTTGTTGCTTGCCAGTGGCTGTGCCAGCAAGGCGGGTGATGAGTTGGCCGCTGGATTTTCCCTGACCTATCCTGAGTCAATACCTGCCCAGCGTCAGGCAACGGGGTCCATTTACGATAACGGCGTAGGCTTGTATCCAAACCGCCGCATCTATATGGCAGGAGATGTAAAGATCGGCGATATTCTAACCATCATCCTGAACGAGACTGCGCAGGCTTCACGCAGTTCTGGCTTAAATGCTGAACGCGCCACCGAAAACAGTTTACTGGGTCAAGCCCAGACGGGCGCCCTGTTCCCAGCTGGCGCATTTTTCGATTTTGGTAAAGAGGGCATTGGCGAGACAAGTATCTCGTCCAATGGCACCGGTTCCGCTGACCAGTCTGCATCTCTCAATGGATCGCTGTCGGCAGTTGTTGTCGACATCATGGACAACGGTAATCTGGTCATTCTGGGAGAAAAGCGTTTGACCCTAACCGAGGGCAGTGAAGTTATCGAAGTGCGCGGCGTCATCCGGCCTGAAGACATACAACCTAACAATACGGTGCTGTCGCGCCGTATCGCAAATGCAGAAATTTCCTACAGTGGCAGCGGCGACCTGGCACGCGCCGTGCGCCCATCCTGGGGAACTCGTGTTTTCATGGGGCTCTGGCCTTTCTAAGGAGAAATATCTTGCGTGTTTTGTTGTTAATGATTCTGGTTCCGCTATTTTTTACAACGGAAGCCAGGGCAGAACGAATCAAGGATCTAACCGACATGGCAGGCGCACGCGCCAACCAGCTGATCGGCTTTGGACTGGTGGCTGGTCTTTCCGGTAGTGGTGACGGCAAGGATCTCGTGATCACCGGCCAAAGTCTCAAGTCGCTGCTCTCTGGTCTTGGTGTCAGCGTTGACGGTCCGGTCTCCGAGTTCGATCTCGGCGACAATCTTGTAAATCTGGTCTCGCAGCAGGCGAGGCAGCCCTTGCAGACTGACAACACTGCAGCGGTACTGGTGACTGCCGAAATGCCTCCCTTCAGCAAACCCGGGCAGCGCATCGACGTGAATATTTCCGCCATCGGTACGGCGGAGAGCCTGCGTGGCGGCAACCTTGTGCTCACGGAGTTGCGCGGTATTGATGGACAGGTCTATGCACTTGCCCAGGGGCCACTTACCGTCACGGGTGTATCGCTGGATTCCGCCGGCAGCAGTGTGCAGATCGGAGTGCCCACCTCGGGCCTCATCCCCAACGGCGCTATCGTTGAACGTCTTATCGAGAGTCCGTTCGAAACGGCCGAGAATGTAATTTTCAATGTGCGTGACCAGGACTTTTCCACCACCAACGCGATCACCCTCAAAATTAACGAAATTTACGGCGACGGCGTAGCTATTCCCCTCGATGCAGTCTCGGTGGTGGTACGCGTACCGCAGGATTCCACGCAAAAAATATCTTTCCTGAGCGACATCCAAAATCTCGATGTTGATCCCGGTGAGCCTCCGGCGAGGGTGGTGATCAATTCGCGTACCGGTACTGCTGTAATAAATCGTGCGGTAAAGGTAAATGCGGCAGCCGTCTCGCACGGCACGCTGATGGTGCGGGTGCAGGCCTTCAATGAGGTTAGTCAGCCCGGTGCCTTCAGTGAAGGGGAAACTGAAGGCGTCACCAATGCCGAAATCACGGTGGAAGAAGAAACCGCTAACGCGTTCATCTTCGAGTCAGGGGTTGACCTGCAGGACATTGTCGATGCAATCAACCAGGTGGGTGCAACCCCGTCTGCGCTCATCGCCATACTCGAGGCGCTGAAACGCTCGGGCAGTCTAAAAGCCGAGCTGGTGGTGATCTGACATGACAACAACCCAGGCGCCAGGAAGTTACTACGATTTTGGTGGGCTCTCGCAGCTACGCGCCGAGGCTAGCGCAAACAACGCGGCCGGCGGGGAAACCATCAACAAGGTAGCGGCCGAATTTGAAACCGCGTTCTACCAGATGCTATTCGATGCAATGAAAAAAGCGGGAGAGCCACTCAAGAGCGATCTAATCGAGAGCGATCCAATGGATCAGTTTCAGGACATGTTTTATACCGAGGTCTCGCACTACATCGCCAACCGCCAGGAACTGGGCATTGCCCGTTGGGTGGAATCCGCGGTGGCAGAGCAGGGCAAGCCGCTAGCCGCCCCTAAGTCTGACTGAGACCTGCTGTCATGAGTGACATGTTATTAATAGGAGCCTCTGCCACGCAGCTGTACCGCGTGGCGCTTAGTACTGTCAGCAACAACATCGCCAATATAAACAACGATGCCTATTCGCGACAGGAAGTCTCGATCATCGACAACGCGCCGGCGCGGATTGGAGTGCTGTCGGTTGGTACCGGTGCAATGGTGGATGCCATTCGCAGGAACTATGATGAGTTTGTGGAGGGTTCTGTGCGCCAGAGCAGCAGCGACCTGCAGATGCAGCAGCCGGTCATCGAGTATACGCAGCGCATTCTGGATGTGATTGCGGCAGAGGACGGCAACCTGACCACCGCAGTGGACCGCTTTTTTACCTCGCTCAACCGCCTCGAGCTGGATCCTTCTTCCATCAGCAGCCGCAACGAGCTGCTCGCCAGTGGCCAGTTCCTGAGCGGTCGCACCCGCAGTATTGGTACCGAACTGGCCGATATGGAACGTGAATCGGCCCTGCTGCTGCAGGACCAGGTCGGTGGTATCAACCGGATTGCATCGGCCTTGCTTGGCGTAAACCGCCAGCTCGACCGGGTATACAGCCTGGAAAAGCAGTCCTCACAGCTGCTGGATCAGCGCGACAAGCTGCTCCGCGACCTCTCGCAGTATGCAAGCATCACGGTCAGGGAGAACAGCAATGGCTCGGTCCAGGTGCGCCTGGCCGGCACTGCGGCGATTGGCTTGCTGGTTGATTCCGCCACGGTGCGCACCCTGGACGTAAGCCTTGCCAAAGATGGCAATCGACAGGGCTTCATTCTTGACAAGTATGGCGCCTCCTCGAGTATCGGTCAGCTGCAGGGCGGCAGTCTGGCTGGGCTGGTCCAGCTGCGCGAACAGCTGCTGGCCCCGCTGGCAGATGAACTTGATTACTTTGCCTCGACCTTCGTGACTGCCATCAACGCCGAGCATCGCGCCGGTCTGAATATCATTAACCAGCTGGGCCAGGATCTGTTTAGTCTCGTGCCGCGCTATGCACTGCTCGACACTGGAGGCAACCCCGCCGATGGGCTGCAGGCAAGGTCGCTCCCTGGTACCCCATCCCCAACGTTGCAACTGACTTTTATGGGGGAGGGTACCTGGCTGGTGCACGACCTCGAAGACGATAGTCGCAGGATCATCGCAGAGCGCGCAGACCCCGACGCACGGGTACTGGCACTCGGCTCCGTCGAGGTTGCCATTTTGGGTCCCCAGTCGGTGGGTGCCAGTGTCACTTTAGAGCGGTCCAGTCGCCCCGCCGAGGAGATGATCGTGGCGTTCGAGGACCCGCGCATGATTGCGGCGGCCGGGCGCCTAAGCGTGAGGCCGGATCCTGATAATGCGAATCGCCTTGCGATAGCCCTCAGCTATGGTGAAAGCGCCACCACCAGGCCGGACTTGCCGGGGATTTCGCTTGAATACGTGCAGAACCGCAACCTCGTAAGCAGCTTGCCGCTCAATGGCAGCAGTCCGGTGGTATCGATACCGCGGAGCATGGGCGAATTTACGCTGGGCTTCATGGCCCCCCTTGATGGCGGCGTTGATTTCCATGTAGTAAGCAATAAATTTGCCCAGCTTGCGAGTAGTGGGGAGGCGCCTGCCGACTGGCTCAACTCCCTGACGGGAAGCAAGCGATATGGCGATTTCCGGCGCTTAAGTTCCAGTCTCAACAAGAGCTACCCAGGTACCGACCTGTTCATCGGCGCGCGTGCCCAAGGCCTGCTCGAGTCAGAGCGTCTGCCGGCGCCAATGCAGGCATCGCGCTTCGAGGCTGGTGAGCTGAAACTCAATGGTGTTGCGCTGGGCGCTCTAGACCTGCCAGGCAACGCTAATAACTTGCCGGCGCTCGCAGCTGCATGGATCAATACCCACAGTAAAGCAACTGGCGTCAGCGCCGAGGCCGTCAATATTATCAGGGTGGCCCCTGGCCAACTTGTCCTGGACCAGCCGCTGCTCATTAACGGTCGCGCTATCGTGGCGGCCGGGCGCAGTGATGTGCTTGTCAACAATATCAATACCCTATCGGGGGAGACAGGTGTACGCGCCTATCTTGATACCGAAGGCTATTTGCATCTGACCAATGTCCGCGGCCAGGAAGGGCAGCGCATCGTGCTTGGAAATGGCGGTCCGGGCTCCAACGCGCTGGGACTGTCCGATGGCAGCTACAACGGCACGCTGCGCTTCAGCAGCGCTGCTGACGCCAGTATCAGCTTTACCCTCGGGACAGGAGGCAGGCCCTCTGATCTAAGCCGTCTCGGGCTGGCCACGACACTCTCCGGCACCAACACCGGTGATGATGATCTGCATGTTTATCTTACCGGCACTCCTCGCAGTATTGATGTGCGCATCCAGGCCAGCGCCTTGCTGGAGCCGCCGCCCCGTAAGCTGGAGTCGCCATTCCGCGTTGAGTTTGTAAATACTGCCGGCGAACTCCGCTATCGCGTGATCGATAGCGGCACTGCTACCGTGCTGCATGAAAGTCGCTTTGATTTTGAGCAGGGCATCGTTTACGGTGATGTGCGGATAAGGTTTGACCTGGCACCGCAGGCTGGCGATAAGTTCAACTTGGTGCCCAACCTGGATGCGTTGGGCGACAACAGCAATTTGCGCCGGCTTGCGGCGATTGAAAACCAGACACTGTTCCGCGGCCAAAACATGCGCGCTTTCTATGTCAACGAGATTAACAAGATCGGTACTGCCTCGCAGCTCGCCGATATGACTGCTAGCGCCGACGAAATTGTCTATAACGAAAACCTGGGAAGGCGTGCCTCGGTGTCTGGCGTCAATCTGGATCAGGAGGCGGCCGATATGATCCGCTTCCAGCAGGCGTTCCAGGCCGCAGCCCAGGTAATCCAGGTTGCAACCCGTCTGTTCGATTCTCTTCTTGCCGTGAGATAGCCCGGAGTGAAATCCTTATGAAAGTCTCAACAAACCATTTATTCGCGACGCTGGGCAGGCAATTGAGTGATCAGCAGGGCGACATCGCCCTATTGCAGGCCAAGCTGGCTACCGGTGACAGGATGGTCACGCCAAGCAGCGAACCGCGCATTGCGGCGCGTTCGCTGGAACTCACGTCCATCATAAAAAAGCAGGACGGTTTTCTCGACAACCTGTCGCGACTCGAAGGCCGTCTGCTGCAGGAAGAGAGCGTGGTGATAACCATGCGGAGCCTTGTCACACGCATGCAGGAACTTAACATCAGAGCGGCCAGCGATACTTACGTCGGCCAGGACCGCCAGGCCATAGCGTTCGAGATGCAGGGCTATCGTGATGAGATCCTGGCGCTTTCCAACAGTGCCGATCCCGATGGTAACTACCTGTTTGCCGGTATCCGAAACAGTACCCGGCCTTTTGTCGAAAACCCGCTGGGCCAGGTTATCTACAAGGGCGATGGGACCGCTACCCTTATCGAGGTAGACCGCGGCTACACCATGCGCATCAATACTACACGCGACGATGTCCTGCCCGATCTGGCGCGCGATGCAGATGACCCGAATGCGCCCAAACGCGTAGACGTGTTTGCAGTGTTGGATGACATGATTGCTGCCGTCAAACAGCAGGACAGCGCCGGTATGCAGCGAGGTCTGGCTGAACTTGGCGAAGTGGCAAGCGGTCTGGACCGGTACACGGTTGACATCGGTTTGCGTCGTGGTCTGGTGGAAACCAAGGCCGAGATTACCACGCAGCGTAAGTTGGCCATGACCACCCTGCTGTCGCGTGAGCGCGATTTGGACTACTCCAAAGCCGTCACCGAGCTGAGTTCACACATGCTGGCACTCGAAGCTGCGCAAAGCACCATAGCAAAAATTTCGCAAATGACGCTGTTCAGTTACCTGCGTTAATCTTGGGACAAGCCGACATGGCCATTGATACTAGCAAGACCGGTTCAGCCTCCATCGTCAAAGCCCTGCAGCTGGGCTCTGGCGTGGACATCAAGGCTCTGGCGAAAGGGCTGTCAGAGGCCGAGAACCAGCCCCGTATTGATGCCATCACCAAAAAGAAGAGCACTGCTGAAAGCAGTATCTCCGGCTACGGAATTCTCTCTACGGCCGTCTACTCCATCAAAGATTCGTTCGAAAGTTTCAAGAACAAGAGCAGCCTCAGCGCGTCCAGCGTCAACAGCTCATCCACGCAGCTGCAGGTGAGCACCACTCGCTCGGCCCTGGCGACTGCCAGCCACAGTCTGCAGGTAGTCACGCTGGCCAAACCCCAGGTTAGTTTCGTGCGGATGGATTCTGCCACTAGTGCTGCCAATCTTAATTCACTGACCGTTGCGGGCACCGAACTGCTAACGGCCGGGGACACGCCAGAGAAGCTGGTGGCGGCGATTAATGCTGCGGATCTTGGTCTAACTGCAAGTCTCGTCAACCGCAAGCAAAGCGGCAGTAGTGGCCTCGTGGATAATTGGGGCATCGTCCTGCAGGGCGATACCGGTACCGCGAACGCCTTTGCGGTGACGACCAATGGTAGTGCCGTGTCGCCCAGCCAGCCAGCGGTGGATGCGATGCTGAATTTTAATGGTATCGCTGTCTATCGTGGCAGCAACCGGGTGGATGATCTGGTTGATGGAGTCAGTATCGACTTGCGTAATGCCACGGAGGGCGCCAGTTACGGCATTCGCACCCAATCCGATTATGTGCCCTTGAAAACCGCACTGAAGGACCTGGTCGCCGTGTATAACGAGGCCATGGGCGTGCTTGAGGAGCTGGGCAATAAGGACTCGAAGGCCTCCGAGTTTTCCGGGACCCTGAGCCGTGACAAGACCTTGCTCAACGGTTTGCGCAGTCAGTTGCGTGGACTGTTTTCGGCAAGCTCGGCCACAGCTAAAGGCGACTACAGCAGCTTGCGTGATCTGGGTTTCTCCTTTGACCGCGACGGCGCCCTGGAACTTAACACTGACGTACTCGATAAGGCGCTGGCAGATGCGCCCGATGATGTCACACGCATGTTGACCGCTGGCCTCGATAACCAGAGCAAGTGGGCAGCTACCCAAGACCGCGGTCTCACCCTGGAAATCAGCCTGCAGTTATCAGAGCTGCTTGCCTCCTATGGCTTGTTTGCACAGCGGGTCAGCAGTGCCCAGACGCAGGTCAATGACTATAAGGAGCAGCTGCTGCGGCTGGAAACCCGGCTGCAGAAAAGCTATGAAAAATACATAGAACAGTTTGCGGCGTTGGAGAGTTTCGTGGAGAAATCGCGGGGCATTGGCAAGTACCTGGAAGGCCAGTTCAAGTCTATGCAAAATATGTATGATGATTGAGCTCATTGGCTGCCAGATCAAAGGTTCTGCATGAACTCCCCAGCGCGTAAACCACCATGCCCCAGTTGTGTGCTCATAAAGCGTTTTCTGGTCGGGAGCGTGCCCATCCTCCTGCTGATGCTGGCGGGTGTAGAGCTGCCGGTCCTGCGGGGCTTTCTGCTGACGAATATCGCGGCATTCATCATTGGTGCAGCGCTGGTCCTGCTGGTGGCCTATAAGGTGTGGAATGAGTACTGGCGCAAGTGAACCATCAGCGCCAGATCCTGATTGCCGACTGTGTCGGCACTACTATGTCACCTGGGATGTGCGCGTTCCCCATGGCTGCCGCATGCTGGGCTTTCGCAGCCTGTTGTTGCCTGCACACGAAGTGCGGCTGGCCGATGACAGCCCCTGCCTTGGTTTTGAACCCGTAGCTGCGGTTAAACCGGTAAGGCCGCGGGCACTGCGCAGGGGCACGCTGTGTGATCGGAAATGTTGATCATTTCAGCATTAGATAGAATGGGTGTGGATCAATCTTTGGTTCCCGGCAGTTGATGGAGCCGGCAAATGTATACAGCGTGCAGCGGAATTTTTCGTTGTGCAGGGTGCGGGTGGCCGTCCAGTAGTTGTCGACCTCCAGATTGCCGAGCACCTGCGGATTGATGCTGGGATTGTTGCAGACGTTTTCCTGGATGGCGCTGAACTGGCGGTTGCTGGGCAAGGTCCAGGCGAGGCCAGATTTTTCGGAGAATTCTGTGGCATAAGCCACGGCGTCCTCCCAGCCGGTGCGCAGTGCCTCGCCCTGGCAACGATTGGCGGTCCAGGTCATGCCTGCCGGACAGCGATACCAGCGCGTGCCGGAATCCCGATGCAGGGCGATGCCGTTGCCTTCGAGCTGCCAGCCGCTACGATCGCCGATGGCGTAATGGCTCAGGCATGAGCGTGGTGCTTCGAAGCGATCGCAGGAGACGAGCAGCAGGGCAAGCAGTGCCGGTAGCAGCATGCAGACAATGTTGAGCAGTGGTTTGGGAAACATGGATCCGTTCCTGAAAGTAACGGTTAAAAATTTGCAGCGGCGGCAGGCGGGCCAAAGCATGATTACACAGCGGTAGATGTTTGCTTCATAATATAAACCAATTCCCTAAGTCGCGTTTGTATGCGTAAATTTCTGGAAAAAAGAGGTAACAAGTGGATATAGCAACCATCATTGGTCTGATCGGCGCAATGGTTATGATCAGCCTGTCGATCACGGCCCCTGCCATGTTCATCGACATGCCGTCGGTTTATATCGTGATAGGGGGCAGCCTGTTTACAGTGCTCGTCCGCTCATCACTAAGTGAGTTCGTCAGCGCGCTGTCAGTCGCGGGCAAGACATTCAAGAACAAGCTAGACAAGCCTGAAGCGCTGATCACCAAACTCGTTGAACTTGCCACGATTGCGCGCAAGGACGGCATGATTGCGCTGGAAGGTCAGGACATTCCCAACAAGTTCATGGCAAAAGGCATCAGTATGCTGGTGGATGGTTCTGACGGAGAGCTAGTCAAGAAATCTCTGGGCAAGGACATTGCGTCGATGAAGTTCCGCCATGCGATGGGTGCCAATATTTTCGCCTCCATGGGAGAGATCGCGCCGGCGATGGGCATGATCGGTACGCTTGTAGGGCTGGTGCAGATGCTGGGAAACATGGCGGATCCGAAGGCCATTGGTCCCGCCATGGCAGTGGCACTGCTTACCACGCTCTATGGTGCGCTGCTCGCCAATGTGATTTGCATTCCGTTGGTGCAGAAGCTCAAGAATCAGTCGGAGATAGAAGCGGCAAACTGTGCATTGATCATCGAGGGCATCGTCTTCATTCACGGCGGAGGCAACCCCCGCATCCTCACCGATTACCTCGCCTCCTTCGTTGCTCCGAAGTTGCGCGCCAAGCTGGAAGCGGCGGCCTGATGAAGCGAGCCTTACTGTAGTCCCATGAGCAGCGATAACAGTACGCTTGCCCCATCTGGGGATAAGTTCGCGACAGCGTCGCAACCTGAAGTAGTCATTGCTGCCTCCGCAGGGGCGGCTGAAGACCAACCGCTGCCGTCTGCGTCTGGCCCAGCTGAAGAGGACGAAGCGGTTGAGGAGTGCCCACCGTGCAAGGGCGGGGCACCGCCGTGGATGGCGACGTTCGCCGACATGGCGACCTTGCTGATGTCTTTTTTCGTGCTGCTCCTGTCGTTCTCAGATACAGAGTCGCCCAAGTTCGAACAGATCAACGGCTCCATGAAGCATGCTTTCGGTGTAAAGCGTCTGGTACCCACCATCAATATTCCAATGGCGCGCAGCCTCATCGTGGAAAATTTCAGTCCAGCCCTGGCTCAACGCACAGTGCTCGACCAGATACAGCAGCAAGCCATCGATCCCAATGCCGAATTCCTGATTCGCCGCACCCGGGAAAATCCTGAGGCTTCACCGGTAGAGGAAGAGCTCAAGGTGGTCCAGGCCGCGCTGGCCGAGCCGATCGAGCGCGGCGAAGTACAGGTGCGGGTGGAGGACGAGATGATCGTCGTGGAGTACACCGCCACCAGCAGCGGTGGCGGTGCCGGTGGCAGTGGTCAACAGCAAGCCAGTGCCGGCCTGGTGAGCCAGCAATTGCTGGAGGTGGCCTCCATCGTCACCCAGGTGCAGTCGGACGTGACCAGTGAAATCCAGCTGCAACGCCTGTCGACCACCACCGATGCCGATGAGCTGGATGAGCCTGCCATCGACAATCTCGCGTCGGCAGCCAGTGGCAAGGCCGGTGACAGTGATCGCTACAACGAGATAAGAGCCTTGCTGCAGGGGCAGATCGACCGGGGGCTGGTGGAAGTCGAAAAAGCGGGTGATGAAGTCATCATCCGGCTTGCCAGCCAGGGGAGCTTTGTCTCCGGCAGCGCAGAGCTGGATCCCGGCTTCATGCCGCTGCTGGCCCAGGTAGGCAGCACCCTTGGTGCCAGTGACGGGCGTATCCGGGTGGAAGGCCATACTGACAACATCCCGGTCGCCTTCAGCCCACAGTTCAATTCCAACTGGGATCTGTCTGCCGGGCGCTCAGCCTCGGTTGCCGCCTATTTCAGCACCGAGCTTGGTATCGCCAGTCAGCGTCTGGAAGTCAGTGGCTTTGCCGATACCAAACCGCTGGAAAGCAATGACAACGCCAGCGGGCGGGCGCGCAACCGCCGCATCGAAATCATCGTGGAGTAGGGCAGCATGGCTGACGAAGATGTCCAGTTGGTGGCCCGGGAGTCTGCTCCCGAGCCTGATCCGCCGGAGCCTTGCCCTGAGTGCAAGGGCGGCGTGCCGCCCTGGATGTGCACCTTTGCCGACATGGCCACGCTGCTGATGGCTTTCTTCGTGCTGATTCTGTCGTTTGCCGATGTCAGTGTTCCCAAGTACAAGGAAGTCAGTGGCTCCATGCGCGAACAATTCGGACTGCAGAACATGATCCCTGTGATCGAACCACCCTGGGCCGACAATATCGTGGTCACCCAGTACCAGTCGGCCCAGGTGGATCCCACCGCGCTGCGCACGGTTGAGGAACAACGCACCGACGTGCCGCAGCCCGAAGAGGAAGAACTGCGGACTGATGTGGGTGCCGGTGAACGTCCGGTGTCGAGCACCCAGGAAGCACTGGAGCAGGTATTGGCCCAGCAGATCGCCGAAGGCAAGGTGCGCGTCACGAGCAACGACAGCAAGATCCAGGTGGAGCTGCTGCAAAACCAGCAAAGCCCTGATCAACAACAGCAGGACGGCAATCCGCGCGGCCAGGTGAGCCAGGACCAGCTGGAAGTGTTTGCCGCTGTCGCGGCGGCGCAAACCCGCACCACGGCCGATATCGAAGTGATAGACAGCAGCATGATCGGAGCCAGTGCGATTAACGCCGATGGCACGGCCGAGCAGGGCGTGGCGCAGGAAAGCCTGGCGCAAAGCCAGTATGAGCAGATTCGCGCCAGCCTCTCCCAGGAGATTGCTGATGGACTGGCTAAGGTTGAACGCGAGGGGGAAAAGGTGCTGATACGTCTTGCCGAGCAGGGCTCCTTCGACAGCGGCCAGGCCGCGCTTAAAGGGGAGTTCGAAGCACTTCTGGACCGCGTGGGCGTATCGCTAGCCGGTGCCGGTGGTCTTGTGACTATTGAGGGCCATACCGACGATGTGGCACTGGGTTTGGGCAGCCGCTACCGTAGCAACTGGGACCTGTCGGCCGCACGCGCGGCCGCTGTCGCCGATTATCTGCTCAACGGCGACTACGTTGAAGCTGGCAAGCTCAACGTGCTGGGCCTGGCCGAAACACGTCCCATCGCCGACAACAGCACGCTGACGGGCCGCGCCAGCAACCGCCGCATCGAGATCATCGTGAACAACTGAGGCGGGGCCTACTCCGGGCAACTCGCCAGTCCCTGGCTCATGCATAGCTCCACCAGGGCATCAGCCTCGGGCACTTCCTCGTTATCCATAAGGATCACCGCGAGCGCGCGGATGTCATCGGCACCTTGCTGGCCGTGGCGCGCCGCCACCTGCGCCCACACATAGGCCCGTGCCGGTGCTGCCTCGCGCTCGCTGTCGCCATCTCCAGCCAGCAACATATAGGCATACATCATCTGCGCATCGGCATAGCCCTGACGTGCACTCAGCAGAAACCAGCGCCGCGCCTCGGTGTAGTCCAGCTCCGCGCCCTCGCCACTCTGGTAGGCCAGGCCAAGCATGTACTCGCTGGCCGCAAGGCCCTGGTTGGCAGCCAGCCGGAACCAGCGCATGGCTTCGCGCGGGTTGGCCGCCACCCCGTAGCCGTTGTAGTAGAGCAGGCCTGTGTTGTGCTGCGCCTGCGCCAGTTCCTGCAGCGCCGCTTTGCGGTACCAGTCCATGGCTTCCCCATAGTTCTGTGCCACGCCGAGACCTTCTTCATACATGTGGCCGATATTGTTGGCCGCTTCCGCCGAGCCAGCCTCGGCCAGCGGCAGCCAGGCACGGATGGCTGTCGCGTAGTGGCCGCGGTCCTTGGCAGCAAGGCCGGCGTCGAAGGCAGCTTGTTGGGCGAACAGCGGCAGACAGAAGAACAGTGGCAGCAGCACGACCACGAAAGAACGCAGCATGTGAATTTTTCCATGAACTGGAGGCGCCAAATTATACGCTCGCGCTGTCCTCTGAGCCACAAGCGGTATCCGCCGAGCAGCAGGGTGCGGGCGGAATACTACAGTTAACGATACAAGTGCCGACTCAAGATGAGGCGGGAGTGAAGGTGCTCTTTGAAAAAAAACCCGGCAGCCCTAAAGCTTGGCAAGCAGGTTCCGACATAGGTAGTAAGTGATGCACCAACCACGCGGTGCACCCACTGCAGCAGTGCGGTAGATCCGTATTTTTCAAATCAATGTAGCGGGCATGCAATGCCCTTCAGGAGATAAGGAGATAACATGACTAGTATCAATACCAACACACTGGCGACACTCGCCTCTAATTCACTGTCGCGGAATGACCGTGCCATGGCTACCTCGATGGAACGCTTGTCGACGGGCATACGCATTAACTCCGCCAAGGACGACGCGGCGGGTCTGGCAATTAGTTCGCGTATGACTTCGCAGATCAGGGGCCTTGATCAGGCCAAGCGCAACGCGATGGATGCCATCTCTCTGATACAGAACGCAGAGGGCGCGCTCGTTGAAGTGAGTAACATGCTGCAGCGT
>Ga0255099_1000227_pt1 | contig 22849 bp, 21 predicted proteins | sample Colum_Colum_RepA_2_FD_188451 | JGI IMG/M metagenome (GOLD analysis project Ga0255099, IMG submission 188451) | Freshwater microbial communities from Columbia River, Oregon, United States - Colum_Colum_RepA_8d | ecosystem: Environmental > Aquatic > Freshwater > River | place: USA: Oregon...
ACGCAGCGGTACCGTAAACGATGTTGCACAGGCCTGTTTATTTTTAGCCTCAGATTTAAGCAGTTATATTACCGGGCAATGCCTTTCGGTATGCGGAGGTATGCTTACCTGAATCTGGTTAAGACATTGTAAAGATGGGACTGTTTTATCCCGAGTTGTGGATTCCAATTTCAATTTTAGCTGCTCTTGGTTTTGCAGCTTGGTCTTATTTTCCACTTTATAAAATACATAATCCAAGGTGGCAGGTATTAGTTTTATATGTACTTCGAAGTTTTGCAGCGTTTTTAATTTGCGTTTTATTAGCTCATTTTTTTATTTCTCATTGGCGTAATTTTTATGAAAAACCTATTTTGTGGGTGGCTGTAGACCGCTCTAAATCAATGACCTCTGGCGCTGACAGCCAATGGTGTAAAACCGAGTTGCCGCGTATACTAAAATCCTTACAGGCACAAACTGATGTTGACTGCAGAATGATTGGATTTGGTGACGGTGTAAAAATAGATAGCATAGGTGATTTTAAAGATTCTAAAACCAATTTGCAGCAGGTATTTCAATATTTAGATCAAGCGCCTGAACAAACACCAAAGCAACTTTTGATTATTAGTGATGGTATTTATAATAATGGCGGTGATCCACGAATAGAGGCCTCGCGTTCATTGGCTCAAATTGATTGTATAGGCATAGGAGATACGGCCTTATACCCCGATGCATGGGTTTCACATGTGATATGCAACCGCACTGCAAAAACACAAAACACATTTAATGTTGAAGCAGAATTTAGACTAACTGAAGGACTTTCTTCAAGAGCCGAAATAAGTTTATGGGAAAACCAACTCTTAAGAGGCCGAAGTATATGTAATCTTGTGCCGGGACAACGCTATGCAAAAGTTTCATTTTCGGTTTTTGAGACGCTTGCCGGAATGCATAATTATACTGTTAAAATAAATCCGCTACCCGGCGAACAAAAGCTTTTTAATAACCAATACGCATTTTCAGTAAATATAATTGACACCCGACTAAATGTTATTTTAGCGTATCAAGCGCCACATCCAGATATTCCCGTCTTAGCCGAATGGTTTAAACAAAGTGATGGTATGGCGTTTTCGGCAGTTCCCGCTAAAGCACTTAGTACGGATATGCTAAAGGGGAAATTAATTCTGTTTCACGGATTTAACACCCTATCACACCCTTTAATGGAGTATTGCAAAAAAAATGGCATTCCGTATTGGGAAATGTTATGTAGCGAACCTGCACAAGCTCCGGTAATGGCTGAAGTATTGTTAAATCCTGGATTTAAGGCTTTTCAAATTCCAAATTCAAAAACAACCATAACATCAATATTAGATCCCGTAGTGTATATAACACCGAAAAATTCATCAGATATTTTAAATGCTCAAGTCATTTTGAACGCACAGTTTCAAAATCAATTGATACCGGTAATGTATTTTACACGTGCGCAAAATGTACTAAGGGGTCATTTAAACATAGACGGAATTTGGAAATGGTCTGTTCAGGAAGGATTTAAACATGAAGGCTCTACCTTATTACGCAATTTGTTTTTACAAGCCTTTCAGTATAGCGCACTCAGTATTAGAAACGAGCGCTTTACCTTACATATTCCTAATAACTTGAATACATTTGAAAACATTGAATTTAATGCTGAAGTATACGATCGTGTTTATAATTTTTATTCGGATGCTGACATCACTTTAGATATTGGCAATGCCGCAGGAAAACATACCATTCGCTTGTTGCCTTATAATAGCCAGTATGTTGGTGGTATATCTGCATTAGCGGCGGGACAGTATACCTATTTGGCGAAAGCGCAATGTGCCGATACGCTCTACACAAAACAAGGGTCATTAACTGTTTATGAACAGGCCCGCGAAATGCAAAATTTACAAGCAGATCTGTCCATGCTTAGACAATTAGCGGCTTATAAAAATGGGTTTTCATTGCACCATCCACCAGCAGAAACTTTTATGTCGTATTGGAATGCACACAGATCCTTTAAACCTGTAATGCAAACGCTTGAAAGCGAACATCAATTAATTGATTTTAAAATATTTGGTATTATTTTATTTAGTATTTTAATAAGCGAATGGATTCTTAGAAAAAAATGGTTGATTATATAATTTATACCTCTTTTTAAAGTAACTTGCCGCATGCAAAACCCCATTTTAAGGTTCGATAATACAAAACGTGAGTTTTATACAACATTAAGAAAACGTGTTGATCAGTATTTTTCAAGTCAGCACACCAAAAAAACTGGCACCCCCTCACTTTATGTTAAATCGGTATTAATGCTATGTATCTATTTGATGCCCATGGTCTTGTTATCGTATTTTAACATTACGTCGTTTTGGTTTATTATTTTTTTAGCACTGATTTGCGGCTCAGGCATGGCCGGCATAGGACTTTGTGTTATGCATGATGCCAACCACCACAGTTTTTCATCCTCTAAATTAATTAACCGCCTGGTTGGTTATATAAGTATGATATTTCTTGGGGGCTTTGCCCTAAACTGGAGAATTCAGCATAATGTTATTCACCACACCTATACAAATATTCCGGGATATGACGAGGATATTGATCCGCCCTCGCCCCTATTACGCTTTGAACCCGAAAGTAAATTACGATGGTTTCATAAAGCACAATGGCTATATGCATGGATTTTATATGGACTCATGACGCTTTCATGGTACATTACAAAAGACTTTAAACAACTCATGAGATATCATAAAAAGGGGTTATTAGCTACAGAGCAAAAAACATTTACGGTTGAATTTATAAAATTGATTATAAATAAAATTTTATACACATGCTTTATTCTTTCGCCATTTATGTTTAACCCACAACTCACATTTGGACTTTGGTTTTTATTTTTTCTTATTACACATTTTACTGCCGGGGCCATTTTAGCACTTATTTTTCAAAGCGCGCATGTAGTAACGCCTGCTGCATACCCTATGCCTTCTGATGCAGGTCAAATGGAGCGTTCTTGGGCTGAGCATCAACTTGCAACAACTGCCAATTTTTCACCCAAAAGCAAGTGGTTTTCTTGGCTCATTGGGGGATTAAATTATCAAATTGAACATCATTTATTTCCTAATATTTCGCATGTGCATTATTCTAAAATTGCACCTATAGTAATTGAAACTGCAAAAGAATTCAATTTAAGCTATCATCAATTTAAAAGCTTTGGTGCAGCACTTATATCACATCAAAAAATGCTTTGGTCTTTAGGACGGGCTTAGTTTGAATTGAAGTAAAGTTGTTTCATGGTTTCAAAAACCGGCCAATCGTTATAATGCCAGTTTTTTATAACCTTAGCTTGTTTTAGCAGCATTAATCCTGGATTGCTTCGTATCATCGTTTTTAATACTATGGCGTCGCATATTACAACCGGCAAGGTGTTTAATTGGTGCTGCTTTAAAAACGACTTAACATCCTGTTGAGCGCTTGAAGTTATGAGGTACAGCGGAACTTGTGCTTGATTAGACAGCTTTTTAAAATCTGATATGGTTTGCCAAAGCGTCGCTGTGTTTTGTGTTTTAGTGATATCATAAGCAATTATCCAAAGTTTATAGCCGGGACTTTTTAGCAAGGAGTCTGTAAGATCTTGGCCATCTAATGCGCTTAGGGTTAGGTCGGTAATCAAGGGGGGATTTACGGCTTCTTTTACAAGTTTATTTTCTGTAGCGTGCCAGGTCCAGGTTAAAGTATCTTCCCAAATTTTAGAGGCCATAAATTCATTTTGGGTAAACGCACGTAATTGACCTGTTTTGGTATTTTTATATACCAAGCGGCTTTCGTACACAGGATCTTGATACCCTGGTCCTTTTTTCATGTTTTCAATAATATTCATGCCCGGTGCATAGGCCCGAAAATCAAAAACAGGTAAGTGCCTGTATGTATACAACGGAAATCCAATTGAAAGTAAACATAGTAAAGCTGTTACTGAATACAGAAGCATGGGTTGCATTAAAGGCTGTAAAAGTTTTTCACCTGAAAATAACAGTGTTATCAAAACTAACAGTACAATGTCTTTCCAAAAACTTTCCCAAGGTTTTAATTTTAAAAAATCTCCAAAACATCCGCAATGCGTAACTTTATTATAACAAGCAGAATAAAAAGTGAGGAATGTAAAAAATACAATTTGTGCCAGTAAAAGCCAAAGCGTTAATTTGATTTTAAAACCTAAAATAAGTGTAAGACCCAAAATCATTTCAACCGCACATAAGGCTATGGCCATAACCAGTGAGCCTTTACCGATATAGGCAAAGAGTGTCCATCCGGTATCGTGTTGAAATACTTCAAAGTACTCTTCAAGTTTATAGCTAAATCCCAGGGTATCATTTGCTTTAATAAATCCCGAAAAAACAAATAGACCACCAACTAAAACACGAGCGCTTTGTATTAAAATGGTTTTTTTACCGGTCCACGGCGCAAGATTAATTAATACAGCTAAAATTCCTAACACCAATGCGGCTTGAGTTTTTGAAAAACAAGGTGGGCAAATGGTATATAAAATAGCCGCAAGACCTAATGACCACAAAAATCTAAAAACGGGCCCGTTTAGAAATGTTTTCATAATGTATTTAGTGTTTTAATTTTAGAAAAAATGGCGTAATTAATAATATCCAGATAATTGGCATCTATACCTTCGCTGATTAATGTGTGGCCTTGATGGTCTTCAATTTGTTTAATACGGTATACTTTCATTAAAATTAAGTCGGTAATAGAACTGATGCGCATATCACGCCAGGCCTCCCCGTAATCGTGATTTTTGTTTTCCATCAAATTTAATGCCAACTGCAGCTTTTCGTGATATCGGTTTTCAACTTCATGAGCAGGCAGTTCAATGCGTGGATCCTGAATTAAATCCAATTGTATTAACGCCATTACCCCATAATTTATAATGCCCGTTAATTCATCGAAAACACTTTCGTTAATTTTTTGAGTGCCCTTTTCTTCAATGCTTTTAATACGTTGCGCTTTAATTAAAATTTGATCGGTAAGCGATTTGGGTCTTAAATGCCGCCATGCAGTACCATAATCATGCATTTTTTTTAAAAAGATATCTTTGCAGGAATTAAATGCAGTTAAGTATTGTTCTCGCGTATTGGCCATGTAAAGTATAAAATTACAAAATTTGAATGATGATGAATCGTAAAAGGGGTATTGTGCAACAGGAAAGTGTGCAAATTTTGGGTATTATAAATATTACACCCGACAGCTTTTACGATGGTGGTAAATATCCAGATACTGAATCTGTAATTCGCGACATTCGTAATAAAATAGATGCCGGTGCAGATTGGATTGATATAGGGGCCTGCTCTACACGTCCTTTGGCAAAGCCGGTTTCCGTAAATGAAGAATGTGAACGTCTTAAAATTCTTGAAGATATTCGAGCTGCTTTTCCAGATATTAAAATCAGTTTAGACACCTACCGAGCCGAAGTAGCCCGGTTTGCTGTAGATGCCTATCGTATTGATATGATTAATGACATCAGTGGGCTTGAAGATCCTGAAATGGCTGCATTTATATCGGAATACCAAATGCCGTATGTGTTAACATTTTCGGACGGACCCATAAATGTGCCCCGTAAAACCGATTTTAAGGCCGATGCTTTAATTGCTAAAATGCTGGATTTTTATAAATCCCAATTGGATTTATTACCCCAGGATTTAATCCTGCTGGATTTGGGATTTGGATTTAACAAATCACTAAATGATAATTACATCTTGTTAAAACATTTAGATTCAGCTTTGATTTTTAACCGGCCCATACTGGCGGGAATTTCTCGCAAACGCATGGTTTATGAACCCTTAAATACATATCCAACATCAGCACTTAATGGCACTACAGCCCTTAATACCATCGCTTTATGGAAAGGTGCCCGCTGGCTGCGCGTGCACGATGTTCGTGAAGCCTATGAAGTTGCCCAATTGATTACTAAATTACAAAACGCATGAAAATTTTGCTTAGCATATACAGTATAATTGTTTTTAACTGCCTCAGTGCACAGGGCAGTTATAAATTGGCTGTTTTAAAATATCAGGGCGGAGGTGACTGGTATGCCAATTTAGAAACGTCATTGCCAAATTTAATTCGCTTTTGCAATGAGCGGCTGAATATGCATATAGACCCCGAGCAGCGTATTGTAGAGCCTTTAAGTCCCGAATTAACCCAGTATCCGTTTATACATGTAACTGGACATGGTCGTATTACATTAAACGCTGAGGAACTTGCACGATTGGGCATGTATTTAAAAGCCGGTGGCTTTTTACATGTAAGTGATAATTACGGTATGGATACCTATATCCGGCCCATATTAAATAAACTTATTCCCGGAACATCGCTTGTTCCCATACCTGCAAATCATGCCATTTTTAGTGCTTTTTATAAATTTCCAAAAGGCTTGCCTAAAATACATGCACATGATAATAAAGCACCCGAAGCTTGGGGGCTATTTTATAAAGGCCGCTTGGTTTGTTTTTATGATGTTGAATGCGATTTGGGTGATGGCTGGGAAAATCCCGAAATTCATCAAGATAAACCCGAAGTGCATCAAAAAGCACTTGAATTTGGTGCCAATATGTTGTACTATATTTTTACAGATATGAACACGCCATGAAATGTGGTGTTTTAATGCTAGTACTTTGCTTGGGTTTTTGTTTTGGGCAAAATCCAGTAATTACCGGAACCGTGAGCGACTCATTGGGACCTGTATCTTTTGCAGGAATATGGTGTGCCGAATCGCATACAGGCGTTGTGGCTAATGAAGCTGGACAGTTTAATATTATACTTCCAAATGGGTCTAAAACATTACAATTTAGGGCCCTGGGTTATGCAACACAAACGCTTAACATTGTTAATTTAAAGGTGCCCCATATTACTATTACTTTACATCCTGAAAGTTATACGCTTAATGAAATTGAAATATTATCGGGCGATGATCCTGCTGTTGCCATAATACAACGTGCCCTACAAAAACAACCCCAGTACTTACAACAAACATCTACCTACAGCTGTAATACCTATATAAAAGGTTTACAGCACATTGATCGGATTCCAAAAAATGCCTCCCGCTTGGTTTCACTTTCAAAAGGCTCAATTCGCGATACACAGGCCTTAAAGGGTACTGTATATCTATCGGAAAGCATTTCACAATACCATAGTGCTGCCCCAAATGATGAAAAAGAAATTATGATTAGCAGCAAGTTAAGTGGCAATAACCGTTCTTTTAGCTTTAATAACTACAGCGGTATGAAATTAAATTTATATAAGCCGTTTTTATCTCTGGGCGCTGCAACAGAACGGCCCATAATTTCACCCTTAAACGCTGCCGCATTTTCCTATTATCGGTTTTTTTTAAAAGGTACGTTTACCGAAAACGGGCAGCGTATTCATAAAATAAAAGTGGTTCCCATTTCAAAAAATGAACCTTGCGTATACGGACATATGTATATTCATGATTCTACCTGGCAGGTGTGCGGATATGAAATGGTTATCAGTAAAGCGCGTCAATTACAATTTGCCGACACTTTAGAATTAGCCTGCCGTTATGTATGGCTGCTCGATGATTTGCTTTGGATGCCGCAGTTGCAGGAGCTGCGTTTTAATTTTAACGTTTTTGGATTTAAGGGGTCTGGTTATTTTATTGCATCGCTAACGCAGTACAAGATAAATCCTGAAACGGTAAAAGGATTTTTTAATGCAGCCGCTATTGAAATTCAAAACGGATCAAATACCAAAGACAGCACGTATTGGAATGCCCAACGTCCCATACCTTTAACGCACGATGAACGTGCCGATTATCGGCGTAAAGACAGCGTATTTGCATTTGAACAGCAAACCCGGATTATGGATTCTGTGGACCGTATCAAAAACCGATTTAAACCGTTGTGTATTTTAACCGGTTACACATGGCAAAAACGGAGTCAGCAGGTTAGTTATAATGTTTCCGGATTATTAGATGAAGGTTGGCAATTTAATACCGTTGAAGGACACCGTTTAGGAACTGAAATTCAAAGACTTTGGCGTGATAGCACCTATCGTGAACATGAAAGTGCCTTGCAATTAAGTTATGCATTTGCCCTTAAGCGCTTTAATATAAGCGGGTATCATCAATTTTTGTACAATCCTCTTAAAAATAGCAGTATAAAAATAGTTGTTCAAAACGGAGTACAATCGTTTCAGCCCCTATTGCCTTTTTTTAAATTTCAAAATACATGGTATAGCCTGTTTGCACAATTAAATTATCTGAAGTTGTATTGGAGCAGATCCCTAAAACTGGTGTATGAAAGCGAATGGTCAAATTATTGTTTTTTTAAAGGGCGGTTTAGTTTTGAAGAACGAAGTGCATTACAAAATACCGATTTAAGTACTTGGTATAAAGGATTTGGAAACACCTACACGAGCAATGCGCCGTTTCACCCCAACAACAACAATTTAATTTTTAAAACCCAATATGCCAGTATTCAAGAACTTGAATGGACCTTTAGATTTAAACAGCGGTACATTGCATTACCGCATTTAAAAATTAATAATGGAAGCCCCTATCCTAAAGTTCAAATTGGTATTAAATCGGCGCTACCCCTAAACAAAGATTGGGCCCAATTTATTTTTACACGTATTAGCCTTTGGCATACTTTTAAATTAAACCGCTTTGGCATGTTACAATGCCGTGCAGAATCGGGCACTTTTTTAAATGCTAAAAACACCGGCCTAATGGATTATAAGCATTTTTACGGGAATTTAACTGTTTTTCAAAACTTACCAATTGATGGTTTTAGAAATACGCCGTATTATGTATACAGTACCCTAAAGCCCTATTTACAATGGCATAGTGAACTGCATTTAAAAGGTTTACTATTAGATAAGGTGCCCGTATTAAACCGATTAAACGTGCAAGAGGTACTGGGATTTCATAGTTTATACATTCAAGATAAATCGCCCTTAACACAAGTTGTATTAGGAATTGAAAAAATTGCTAAAATATTTAGAGTAGACGTTACTTATACCTTACAACAAGAACCAAGCCGTTCATGGTATTTTAATGTGGGTTTAGTACAGCCTTTTTAATGCGCTAAAATAAAAATCCTTGGAGCGCTATATTTTCGCGGTTGCGCATTTTTCGCTTACTAGAAGGGGATTTGTCTGAATATGCACATAAATGTAATATGCCATGAATAATCACCCGCGCGTATTCGTGTTGTGAAGTGATTTTATTTTTTAGGGCATTTTCAATCACCCGATCTTTACTGATAAATAATTCACCGGACACATAATGGGAATCTGAATAATCAAAGGTTATGATATCGGTATAATAATTATGATTTAAATAGGTTTGATTAATATAAAGCAATTCGTCATCGCTTAAAAGATTAATTTGAATGTGCTGAATTTGTTTTTGCTCTTTACGAAGTTCTTCTTTTATCCATAGTTTTACGGCACTGGATTTAAGCCCTGTAAGCAGATTAAAGCCTCTTGTAAATACAATCATAGTAACTGCAAATTACTTGCCCAACATAAGTTGATGCTCTATTTGGTATCGGTACTTTTGGCAAGTATCCCATTCTTGGCTTAGTTTTTGGGTTTCATTAAAAACAGTTTTTTTAAACTCTGTAGCATATTTAAGTTCTTGAATCATTACCTGCCTGCCTTTGTTATCTTCAATTACTCCCGAAACGATATCCATACGAATAAGATTGAGCCGTTCGGTAAGTGTTTTTTTATGATCAAGTAAGGTTTTTCGGTTATTAAAAAATATCAATATATTTTGTGCCGAGGTATTATATTTTTCAATTTGCCATTTTTTAAATGCTGAAAACGTATCAGAACCCAAAGAGTCTAAATGTTTTAAAACCCTGTGGGATGCTCTAACTTCATTCATCAAGCGGGTGCTGTCGCAAAAATCCATACCTGATGCTTGCCCTTCAATAATACCCGTTAAGCTGTCAATGGTTTTTAAAACGGGTGCCACACGATGCTCGCGTGTACAAGACATTAAACACCATAAAATAACTGTTGCTATACAACAAACAAAGCCTCGTGTCATGATATGGTTTTAAATCCGGTTAATGCGTGCAATACTTGAGGGATTGTTATTCCCTCCGGTGTTTGATTGTTTTCAAGTAACGCAGCTACAATACGGGGAAGCGCTAATGCCGATCCGTTTAAACTATGAGCCAATTGCGTTTTACCGTGTTGGTCTTTATAGCGGCATTTTAAACGATTGGTTTGAAAAGTTTCAAAATTACTAACACTACTAACCTCTAACCAACGTTGCTGCGCGGCACTATAAACTTCAAAATCATAGGTTAGGGCACTGGCAAAACTCATGTCACCGCCGCACAGTTTTAAAATCCGGTAGGGTAAATGCAGTTTGTCTAAAAGACTTGATACATGGCCTACCATTTCTTCTAATATTGTATAGCTCTTTTCGGGGTGTGCAATTTGAACTATTTCTACTTTATCAAACTGATGTAATCGGTTTAAGCCCCGTACATCTTTTCCATAACTGCCCGCTTCGCGTCTAAAACATGGGGTATAACCGCAATTTTTAATGGGTAGTTCAGCCGCTTGTAAAATAACATCTCGGTATATATTGGTAATAGGTACCTCGGCTGTTGGAATTAAATAATATCCGTCTGCATTTGCAAAATACATTTGGCCATCTTTATCAGGCAACTGTCCTGTACCAAATCCACTATCGGCATTTACTAATATTGGAGGCTGTATTTCGGTGTATCCTGCAAGCTGAGCCTCTTGTAAAAAAAATGTTATTAAGGCGCGTTGCAATATGGCGCCTTTACCTTTATAAACAGGAAAACCGGCGCCCGTTAATTTTACGCCAAGTTCAAAATCTATTATGTCGTATGTTTTGGCAAGTTCCCAATGGGGTTTTGCAAGCGCATGCAAAACAGGTATATGACCTGCCGTGCGCATCACTTGATTTTGATCAGCATCTGTACCTGCTGGTACTGAATGGTGTGGGATATTAGGTAGCAGCAGCAGTAAGTCATTTAAGTGTTGAGTTGCATTTTTTAAATCGCTTTCAAGGGATTTTTCAAGGTTTTTTAATTCAAGGATTTGTGTTTTTAACTGCTCCACTTCGGCTGTTTCACCTTGACGCATCAGCTGCCCTACAGATTTTGAAAGTGAATTTATTTTAGCCTTTAAATCATCTGCTTCTTTTTGAAAATGTTTACGCTGGTCGTCTGCGGCTAAAATGGCTTGGACCTTTTCTTCTGCCTGTTTGATGTTTTTTTTCTCAAGACCACGAATTACCGTTTCAGTGTGTTGTCGCAGTTGAACGAATGTTAACATTGGTACGAAATTACAAATAAAAAAAGCCCCAAAACGGGGCTTTACAATTAAGAATATTTAAAATTAGGCTTGCGATGGAATTACAGAAACATATGAACGGTCATCACGCTTTTTCTTAAAAATAACTGTACCATCCACAAGTGCGTAAATGGTATGGTCTTTTCCAATACCAACATTGGTTCCGGGATTATGGCGGGTTCCGCGTTGGCGCAAAATAATGTTACCTGCTGCACATTGCTGTCCACCAAAAATTTTAATTCCTAAACGTTTACTGTGCGACTCACGGCCATTATCAGATGAACCTGCGCCTTTTTTGTGTGCCATACCTTATGATTCTTCAGTTTTAGTTTTTTTTGCAGTGGTTTTACGTGTTTTAGGCTTTACCTGTTTAGGTTCTTCAACCACCGGAGCAGCTGCTTCAACCACAGGAGTTTCATTTGCATCAGGCTTTCGCAGCGTCCAAGGTTTAAATTCTGCATTTAAAAGCGTTTTAACGGACTCCCCTTTAGCAAGCACATCCTGAATTAAAATTTGGGTGAAAAACTGCCGGTGATTATTCCATTTTTGATAGGTTTTGCGGCGTTTTTTCTTAAACACTGCAACTTTATCACCTTTTACATGTGCTACAACTGTGGCAGCCACTTTAGCTCCGTCAACAGTAGGCTGACCTACCATTACAGAGCCGTTTTTTTCCATGAGAAGAACACGGTCAAATTCAACCTGTGTGCCTTCATTAGCCTCAAGGCGGTGCACGTAAACTTTTTGTCCACGTGCCACTTTAAATTGCTGCCCGGCTATTTCTACTACGGCGTACATAATTTTTTGTTTTGGGAGGGCAAATATAATGAATTTTTAGTTGCTACAAATAAAAAAAGCAGTGGCCAAATAATAGAATTTAAACCTGGTTTTCAGTGGATTACAGTTTATGCAACGGTATACTGCGTATTTTGCAATATTCAAGTAATTCGGGTAATGCATACTGCAAACGCGGAAACGCCTTTACGCTGTCGTGAAATAATACAATACTGCCAGGACGAACATTTTCTAACGCAGCCTTTAAACAAGCTGCCGCTGAATATTGAGCATTGTAATCATACGTAATTACATCCCAAAAAACTAATGTAAATCCAAGCTGCTTTAATGCTTTTGCCTGATAACGGGTTAACTGACCATAGGGCGGTCTAAACAAATTTGAATGAATATGTTGCCGGGCCTGTAATACGTCTTTTACATAATGTTTCCATGGCGTTTTAAATCCTTTAAGGTGATGCATGGTATGATTGCCTACACTATGCCCAAAACGTTTTATATCGCTATATAATTGAGGGTGCTGCGCCACATTTTTACCTACACAAAAAAAAGTAGCCTGTGCGTTAAAGGCATTTAGGGTATTAAGCACCCACGGTGTAACCTCAGGCACAGGACCGTCGTCAAAGGTTAAAAAAAGTCCCGGTTTAAGCTGTGGTTTATACCATACTGACTCCGGATACAATTTTGACATCCAGCGCCGGGGCTGCATAAACGGATGCATTTTAATATCCTAAAGGCATGTTTTGAGAATTGTTGAGTGTGTCAGGGCTTACTAAAACTGCCGCGCGCCTCTCAAATGCTTTAGCTAAATCTGATTGGTTTTGAAAAGCCAATTGTACTAAGCCTTTTAATACGTCTTCGCATTGCTGTATATCCCTACCAAAAGACATTTGATCTTCAATTGCTAAGGATTTATAAATCTTTAAATCATGCTCAAAAATATCAAATAAGGTTTTTGCCAATTGGTCCGCTTGAGTCTTGTCTCCTAAATTATACCAAGCTGCACAAACCGAATACATCGTAGCGTCAAATGGAATATGCGCATCAGGCATTTTTAACATACACAAATGCAGTATCTCACGGGCTTGTTTGATTTTACCAGATTGAATAAGGGCGTTGGCTAATGCCCCACATTGAAAACGCAAATTTCCAGTCATGCGGGCGCAGTTTTCATCCAGATTTACGCCTTTTAAGTCCATGCCTCCCCAACGAAATTTAGTTTTAATGTTTGTATACATTTTATCGGTAGCAATTCGTGCACCCGATTGATCATCGGGCTTACCCTTGATGGGCACAAATCGATAGGCTAAACCTTCAAGCTGAAAATACGATTTAAGTCCTACATACGCATCGTCGCCCGTGGTGGTTGCAAAATAAATGGGTCGTGACCAATCGCTATGCGCAATTAAATCTAAAACCATGATGTCGTTTTTGGTAATATATCCCCGGTTTGCCAAACTGAATTCAATAACGCGCTCTATTTTAGACGTATCCTGAGTCGCCACAACATGATGTTTAATAACCTGTGCGCGGTTAACCGGTATTTGTAATAGGGGACTTGGTAATATATTTATTGGATCGCCCCCACCGGCATCGTATTTATAATTGGGGTCATCGCTGGTTCCCAATTCAATGGCGGTTTTTAAGTTCATGGGCGTTTTATTTTGCCGGTCAATAACCATGTATGATAATTTTTCGGCTTCCAGTTTTTCTTCAGCAATAGTAAAAGGCACGGGCTTACTATCGTATGCCGCACGACGCATTTGACGTATATACCAATCGGTATTTAATAAACTCAAGTTAACCACACGTACATCGGTACGAATACCTTCTACTTCTTGAACATACCATAAAGGAAACGTGTCATTATCGCCGTTTGTAAATAAAATTGCATTTGGTGCACAACTTTCCAAATAGTTAATAGCCATGTCACGTGCCATAGTGCGTTTTGAACGGTCGTGGTCATTCCAACCGTCTTTTGCCATTAAAGCGGGCGCCGTTAAGCCTAAAACGGCTGCTACCGTAATACTTAAATTGCTGCTTATATATGTTTTAATAACATCAAAAATATACAGGGCACCAAAACCTATCCAAATGGCAAAGGCATAAAAACTACCTGTATAAGCATAATCACGTTCACGTGGCTGAAATGGCTGTTGATTTAAGTATATAACAATAGCTAATCCGGTGAAAAAAAACATACTTAAAACGATCCAAGCATCTTCACGTCGTTTTTTAAACTGTACCCACAGGCCTAATATTCCCAGTATTAAAGGAATTGCAAAAAAGGCATTGGTTGCAAAATTATAACGATCCCGATGTATGGGATTGGTAGTATCATAGCCCAATCGTGAATTATCCCAAAACGAAATACCGCTTATCCAGTTACCATCCATTGCATTATTTGTACTGCCCTGTATATCATTTTGACGGCCTGCAAAATTCCACATAAAATACCTCCAGTACATGTAATGCACCTGATATGAAAAAAAGTATTGCAAATTAGCCCACATATTGGGTATTTGAACCGATTCGGTTTCACCATTTGGATTATCAATAATTTTACTTTTACTCTTATGTTCCACATCGGCCCACATTTTATATCCTGCCACATGATGCGACTGGTTGCTCCACATACGGGGAAAAACCGTGCAAAATTCTGGATCGTATTTTGGAATAGAATGTTTTCTGGAATCTAATACGCGGTATGATTTTGTTTTTTCATCACGTGTATAAACCGGATCACCATCACCAAACTGTTCTCTTGATAATGTTGGGGCATTGTAATAGGGTCCATATAAAAGCGGCCAATCACCATATTGTTCACGTAATAAATACGAAAGCATATTGGGTGCATTTTCGGGGTCATTTTCATCCATGGGTGTATTGGCTGAGGACCGAATTACCAAAACAAAAAAAGTTGAGTATCCAATCAATAAAGTGGCTAGGCTTAAAAAAATGGCATTGAGTTGGCGCTTTTTAGACTTGTTTCGGTTTAAGGCCCACAACAATAAACCTAACATTAATGCGCGGGTAAAAAAACCAGTTTTTGAAGCTGCAGCTATAACAGCAATAACTGAAAAAACAATGCTGGTGTATAATGCACGTTTGTACCATACCGTAGCCTGACTGTCCTCAACACGGGTATACTGTATCCAAAATATTAAAACTGTTACAAGCAGTATTATAAACGTAAATGTTCCGGCATTATATGGTAAATGCAAGTTGTTTATGAAAAAAATTTCATAATCGCTTATAAATTTAACCAGTTTAGGGATTAAAAGATTTTGAATACAGCCCAGTACCAATACCGAAACAAGACCGGCCAAAATAAAGCCTTTCCAGGTAAATGATTGGTGTCTGAAATACACCACCAAGCCAATAGCCGGAATTACTAATAAATTAAGTAAGTGAACTCCAATTGACAAACCAATTAGGTAGGCAATTAAAATAATCCAACGCCATGAGGTTTGATTGTTTTGACGATCTTCTTCATCCCACTTTAGAATTGCCCAAAACACCACGGCCGTAAAAAACGAAGACATTGCATAAACTTCCCCTTCTACAGCACTAAACCAAAATGAATCTGAAAATGTATAAGCTAAGGCCCCCACGGAACCCGCTATCAGAACCATTATAGCATGTGTTGCTGAAAATGCAGCTTTACCAAAATACCTCCAGGCCATTCGGGTAATGGTCCAAAATAAAAATAATATGGTAAATGAACTGGCTAAAGCACTCATGATATTAATCATCATGGCAGCATACTGCGGGCTGCCACCCGCCAGTAAGGTAAAAAAGCGGCCCAAAATCAAAAAGAATGGTGCCCCTGGTGGGTGCCCAACCTCTAACTTATAGGCGCAGGCAATATATTCTCCGCAATCCCAAAAACTGGCTGTAGGCTCAATAGTTAAACAATAGGTTATTGTAGCAATGGCCCAAACGAGCCAGCCTGTAATGTTGTTCCAAAATTTAAAATTGCTTGATGTCATGCGATGACCTGCAAGTTACCAATTTATAGGTTATGTAAAAAACCCCATTATGCATAAAAACCGTTAACATCGTTAAGTTGTTTACCTTTGTATTTAGAATGAAAATTCAAGCTCCACGTGGTATGCGTGATTTTACGCCCGCTTTGCTTCGAAAACGCAATTATGTAATTGATATTTTAAAGCAGCAGTTTACGCATTATGGGTTTTTACCCATAGAAACCCCAGCAATGGAATTGTTAAGCAGTTTAACCGGCAAATACGGCGATGAAGGCGATCAGCTGATGTTTAAGGTTTTAAACAGCCGCATACATGAGCAAAAAGATGCTGCTGCTATTCAGGCTGCACTGCTAACGCTAGCCACCAGCGGAAAAGACAGTACACTTATAACCGAGCGTGCATTACGCTACGATTTAACCGTTCCGTTTGCACGCTTTGTTGCCAGCCATCAGCACGAATTGCAGTTTCCATTTAGGCGTTATCAAATACAACCTGTTTGGCGTGCCGACAGACCGCAAAAAGGCCGCTATCGTGAATTTTGGCAGTGCGATATTGATAGTATTGGGGCTAAATCACTTTTAAACGAATGTGAGGTTTTACAATTATGCGATGCGGTTTTTGAACGCTTAAAATTACCCGTTACGCTTTACATCAATCATCGGCAATTTTTAAACGGTTTGGCCGAAGCCTTTAATATTAGTCACCGGTTTAACGAATTTATAACATTGTTGGATGCTTTAGACAAATCCAGTATTTCACAATTAGAAAGTGAAATTACAGCATTGGGATTACGTTCTGAACAAGTTAAATATATTGAACAGCTGCAATTTGAAATGTCCATAAACGATTCCTTGCCTTTTAATAATGCCACCTTGGAACGTGCACGTGCCGAACTGCAGCAGGTTATTTCAAATGTAAACCCCCAATGGATTACCCTGCAATGGATGCCCGTTTTAGCTCGTGGCTTACATTATTACACCGGCTGTATATTTGAAGCTAAACCGCAATCCGGCGTCCTGCAAAACAGTATTTTGGGAGGCGGCAGATACGATAATTTAGGCGCCCTATTTGGATTGCATGAATTAAGCGGTGTGGGTTTATCTTTTGGACTGGACCGAATATGTGATGTTTTAGAAGACTTACAACTTTACCCAACTACAGAACTTCAGATTTCAACATCGCGTGTTTTATTTACCCATTTTACTGAAGCGCAACAATGGTATGCCCTAAATTTGGCTCGTAATTTTAGACAGCATGGTATTGCCTGTGAGGTATATGCCGAAACCGGACGTAAAATAGGTAAACAATTTGATTTTGCTCAAAAACTTGGCATCCCCTTGGTTTGTGTAATTGGAGAAGACGAATTGCAGTCGGGGCTCCTTACTGTTAAATCTATGGCTGATGGCGTTCAAACCCAGTTAACACCAGATGCTTTAATGCACAAATTGCAAAACGAATATGGCAGTTTTTAAAATTAATACTACGCAAGCGATACGTATTGAAGACTTAAGCCCCTTGCTTTTGGAAGAATCTCATGAGATTTATTTTGATGACCTTTCGGCTTTAATACAATGCCGAAACTATTTAGATACAGATCCCGATATAACATCTAATGCTGTTTATGGTATTAATACCGGATTTGGCTCCTTATGTCAAATTCAAATTCCCTATCAAGATTTGGAATCTCTGCAATACAACTTAATTCGTAGTCATGCCTGTGGAATGGGCGCCGCACTGCCAACGGCGCTTGTGCGTTTAATGATCTATTTAAAAATTCGTTCGTTATGCTATGGGTACAGTGGCGTTCAAGAGGCTACTGTAAAATTACTGGCTGCATTTTTAAAGCATGAAATATACCCGGTAGTATATGAAAAGGGTTCATTGGGAGCGAGTGGTGATCTTGCCCCCTTAGCACATTTATGCCTGCCCTTAATTGGTGAGGGGCACGTTAATTATAAAGGCAACATACTGGAGGGTGCTGATGCCCTAAAGCGTTTTGGTTTACAGGCTGTTAGGCTTAAAAGCAAAGAGGGTTTGGCATTACTTAACGGCACACAGTTTATGAGTGCGCTTGCTGTTTTTGGTTGTCTTAGCGCCAAATCGTTGTTTAATTCGGCTAATACCTGTGGTGCATTGGCTTTGGATGTGTTTTTTGGACACCTTTCGCCTTTTGATGCCGATTTGCATGAGCTGCGTCCCCATCCCGGTGCTGTTGCTGTAGCTAAAAAAATTTCAGGGCTTTTACAAGAAAGTGATTTGCAAAAAAAAGAAAGACCTCATGTACAGGACCCCTACTCGTTTCGATGTATGCCCCAAGTACACGGCGCATCTTGGGACGCTATTAGTCATGTTTGTGATATTGTAAACCGAGAAATAAATGCTGTAACCGATAATCCGGTGGTATTTTTTAAATCTCATAAAATTTTAAGTGGCGGCCATTTTCATGGGCAAAGTTTAGCCTTGGGCATGGACTATTTGGCTATAGCATTAGCAGAATTTGCTAACATTTCTGAGCGTCGTACCTATTTGTTAATCTCGGGCCAACGTCAATTGCCACCCTATTTAATTCAAACTGCCGGATTGCACTCTGGATTTATGATAGCCCAGTATACTGCTGCAAGTATGGTGAGTCAAAACAAGCAATTATGTACCCCGGCTAGCGTTGACAGCATCGTTAGCAGTAATGGACAAGAAGATCATGTAAGCATGGGTGCTAATGCTGCTACAAAAATGTTAAAGGTTTTAGAAAATTCACAATTTGTTTTAGGTATTGAATGGCTTTGTGCCTGTCAGGCTTTAGATTTAAGGCGCCCTGTTCAAACTGCTCCGCCATTGGAAGTATTGCATTCTGCATTTCGTAAGCAGGTACCGGTTATAACCTCCGACACGGTTTTATCAGACTATATGAAACTAGCCAGTCAATTTATTCAACATTTGTGATTCGGGTTTTGGCTCTCATACTAGGGTGTTACAGTACTTTTATTACCGCTTGCGAATGTCCGCCCAAGGTTTTGAATATTGATTTACTAAAAAGCTACGATATAATTTTTAAGGGAAAAATAATTGCAGTTAAAAATAAACCCGGTGCATATAAAGAAGCGGTTTTTGAAGTTTCTGATTTGTTTAAAGGTTTAAGTTCGCATCATGTAAAGGTTTTGATTGATACCGTATCAGACTGCTCAAAACCCGTATTAAGGGGACAAATATGGCTCATATACAGTAATTACAAACAATGGCAGCGCCCCCTTTTAAATTGGTGTAGCAGAAGCCGAAAATGGTTTGAAAATGAAAACGAAGATTTTTATGCCTTTGCCAATGGCATAAGCTTTGAAGATGAAATTACATTTTTAAAATCCAAATTGGGACGTCAACGCATAATTTCTTCTACCGAACCTGAAAATACCGGCGAGCGAAATGTTTTACCAAAACCCTATATGTTACTAATTTTAATTGGCATTTCAAGTGTGGGTTTAATACTTTTAAATGTTGTACTAAAACGCTTTTTAAAATGAATGCAATGTCTGATTCAGATGCTTTTAAAATTGAACCGCCTAAGCACGGTGATGTGTTTAAAATTATTGCCATACTTAGTTTATGTTGGAGCGGCTTGATGTTTTTAGGTGCATTGCCCGGTGCCTTATCAAATCCCAGTGCAAATGAAACCCGTGAAGCAATTGCACAAATGCAGCAACTTAACCCGAAGTGGGCTGAATGGCTTTATATGTATAATGAAGCGCAAAGTCCGGCTTTTAAAAATTTGTATGCGTGGATAAACGTATTAAGTGCAGGTTTAAGCTTTACCGGTGTGCTGTTACTATGGCGTTTTAGGATATACGGTTTATGGATTTATACTGCGGGCGAATTACTTCCATATACTTTGTTTTTAAACTCTCATTTAATTACGGGCTTACAAACTATTGGAGATTCAGGTAACGGCGCTTTGTTTTTTGCAATGCTGAGTATGCTGGTTTGCGATAGTATTTTTGTGTTTTTATTTAGAAAACATGTTTTGGCTGCTATTCAAAATTCATAAGCTTTAATTAACGTAATTTTAATAGTGCCCTTAAATTTATTTTAAATTTCTTTAGTAATGTTGTAATGTACAAGACAAAACCTAATATCAGGTACCGACAATTTACCACAAAGGCCAATTGGAATACGGGAACGGTTTTAAGCCTCAGTCGAGGCTTTTTTATTTAGATTCAAAAATCATTTTGAATCATTTTGAATAAATGTTTTATTCTAATATGATTATCACATAATTTTGATTTTGAGGTGAATTTCGTTATCGAATTAACAGTAATTAATTCATCCATTCATTTTGATTATGTTGTAACTTTGTTAAATGCGTATTCTTGTTACTGGAGCTGCCGGTTATATTGGTTCACATACCATTACACTGTTACTTAAAAATAAAAATGTAGAAGTTGTAGCGCTTGATAATTATTCAAATTCAAGTGCAGATGCTTATTCCCGTGTAAAAGCTATTTGCGGCAAAATGCCCATTATTATAAACCGTGATTTAAGCGATGCGGCTGGCTTAATTGATGTAATTACTCAACATGGCCCCTATGACGGTATTATTCATTTTGCAGCATTAAAATCGGTGCCCGATAGCGTAAAAAATCCAGTACATTATTATCACAATAACGTTTCGGGTTTACTGAATATTTTAGCGTATGCACAAAGCCTTGCAAACGTTCCATTTATTTTTTCATCCTCCTGCTCTGTTTACGGAAATAGCAGCACTTTGCCTGTTACCGAATTAAGTCCGGTATTGCCTGCAGAAAGTCCCTATGCACATACTAAACAAATTGGTGAGGAAATTATTAAAAATGTTTGCGCTACGCATAAACACTTTAAGGCTGTTATATTAAGATATTTTAATCCGGTTGGTGCCGATCCAAGTGGTCTTAATGGTGAATGGCCAATGCAAAAACCTACAAATTTATTACCTATAATTACTCAAACGGCCATTGGTAAAAATCAACTTACGGTGCATGGTAGCGATTACCCTACGCGCGATGGCACCTGTATACGTGATTATGTACATGTATACGATATTGCACAAGCACATATACAGGCCATAGAGTACATAATGCAGCATGTTCATGTGCCAACCCCTGCATTATTTAATTTAGGTTCAGGTACCGGTACAACCGTCTTAGAGGCCATACAGGCATTTGAAAAGGTAAGTCAAAAAAAACTTAATTACAGCTTGGGTCCTCGTAGGGCGGGTGATGTAATTGAAATTTATGCCAACAATGATAAAGCCCAGAACTTATTAAACTGGCAACCACAATATACACTTGAAGAAATGATGCAAAGCGCATGGAAATGGCAACAACATTTAGCTAACTATCATTAATATGAAATCTAAATTCCGAATTGGCTTAAATGGTTTTGGACGAATTGGCCGTGCCGTATATAAAATAGCACAACTTCACAATACCATAGAAATTGTACATATTAACGATCCTGCACCGGCAGAAACCTTGGTTCACTTATTAAAGTATGATTCGGTTCATGGTGCATTTTCGCATGATTTGCATTTAAACGGGGCCATTTTGCAAAACCAATCGGTTTCAACACAAATTACAAATCATACCAATCCGCAAGATATTCCTTGGGCTATTTCAAACCTTGATTTAATAATAGATTGCAGCGGACATTTTCTCGATATGGCATCTGCCCAAATACACTTACACGCCGGAGCACCACGCGTATTATTAAGTGCGCCCCCCAAAGATGAACAAATTAAAACGGTGGTTTATGGCGTTAACGAAACCTGCATTGCGGCTGATGACAAAGTTATTTCTAATGCCAGTTGTACTACCAATTGTGCAGCGCCCATGCTATCGGTATTAAATGCTTTTGGTATTGAAGAGGCATATGTTACAACCGTTCATTCCTATACTAACGATCAACGGCTACTTGACGGACCACATAAAGATCTGCGCCGTGCACGTGCCGCAGCCATGAGCATTATTCCAACCTCTACGGGTGCAGCAAAGGCGCTTACGCGTATTTTTCCAGAACTCAATGGACGTATTGGCGGGTGCGGTATGCGGGTGCCTGTACCAGACGGCTCTCTTACCGATATTACCTGTGTACTTAAAACCTTAGCAGATACCCAACAAATTAATGCTGCATTTAAACAGGCTTCAGAAACCTATTTAAAAGGTATTATGGGCTATACGGAAGATCCCATTGTTGGCGTAGATGTAATCGGCAATGCCAATAGTGTTTTGTTTGACTCTGAATTTACAAGTATAGTGGGTAATTTGGTTAAAGTTATAGGATGGTATGATAACGAGTGGGGCTATAGCAACCGTTTAATAGATATTAGTAAATATTGGATTCAAAAATCAATTCATTAATTCTTTTTTTAATAATCTTAATGCATTTTTTTATTCTATTCTAAAAATTTAATGTTTCGATTTAAAAATTGATTCATTAAAGTAGAATAAAGCATGAAGCAGTTTAATTTTAATTATAAAAATAGTATTGCCATTTTTAAATATCTAAATACATATACATGTTAGAGATGCGGATGACGTGGTTCATTGCACTGCAATTACCGAACCCAATTCAAAGACATCGTCTATAAAAAATTAATTAATAACAAATTAACTGCATTGACAAAAAATTAACATCTAATGTAACAAAATAGCCAAATAGGTTAATAATGTAACGGACTTTTCTAAAGTGTA
>Ga0255099_1000229_pt1 | contig 22811 bp, 10 predicted proteins | sample Colum_Colum_RepA_2_FD_188451 | JGI IMG/M metagenome (GOLD analysis project Ga0255099, IMG submission 188451) | Freshwater microbial communities from Columbia River, Oregon, United States - Colum_Colum_RepA_8d | ecosystem: Environmental > Aquatic > Freshwater > River | place: USA: Oregon...
TGGCGTCATGCATGCCCAGTAGCAACACGAATAACCGGATTTTCTTCACAGCATCTGGGAGCGCGTTATCAGAATTCGATGAGTTTCACGAACGACTCAGCTTGATGTTCAACGTGCTGAAATTAGGGAACGCTTGAGCCAGATTTATGAAAAAACTTTCTGCTCACACCAAGTATACCGAGCCATCAATGCTTCAGGATTCAGTCGTACTTGTCTTCCCCAGTCGCCACGAAACCTGACTCAGGTCCCCACCACACCCCCATCCAGCTTGCGAATCGCCAGGGTGGCCGAGCGAGGACGACCATCGGCGCGGAAGTCGGGCCAGTTGGAGTATTGGCGCGGCCTGTTCGGGTCACTGCGCTCACTGGGGGTCTCGCCAGGGTGCTGAATGTTCACAAACACCGTGGTGCCATCAGGCGTGCCGGTCATACCGGTGATTTCACAACCCGCAGGGCCCACCAGGAAACGCCGGATCTCACCTGAGCGGGGATCCACAGCCAACAGTGCGTTGTGCCCCAATCCGCTCATCTCGCCCTTGGCGATGGTGTTGCTGGAGATATCTGTCTGGATCCACAACACGCCGCGGGTGTCCACCCACAACCCGTCGGGGCAGGCAAACGCATCGCCCTGAACAGTGCCCTTAGCGTGGGGTCGCGCTTGCTGGGGGTCGCCGGCCAGCACCAGGTGGTTCCACTCGAAGCTCGTGGCATCAAAATCACCCGACTCTTTCCATCGGATGATGTGACCCATGTTGTTGTTGGCACGGGGATTGGCCGCGTCCACCCCCGGGGCGTCTCCCACGCCGCGGTGGGTGTTGTTGGTGAGAGTGACATAGACCCAGCCTTGCGGATCCACTTCAATCCATTCAGGGCGGTCCATCTTGGTGGCGCCCAACACGTCGGAGGCTTGACGCGTCTTGATCAGCACATCACCGGCATCCTGGAAGCCACGGGCGGCATCGAGTTGGTGACTGCCATGCGTCAAAGGCATCCATTGACCACGCCCGTTGGCATCAAAGCGCGCCACGTACAAGGTGCCGTGGTCGAGCAAATGCTGGTTGGCCTTGGCCCCCCCCGGTTGCATGCGGTCCCGGCTGACAAATTTGTAGATGTACTCAAAACGTGCGTCTTCGCCCGAGTACACCACCGCGCGCCCCTCACGGGTGAGCACAATACGCGCGGCCTCATGGGAACCCCGTCCCAGGGCAGTGCGCTTGACAGGTACCGAGCTCGGGTCCTGAGGATCAATTTCCACGATCCAGCCAAAGCGGTTGGGTTCGTTGGGATGTCGGGTGGCATCAAAACGAGCATCGTGTTCGTGCCAGCGATAGCCTGCCCCGCCACTCCTGAGTCCCCAGCGCTTGCCATGGGCGTCCGGCTGGGCGGGGCCATTGAAGTAGCCGATGAAGTTTTCCTCGGTGGTCAGAACGGTGCCCCAGGGCGTGAGGCCGTTGCCGCAGTTGTTCAGGGTGCCCATTGGCGACATGCCCTGCGGATCGGCGGCGGTTCGCAGCAAGGGATGTCCCGCTGCGGGGCCGGAAAACCGCATCGGCGTGTTGGCGGTGATGCGGCGTGCAAAGGGCGATGGGCGTACCGCTTGCCAGCGGCCTTTTTCTTGTGTCACCTCGACAATGCTCAGTCCATGAGCTGCCTGCGACTTGCGAACCTTCTCCGCCGTCCAGGTCGTCATGCCGTCGCGGTGTAACAAGCCGTCGTCGGTGTATTCGTGGTTGATTACCAGCAAACCCGTGCCCAAAGCCGGCAACGGCAGGTACTGGATGCCATCATGGTGCATGCCCAGTTGTACAGCCTGTTCTGCTGCCGTGTTGGAAGCGTCCCATTTGAAGGCGGGATCCTCGCCAGACAGGCCCACGGGCTCGCCCCAAGGCACCAGCACCTGAGCTTCATAGCCCTCGGGTACGGTGACCTGATCAAGCGTATTGACCGCGACCGATGCAAAGCCCAAAGCCGGACGCGAACCTTGCCCTGGCGTGGCACAGGCACTCAAACCTAGGGCAACAAACCATTGAGCGCCCATTACCCCCAAACCTCCTCGCAGCACCTGTCGACGCGAGGGCGCAGACAGGTGATGGATGTAGGGGTTGGCAGAATCGTTGCTGTCTTCAGGTGAGGGATAGGGCAAATACATGGTTTCAAATGAAACAGGGTTACTTATGTGCAATTACTCTAGAGGTCGGAATTGACATGCGTGTGACAACGATGACCTGGTATTAACAGGCGTCTTGACATCTTATTGTCATATTTACGTCACAAAATTAAATTTGCAGTACAGACACAATTCATCATTCTCTCGTTGCCTCCTGCTTTGAAAACCCCCCTCATCGATCGCGACCACAGCACCCTGAATTTCAACGAGCGCGTGTTGTCATGGGCGCGCCGGGCGGATGTGCCACTGCTGGAGCGCTTGCGCTACTTGTGCATCGTCTCGTCCAACCTCGATGAATTTTTTGAGGTCCGCATGGCCTTGCACTTGCGGGCGCTTCAGGACCATCACCGCCAGGCAGGATTTTCCCGCGAGACCTACCAGACCATTTCCAAACAGGCGCAAGAGCTGGTGCAAAGCCAGTATGAGGTCTACAACGATGACTTGATTCCCGCTCTGGCCAAAGCTGGTATTCGCATCGTGTCGCATGCCGACCGCAACGAAGCCCAGCACCGATGGGTCAAGCGGTACTTTGACCAGGAAGTCAAGCCTCTGTTGACGCCGGTGGGTCTTGACCCGGCCCATCCTTTTCCGCAAGTCGCCAACAAGTCGCTGAACTTCATCGTGCGGCTCAGCGGCGCGGACGCCTTTGGCCGGCACAACGAAATCGCCATCGTCAAGGTGCCGCGGGTATTGCCACGGCTGATCCGAATGCCCGATCGTGTGTCAGGGGGCGAAACCCTGGTGGTGTCCCTCTCAAGCATGATCCGTGCGCACCTGAAGGATTTGTTTCCTGGCCGACGCGTGGGAGACTTTTCTCAATTTCGCCTGACCCGAGATTCGGAACTGTCCGTGGATGAGGAGGATGCCAGCAATCTTCGCAAGGCCTTGCGACAAGGGTTGGCCCAGCGTCACTACGGGCGCGCAGTGCGACTGGAGGTCTCTTCGGGATGTGATGAATACCTCTCAAATTTTTTGCTCAAGCAATTCAATTTGCCCACTGCGGCGCTGTTTCGGGTGCACGGCCCTGTCAACCTTGTGCGTTTGAGTCAGTTGATCGACCTCGTCAACCAACCTGCCTTGTTGTTCCCACCCTACCGCGCGGCGTATCCCACTCAGTTGGTCAAAGGGCAGTCAATTTTTGAGCGCTTGCAGCAAGGGGATGTGCTGATGCATCACCCGTTTGAAAGCTTCGATGGCGTGCTCGACTTTCTCCGCGAGGCTGTGCAAGACCCGAAGGTCCTCGCCATCAAGCAAACCATCTACCGCACCGGCGTCAATTCCGAGGTGATGGACTTGCTGCGCGAGGGGGTTCTGCGCGGCAAAGAGGTGACCGTGATCGTGGAATTGAAAGCCCGCTTTGATGAAGAGGCCAATATTGGTTCGGCAGAACAACTCGAAGCAGTAGGGGCCCAAGTGGTGTATGGCGTGGTGGGGTTGAAAACCCATGCCAAGATGCTGTTGGTGACACGACGAGAAGGTCGGCGCCTGCGACGCTACGTGCATCTGTCCACGGGCAACTACAACAGCCGAACAGCCAAAGCCTACACCGACCTGGGGTACATGACCTGTGATGCCGACATCACTCGCGAAGTGGATCAGCTGTTCATGCATGTCGCCAGCCAGAACCGGTTGCCGCCTTTGCGGCATTTGTGGGTGGCGCCCTTCAAATTGCACGACCGGTTCCTGGAAGCCATTGAGCGGGTGGGCAAGGCTGCACAGGCGGGGCAACCCGCACGCATCGTGGCCAAGATGAATTCACTCACGGATGAGCGTCTGGTGCAGGCCTTGATGACCGCCGGTCAGCAAGGGGCTCAAATCGACTTGATCGTCAGAGGCTCATGTATTTTGCCGGCTCGGGTACCTGGGCTGACCGACCGCATTCGGGTCCGCTCCATCATTGGCCGCATGCTAGAGCACACCCGTGTCTTTCTGTTTCAAGCAGGCTCCCACACGGAGTTGTATTTGTCGAGCGCCGACTGGATGAACCGCAATATGGTGCGCAGGATTGAAATTGCCTGGCCTGTGAAGGACCCCTCCTTGCGCGACCGAATCATGGCGGAGTGTCTGGGAAATTATTTGGCCGATACCCAGGATGCCTGGGTGTTGCAACCCGATGGACGTTACAAGTCTGTGGCAATTGCCCCCACCGGCAAAGCTGGCGGCAAGCGGGGGGTTAGCGCGCAGACCACCCTGATGAAGCTGTACGCGGCGCCCTGAGCCGTCAAAGCCCTAGTCCAACTGTAACACCAGATTCCAGGTGGTTTTTTGCCAGGCCTGAACTTCTTCGTTCAGCAAATGGGTGGACTGCGGATATTGCTTCGCCCAATCCGCAGGCAGCTCCAGTTTGAACTGACGGTCAGGTGTCCCTGAACAACTCAGCTTCAGAGGTTGGCTCTCGGGATCACGTCGCGCGTGGCACAAAATGACTGACAGTCGCAAGCACATGAGTTGCATGGCAAAGGCATCATCATCAAAGTCCACGTTCAACTTGCGCAATTTTCCTCGGTGACCCAACACCAGCAAACTCAAGCGATGCAACTCTGAAACGGCAAATCCTGTGGCGTCGGAGTTGTCGAGAATGTAGGCGCCATGCTTGTGATAGTCACTGTGAGAAATGAGTGCGCCCATTTCATGCAATTGGGCGGCCCATTCCAGCTTGCGACGGATACGCGTCGGTTCATGCTCGGGAACATTGGGTGACAATTGCGTCAAGAGTTCCAGGGCCACGCGACGAACTCGGTCGGCTTGCGTCAGATCGACGCCGAAATTCTTTTGCAAGCGCCGCACAGTGGTCGCACGAATATCCTCATGCTCGTCTTCACGCTCCAGCATGTCAAACAAGACCCCATGGCGCAGCGCTCCGTCGGCAACGTGCAGAACGTCAATGTCCAGCAAATCAAACAAGGCCATCAGCACGCTAACCCCGCCTCCGATCACAGCGCGGCGGTCCTCTTTGAGCCCTTCGAGTCGCAGCTTGTCCACATGCTGGGCGCGCAGCATGCAACGCTTGAGCCATGCCAACCCTTCGCGGTCAATGATGCCCTGGCTCCAACCCGCCACCGACAGGATATCGCCCACCGCCCCCACCGTTCCCGAGGAACCATACGCCACATCCCAGGCGTTGCGGGGGCACAGGCTCAAGGCTTCATCCAGTATGGCCTTGGCGGCAATTTCGGCCCGATCAAAAGCGCTTTCATCCAGTTGGCCGTGGCGGAAATACTTCATGCTCCAGGCGACGCTTCCCACCCGGTAGGACTCGGTCACGCTGGCTTCCAGGCCCTGACCCACAATCAACTCGGTGGACCGTCCACCGATGTCAATCACCAGCCGTCGATCCTCGGTTTGTGGCAACAGATGGGCGACACCCTGATAAATCAGGCGGGCCTCTTCTCGGCCAGAAATCACCTCGATCGGAAAACCCAGTATCTGCTTGGCGCGTGAGAGGAAGTCCTCTCGGTTGCGAGCTTCACGCAGGGTCTGGGTGGCCACGGCCCTGACCTGTTGCTTTTTGAATCCCGAGAGACGCTCGGCAAAGCGCGCCAGGCAATCCCAACCGCGCTGCATGGCTTCATCACTGAGCAGTCGTTCGCTGTCCAACCCATTGCCTTGGCGGACCGTTTCCTTGAGATATTCAACCCGATGGATTTGTCCCAGTGAGAGGCGGCCTATTTCGAGGCGAAAACTGTTTGACCCCAAATCGATAGCGGCCAAAAGGGTGTCATTTTTCATTCTGTGAAAAGCCAGGTGTTCGATCAGGCATCGTCCATGCCCTGAAGCCCTGTAGGTTATGACAGGATGATGTCATGGCTATGACAACGGGTGGACAAGCCACAAATACCCGAGCTCTGCAGGTTGTAGGGGGTTAGACACCCTGCATCTTAGTCGACGCCGAGTTCAAATGACGAGAGCGATGGCTGCAGGCTATCGTTCATCTGACAGTATCACTCAATTGCCATGACAGCGCCCTGGAGGCCCCAAGCAAAGCCGGTGATACGGCTGCATCAATCAACCAAGTCGGAATGTCCGCCAGATACGCCTGATATCGTCCCTTGGCTTCAAATCGATGCCTGAATTGTGATTGGCTGTTGGTGGTTCAGCGCTTCGTCGTCATCGAAACTGCTGCGAAACAGTTGGCCTCGATAACCTGGGTGATGGAGTGAATCAATGCCAGCTCTGACGGCGTGAGAGCAAAGTCGGCCGTTGCCTGCGCAGTGACAGAAACCCAAGCCTTGGCCACATCGTTGGCCATCTTCCTGAATAACCTCAAGGTCGGTTTGACACCGAAACCGCAGTCTTCGCAGAAGGCTTCCCATGAGTGGGCGCCAATGCTCGTATATTGGTCTTCGTCACCGATGTACAGTGCGAGACGGTCATCGCCGTAGACCTGCACGCACAGCAGGTCATAAAAAGGGGCCAGCGCATAGCCTGTCTCATCAATCAGCACCGAGATGTTCTTGGCGTGAGCGTCACTGTTTCCAATCAAGTAATTGAACATGACCCAGCGCTGAAAATTCAGCAGATCTTTGGCCGGCAACTGTAAGTCACGCATTGCTTCAACTATGCGCTTGAGGCTGACCAGCCCTTGACGTTCGTATTTCCAGTCTGGCCCCAAGTCCAGCAACTGACAGCCATCGACCTGATGCAGGCACTTGACAGTGTCACCCGACACGATGCGGTCATAGCGTTGGACAATGTACACCGTCTCGGGCACTTGGATGAGGTGGACCGGCGGAACTGGCAGCTTGATGGCTGCAGCCAATCGCATGCACAGGTATTCATTGATGGCGCTGGGCTGGAACTTCATCAGCCGCGTGTCTGGCTTAACGATGTGAGTAGTTGGCGTGCTTGCGACACTGTCATAAAGCCGGTCTCTTCGCCCGTCATAGCGCAGTCCAAGTTTGTCCTGAGCCCCCGGCAGTGACATGCTGCTTTGATCATTGGAGGTAAGCAGCGGTTTTTGCTGATCGCGGTCTTTGATGCGCTGGCTCAACGTCTCTTTGGTCAATAGGCTGTACTGCTGCCGTCCAGAAGGCAACTTGCCTTGCGCACGCACAGACAACACACCGGGCAACTCTTCACCCAACTGGCCAATGACTTCGAATGGGTTGGCATCGCGCATGCGTATCGCGCTCAAGATCTCTTCGAGCGCGGCCCCCTCAGGCAGTAAGTTTGCAAAGAAAATCTTGACTGACTCACCCCAGTGAGGTTCTGGGCGCAAAACAAATTGCGGGGCCAGTACATAGGCATGCCCGGAATTCAGCCAGTCATCGTGGTACTGAAAGAAGTACTGGCCCGCTTCGTGTCCGAACCAGCCCATGGGCAACTCATTCGCCCACACCTGCAACCGGATCATGATGGCTGACCCTTCGATTTGACCTTGACACCCTGCTGGGCAACCAGTGAAGCCAGCCCCGACCCAGAAGTGGGTTGACTCGGCCCTTGAGGGATCAGGTCTGATAGCCCCCGCTTGGCACGCTCGACAAGCTGCGAATCAGGAACACCAAAGTCGGCTTGACCCAGCCCCCCCATAGCAGCAGCTATCCGCCCTCGGGGACCTGTCTTGGCTGGCGGGGTAAGCCCCAACCCTAACCCTCGCTCTAACTTTGGCAATTCAGATCGCGTCACCTCAAGACCTGGAACCTCAAGGCTCAGCCCCAAGCCATTAATGAGCTTCGCAAGTTTGCCCAACGAGCAATTTTCTGGGTTCGACTCGGCATCGCGAATAAAAGACGTGCTGACTCCACAGACAGCTGCAGCGTCTTCGCGAGAGAGTTTTTGGCGCTTACGCTCAGCAGTCAGCGCCAATGCCAACTCAGCCAGCGTCATATCATTGATCTTCATAAATTGTCCCTAAAGGAGCAAATTTTAGCGCACTACATCGCTGAAGTCAATTTTTTGATTCTATAAGAGCAATTTAAGTAGAAGCTGGGAGATAGGCTTTAATATGACCCCATGAGATCAAAATCTGAATGGTCGCAAGTCGCAAGAAGACGCCAAAAACTGCAGCACCACTATAAAGGGATTTTTGTTTTACGAAATCTACACACTTTGAGATATCAGAATGACCAAGGCAACCTTAGAACTGATGTCCCCAATGGCCAACAAGAGGTGCCAGGTTTGGATGGACAAACTCCCCATCCAAGACCCCGAGCAGTGGACGGATTGAATTCAATAAATTTCAATCGGCACACAGAGTTGGTAGCCGACATGGCGAATGTTGATGATGCAATTTTTATCCGCCCCGACTGACCTGCCAATGCGCACTATCTCCCCTGTCGCCACAACGGCCACCAGTGCACGCTGACTTGTGGTGGTGGGGTGCGAAGCCAGTGCATCCCGTAACAATCAGGCCAAGGCGGTCTAGGATGTGTGCGCCTGCGCCCATAAAGGGGCGCAGGCTAGACAGGCCAACTGCTGAGCAGTGTTAATTTACAAGACTTGGAGGGCGACGTTCATGGCCCAATTGGCGTGGTTGAAGACCAAGCCGTCGTAAACCCGCAAAGCAGCATATTCGTTGCCGGCCGGCCAGGGCGTCGCCGAGACGTAAGAGTCGTTGACCCAAGTCGATGGAGCACCACTGGTGATGTTGCCCGAGCCCCTGTTGGTGCTGTTAAGGCCCTGACCCGCGTACGACTCGACCAGCGTGCCGTTGTAGGCATCCCAGATGGCGCTCAAGTCATCGTAGCTGGGGTTCGTCTGGGTCGCGTTGTTCAGCGCCGTGCCGAACATCAAACCCTCGTTGGGGCTGGTTCCCAGCGTAGGAAGCGCCAGCTTGACGCCATTGACCGTGGCGTAGCGGTAGGTATCGTTCGTCGATGACCCCGAAACATCATTGACGTCTTGCTTGAAGAGGTCGTAGATCTCGCTGAGCGGGTAAGTGTTTGCATCACTCATGGTGTACGCATCACCGGCTATCGTCCCGTCGCCATTGCGGTCCAAGTGGTAGTACCACTTGCCCTCAACCTGTACCGGTGCGATCAGCTGGCCCAGGCTGCCCAGGTCGATGACAGACTTGTCTTCAATGGTGCCCGTAGTCGATGACGCCGTGCCTACCTTGTAACCCTGACCCTCAAGAAGAGTCACGATTGCGGTCTCGTCGATGTCAGTCTCTGAATCTACGATAGTCTTGAGCCTGAGAGTTGCAGTGTCACTGCCGGGTGCGAAAGTGACTTTGGAGTAAAGAGATGGTGTTGAAAAACTGGTGATGAAACCGTCCGATTGGCCTAAGCCGGGCAGACCGTCATAGCCATATGTCGAGATGTAAGTGTCCCAATCAAAACTCCCCCCCGAATAGCCACCGATCAGGATTTCGTCATTCGGGCGCGCTGCGATAGCCCACGTCCTTTCGTCGCCAGCGTTGGCAACAATCTGGGTGTGGGTTACTGCGCCGTTGCTGGGGTTGATACGGCTGATGAACGCATCTCCCGCCCCCAAGCTATCACCACCCGAGACTTGTTGCCCATCAAGATCTTCTGTTGTGATACCCGAGAGGTAAACAAATCCGTCTGATCCGATTGCCAGCGCGGCTTGGAAATTCCCAATTGAAGCGCCAACGCCATTTTCGATCGACTGGCTCCATCCAGGTGTGCCATCAGCGTCGAATTTGTTGACGAAAATAGTTGAAACCCTGGGACTTCCCTGGACGTCGACATTTTTTGCACCTGCAACGTAAACTGCGCCGTCAGGTCCTACAACCACCGAAAACCCGAGTTCTTCATTTGCATCACCGATAAGGCGCGTCCAAAGCCTTTCACCTGTCTCACTGAATTGGGTGATGAATGCATCGTTGCGACCGCTATGGGTTTGCTCATCAAACAATGCGTTTTCACGTGGTTCTTCGCAGTAGCCCGTCAGATACACCAGACCATCACTCGTCGTGGCCATTGCCGTTGCCACCCGGTCTGTGTAGTGTGCAAATGAAGCGGATGAGCCAAAGCCATCTGACTCGATCGGCACCTTGGTGATGTAAGTCTCAGGACCATTTCCACCTAGGCCTCCAGCCAAAATCAAGAGAGCGGATTCATCGGGTGTCAAAATCACCGAGCGTCCGCCATAGCCCGCTGGTGCCAAATTTGTCAATTCCGCCGCTAAATCCCCTTCAGAAGAATACTTGACCACAAAGGTGGTGTTGGCGCCAAGCTCGGTGCTGGTTCCCATGCCATACCCGGCAATGTACGAGGCCCCGGCAGAATCAACAGCCATAGAGTAGCTATATTCCTCCCCCGTCCCACCGTAGATTCGAGTCCATTCTTCAACACCTAAAGCATCGTATTTGCGCATAAAGACGTCGTAACTGCCAAAGTGATCCAGGTCAGTTCCATCGGCCGAAGTGATGGGGGGGTAGGAGCTGTAGCCACTGACTGCTCCCAGTACGTAAAAACCGCCATCAGGTGTGCTCGCTATCGAGAACAACTCGTCGGGGCCCTCGCCACCGACCATTTGGCTCCATTTTTTGCTGAGAGTGGTCGGATAGTCTGCAGCCGTTGCCGTTCCTGCGGTTTCAATATTGACGGTCAATGCACCGGAGGTATCACCCACTCGGGTGAAGGTATAGACCAAATCTTCGCCTTCGGTCACAGAGGCCGTAGACAGCCCCACTTCGATCACAGGTGGGTCTTTAATGATCCCGGTGGCCGATGACGCTGCTGGGTCGACTGAGTAACCATTGCCCGAAGCCACCGTCACGGTGACGGCTTCATTGCTTTCGGTCAGGTCGTCTGCCTTGGTCTTGAGTGTGAGCGTCGCAGTGGCACTGTCAGCCGCAAAGGTGACTGTGGTGGGTGGGGGCGGTGGCGCGAACTGGGTGACGAAGCCGTCCGAGCTGCCCAAGCCTGTCAAGTTGTCGTAAACATAGCTGTACGCCGTACCACCGATCAGAACTGCCCCATTGGGGCCTGCGGCAATGGTCGTGGCCCGATCATCACCAACGCTGCCCACAATATGGGTAAAGGTGCTTTGGCCGTTCTCAGGATCGATGCGGGTGACAAATGCGTCATAACCACCCAGAACGTCCTGATCATCGATGGCAAGTGTGGTGACCCCAGACAGGTAGAGAAATCCGTCTGAACCAATCGCCAGAGAGCCTGGGTAACTGGGAAGAAACTCGTAAGAGAGAGTAGAACCAGTTGGTAATGTTATGTTCCATAATGGATTGCCATCAGCGTCGAATTTGTGTATGAGATTATCAAAGTACCAAACATCTGAATCTAAATAGACCGAACTTGCAGATACGTAGACAGCTCCATCAGGCCCCACAACCACCCTGGACTCATTCTCCTCGTCTGCTCCACCGATAAGGCGTGTCCATTCCACCGCACCTCCGGCGTTTAGCTTGCTGATGAATCCATCTGCGCCACCGCCATTTGTTTGTTGATCAATGCTGAATTGTGTGGTGCCCGCCAGATAAACGACTCCATTGCCTGCGGCAGCAATAGCTTGAGTTGTTCGCTGCGTCAGATACACAGTGGATAACGTATCGGGTGGACTACTGTCATCCAGTGTTATCTTGGTCAGAAAAGTTGAGTCTCCGTTACCGGCGAAGTAGGATCCACCAAGAATGAGAGTCGACTCATCATCAGGCGCCAACGCCAGTGAGGCCTTGGAGGTTCCTTGGGGCAAAACATCACTGCCAAACGTCCAGTCCTGAATCCCCGCCGATGTGAACTTGGTGATGAATTTTTTGTAATACCCACCGTCGTAGTAATAGCCCGTCACATAGGCTGAACCATCAGCGCCGACGGTCACCGATGTCACATTGTCTGCTGTGCTTCCGCCATAAAGACGGGTCCATTCTTCGGTGCCGTCCGAGGCGAATTTTCGAATGTATCCGTCTGAATCGCCAAGTGGTCGCAATTCCGCCCCATCGGCTGAAAGCAGGGGGTTGTTGTCGCTGTAGTAACTGGCTTGACCCACTGCGTAAAACCCGCCATCTGCTGTGATTGCGATGGAGGACAAATTGTCAGAGCTTGAGCCGCCTACCAAACGGCTCCAGCTTTTGCTGAAGGGGCCATCGATGCCGTAATCGGCATTTGCACTGGCCGTGCCTGCATAGTCGATATTGACGGTCAATGCACCGGAGGTATCACCCACGCGGGTGAAGGTATAGACCAAATCTTCGCCTTCGGTCACAGAGGCCGTAGACAGCTCCACTTCAATCACTGGTGGGTCTTTAATGATCCCGGTGGCCGATGACGCTGCTGGGTCGACTGAGTACCCATCACCCGAAGCCACCGTGACGATGACTTCTTCATTGCCTTCGAGCAGATCATCGGCGCTGGCCTTGAGCTCCAGCGTCGCGGTGGTACTGCCTGCTGCAAATGTGATTTCCGACAAAATGGGCGGTGAATACTTGGTCAGGAAGCTGTCCCAGTAGCCACCTTGGTGGTTCTGGCCGTCGATAGAGCCGCCCGCTGCTCCCGCCATATAAACCACGCCTCCCGGTGCGATGGCCGCTGAAAAAGCCCAATCATCCCCCGTGCCCCCAAAAAATTGGGTCCCTTGCCAACTACCACTTGCGTCGAACTTAGCAAGAAAGGCGTCACTGCCACCTAGGTTGGTCTGACCGCCGAAGCTGCCGTCGCTTCGTCCCGCGACGTAAACCGAGTCATCGGCGCTCACGGCAACTGAGTATGCCTCGTCATATCCAGAGCCTCCGAGCAGCCGGGTCCACTGTCTCACGCCACTTGCGTTGAACTTGGTGACAAAGGCGTCATCATTGCCTTGGTGGGTCTGACCGTCGAAGCTGCCGGTGGTGACTCCAGCAACATAAACCGAGCCATCGGTGCCTAGGGCGACTGATCTGGCCGTATCCGACCCGGAGCCTCCAGCGAATCGGGTCCACTGCTGGACGCCAGCTTCGTTGAACTTGGTAAGAAAGGCGTCACTTCCGCCTAGGTTGGTCTGACCGTCGAAACTACCGGTGGTGCCTCCAGCAACATAGACCGACCCATCGGCATCGGTGGTGACTGCATAGGCCGAATCATTCCCCGAGCCACCCCAAAGGAGGGTCAGCTGCTTGACGCCATCTGCGTCGAACTTGGTAACAAAGGCATCACTTCCGCCTAGGCTGGCCTGGTTGTCGAAATCGGTGCTGTGAGTGTCCCCTACCACATAGACCGAGCCGCTGGTGTCCACAGCGACTGAGTAGGCAAAATCTTGTCCGCTGCCCCCGAGAAGTTGGGTCCCCTGTTTAACGCCATTTGCGTTGAACCTGGTGACAAAGGCGTCATAGTTGCCACTATTATCTTGATCTTCGAACAGGGAGCTGTAAGTCTCGCCAACCACATAGACCGAGCCATCGGCGCTTGGGGCGACCGATCTGGCCTTATCCGAATTAGTGCCTCCAAAGAGTTGAGTCCACTGCTTCTCCCCGGATGCGTTGTACTGGGTGACAAAGGCGTCATAACCGCCTGAGAAGCTTTGGCCGTCAAGCGTGCTCTCTGCGAGGCCAGCCACAAAGACCGAGCCATCGGCAGCGGCCGAGACTGAATAGGCATGATCAACTTGCGAACTTCCCAGCAGCCGAGTCCACGAACGCAGTGAAGGAAGGCCCGTGGTGAAGTCCTCAGCCGTCGCCGTACCGGCTATTTCAATGTTGACCGTGAGCTCACCACCTGCGTTGCCACTGCGGGTGAAGGTATAAACAAGGTTGGCGGGATCGCCCTCAGCCACCTCGGCCGGTGACACGGTCACATTGATGACCGGCGGCAGCACGAATTCCAGATTGATCTTCTTTACGGTTCTGTTTCCGGCAACATCCTGGACTGCCAAGTTGAAGCTCAAGTCTGATCTTCCATCCCAGCTGCTGAGATCACCCACATAAGTCACTTCCCCCGTGATGGGGTTGATAGCAAAATCACCTGATTCGCTCGATAAGGGCATCTCATTGATGATGGCGATGTCAGAACCCTCATTCACACCATCATTAAAAACAATTTCGCTGCGCTCATAGGCCACGCCGCCGCCGCCGCGCTGCTGCCAGTGGGTCACATCCACCTTGTAATATTTGCCGGTCGAGAGGTCCTGCATGACCCACTCTGTGCCTTCAAATTCGCTCCCCACGCCATTTGTTTCGCCCAGTGCGCTTTCCATTGAAGCATGGAAACTTCGGCTTGAAAAATCCCCCAGGTTATCCCAGCCATCGGCATTCCAACGAATCGGGGAACTGTCCAAAGGCTTAGACAATCCTCTGGTGACAACGACGCCAGGGGCGATGACATCAACGGTGTCGCTGTAGTCCTCGTGGGTGAAGAGCACCGGATCACCCAGCGATCCATTTGCATTGATCTGTCGGCGCTCATAGGCAAAACCACCGCCGCCGCCCGAGGTCCAACTCGAAAAGTCAACCTTGTAGTAGGTGTCGTTCACCCGGTCGCGCATCACAAGTTGCGCATCCTCTACCTCGTTGCCGACTCCCCCGCTGCTGAAAAGAGCCCGCATGCTGGTGGTGTATGCCCGGTCGGCGACATTGGTCAGGTCATCCCAGCCTTGAACGTTCCACTCTACAGATTGCGAGGCATACAGCGACCCACCCCATCCACGCATCAGTTGCACGCCCTCAGAGAGTTCGTCCAGCACCCGCCCATCTGGAATCTCGACGATGAATCGCTCGCCAAGAGTGACCTGGTCATTTTCATCAAACCCAATCAGCGCACGGGTGTAAGAGACCCCACCCCATGAATGGTAGTAAGAACCACCTGACCACGCAGCGATATCAACCTTGTAGTACGTGTCATTCACGATGTCGTGCAAGACGGCTTCGTTATTGCTTATGTAGTCGTTGTCATCAAAGACCGACCTCCCGTTCAGTCCGTCAGGGTCGTACTCGCGACTGGCCACGTCGGACAAATCGCCCCAGCCATCAAAGTTCCACTCAATGGTGGGAAGCGCTGTCAACTTTCCGGATTCGACAATCAATTTCACGCCCACGGAGACGGCGTACTCAGGAGCCAATTCGGTGTCGACGGTCTGCTCTAGGCTGACTTCTTCTGTGTCAGGGTCAACCCACGTAGCACCATCGCTGGGGTCAACACGCAGCAGCGTGTAGCTTGCGAAAGCATCATCGGTGGACACCTTGTAGTAGGCGTCTTGCATGATGTCGTGCATTACCCAATCAGTTGTTGCTGGGTCGGCACCTGACTGATCCATGCGGTGAACGTAGTTGCGGCCACTCAGGTCACTCAAGTCGTCCCAGCCATCCGCGTTCCATCTGACAGTGACCGAATAAGCTGAATGGACCAGATCGCGCGTTAAGCCCACACCGGGCGCAATCTCATCCACATAGTCCATGCCGCGGAACTGAACAGCCTTGTTATCACCGTCTAATAATGTGTCAGGGATCTCTGCCGTTACCCGGTCACCGATGGCAATTGTTTTGATGCGAAAACCATAACTCACTGTACCCAGCGGCGCCTCAGATGCTGCGTCGTAGATAGCCTGGCCAACAGGCGCGTTCTCATTAATACTTTGTGGCAGGGACGGCACACCAGCAACAGCCACCTCTGCCATGTTACTTGCTTGACCTGGATTGCCCGCCGCATCGCTGTAAGAACCACTCACAACTGAGATGGCTGCGGTGGAATTTTCCTCCTTTGTCGCGGGCGTGAACACCGCAGTTCGCACCAAGCCAGTACCGCCGATATCGCCAAGCTCTCCACCGCTGACCTGCACATTCGCAGAAGAAAAGGTGTCGCCAGGGTCTTCGCTGAAGGTGAAGGTGATGGTGGCCGTCTCTCCTTCGCCAAGGCTATCGGCGCTGCTGCTGATGCTCACCGTTGGGGCCAGAGTGTCGATATTAATCGGTGCGCTTTTCGCCGCTAATCCGATGTTGCCTGCGCCATCGGTGTACTCGGAGTTGGCGTTGTCGATCAGCGTCCGAATGTAAGAAAACCCGCCCCCCGTCCCTCCGCCGGTATATTGGGTAAAGTCAAAGGTGTAGTACTTGTCGTTGAGGACATCGTGAGCCACTAACTCGGAAGCCAGGATCACATTGCCTACATTGTTATTCAATGCCGAAGCAAAGGTGGTGAAGGTACGACTGCTGACCTCGCTCAGGTTGTCCCAGCCCTGGCTGTTCCAAGTCAGGGTGGGGCTGTTGTTGTAGGTCGAGGCGATCATTGGACCACCAGCACCACGGGTTAAAGTGACGCCGATATCAATGGTGTCGACAAAGCTGGTGTTATCAGCTTTGGTGGCGGTATAAACCAGATCGTCCTGACTCAGCGGGCCTACGGTTATGCTTGTGTTGCCGGTGAAATTTTCACCTGGCGTGAAGGTGGCCGTGCGAACCAGGCCCGAGCCGCTGAGCGTACCCAATATTCCATAACTGACCCGCACATCGCTAGCACTAAAACTTGTTCCCGGGTCTTCGCTGAAGGTAAAGGTGATGGTGGCAGCTTCGCCGCTCTTGAGGGTGTCTTTGTCACTGATGATGGTCAGAGTGGGCGCCAGGGTGTCGATGCTGATGCTAGGCGTGGTGCCTGCACGGCCAGCATTGCCTGATGCATCGGCATAGCTGGCACTGTTCACCGTGATGCTGGCGCTACCTGTTGCAAAGTCGGCCGTGGGCGTGAAAGTGGCGGTGTAAACCTTGGGATCAAGGCTACTCACAGCGAGGTTGCTCAGTGCGCCGCCGGCGGTGATGACGTCCGATGCAGCAAAGCCTGTGGGCGCTTCACTAAAGGTAAAGGTGACGGTAGCGGTCTCACCGCTCTTGAGGGTTTCTTTGTCGCTGATGATGGTCAGAGTGGGCGCCGTGACATCGGTGCTTGTTGCATCGATTTGGCTGGCCATCTGAACAACGGACTCGAGGTCTTGCAAGGCTTGCACGGTAGCCAGGCCGCCGGTATCCGCCGTCTTGATGGCGTTGGTCAGGGTCACCTGCGCCAGTACTTGGGCTTGAGCAACTTGCGCCAACGCGTTGAGGCCTAGGCCTGAGGCATTGGCCACCACCCTATTGACCGTTTCAATGGCTGCGGCTACGCTGGCCGCGTTGCTGCTGGCACCGGCGTCTGTGAGTACAGCCTCGAGCACGGTCGCGTTAAAGGTTACCTCCCCCGTGGTGCCGGTGATCGTTGCGGCCAGCGCATCGATGACCCGGGAAGCTGCGCCGATTTGTGCCGCGGACGAGTTGTCGCTGGCCGCCAGGGCAGAGCCTGCGACGATGATGTTGGCAATTTGTACGGCCTTGAGGTGGTTGGCCATGCCCTCAGTCGTGGATGCCTGGGCAAAGGTGTCATAAGAGGTCAGGTCACTCACCCCAATCAGGCCCAAAGCGTTCACCACGGAAGCCTTGGCCTCTGACAAGGATTGCCCTCCCTCCATGATGGCCGCCACCAGGGTGGTCAGAGGGTTGATGACTGTGCTGCCTGCTGGAGCGGCAAGCACGCCGGCAAAGGCTTTGTTGGTCTCGGTATCCATACCGCCTTTGGCCAGCAATGCGTATTGGGTTTGCTCAGGGCTTAGCTTGATATCGGCAAAACCGGAGAGGTCTGTGGAGCCCACCTCAGGCTCTCCCTCATCAATAACGCCGTCCTTGTCTAAATCAAGATAGACCTTGGCGCCTTCGACTGGGCCATCAACCACCCGTAGTTTGGTGATGGTCTCAGAGCTGCGCGAAGAGTCCTTCGTGGCGATGACAGCCCCGCCTAATGCAAACAGGCCACCGATTTGTGGTGGCGCTAGGCTTTCTAGCGCCGCTGCGCCGGCGGCCTGTGCCGTGGTTGCGGTCTGTTCAGGAAGGCTACTCGTGGTGGCCTGTGCTGTCAGGGTATCGCTGCGCCTGCCTTGATCCACACCAAAGGTGAACTCACCTGACTCAGATGACTGACCTAGTTGGGTTAATGACGCCAACTCGCTTTCAACGATTAACTGTGGCAGGCCGACAAGAGCTGTTGAGGCCATGTCCTTGGCCTCGGCTTTGTCGTCATCTAAAACTCTGCTGGCTTCTGCCAAGTCCGAATCGATTTGGGCTTGCTCGTCTTCGCGCCGCCTCGACCGCCGGTTCTGTGGTGGCATTAGGTCTGTTCGGTACTGGCCGGTCTGCCGTTCTGCCCGAGTGGTATCGCTCGGGCTAGCGGGGCTCATCGGTGACCTGCTAGGCTGCGTTAGCAGTTCGCCCTGTTTTTGCGGTAGATTCGGAGTGCTAGGTTTTGATTTCATGGTGAATCTAGTTAAAGTTAGCGATGTTGAGACGTCTGCTGAAGGCAACGAATCCACCGAGGCAAATGACGATTTGTGCCATTTAATTAAAAGCTAGTTGATTTTTGAAGCAAATCGTTATAAACAACATCCCACAAATCAGGTATGCGCAGTGTCATCGCGTCCCTGACTATGGCACGTCAGTTTCCTAGCAATCGCCTAACAATCTTTCCCTTTACCCTTGCGCTCAACCCAAACATTTATGCCAGTGTCTACAACCCTGAATGTCCTCCTGGTTGAAGATGACCTGTTTTTTCAGGACAGATTTCGCCGGGTTTTTGCGCTCATGGGCGGTGAGTGGAAGATCCATGCCCATCAGACCGGTGTGGCAGCTTTGCAGGCGATCGACGAGGATCGTTATCGCTTCGAGTTGGCGCTAATCGACATCGGCTTGCCCGATATCTCTGGGGTTGAGGTCATCGCCCGCTTGCGCCGGCGTTTTGCCAACGTGCCCATCTTGGTGACTACCGTGTTCAGCGCTGAAGAGACGTTTTTTTCGGCCATCCGGGCGGGAGCGCGCGGCTACTTGCTGAAGGGTGACAGTGACCCGCAACTGGCGCGGTCGATCGAGCAGATCATGCGAGGCGAATATCCGGTCAGTCCGGCCCTGGCTCGGCATCTGTTTCGGCTGGCGGGTTCAGATCTGGCTTCTTGCCCGTCCATCAAGCTCTCGCCTAGAGAATTAGAGTTGCTGCAGTGGCTCTCCAAGGGAGAGAGCTACGCCAGCACCGCACAAAAGTTGGGTATCAAGATCTCCACGGTACAGACCCACATTCGCAACATGTACCGCAAGCTTGGCGTGAACAACCATCGCCAAGCCATTCACAAGGCGCTTTCATCGGGGTTTTTTCGCCCTTGATCAAAGCTGGCAAGCTCCTGAACTGGGCGGTTGGGGTCGTCTTGGTCCTGTCAGCGACTTGGGCGCAAGCCACTGAACGCGCGGCCCCGGCAATCGAAATTACCCAGGCGCTTGTGCAAGGGATAGGGCCACCACAGACCGTCTCACTGCCCCATAAATTATCAGCCAAGGATTTCGATCGCCATGGGGGACTGGTCGCCTACACGCTCATGGTCAACCTGCCGTCCGTGCCCAAGCGACTCTTGGGCATCTATGTACCCAAGATCGCCTTGTCGGGCAACCTATACATCAATGGACAGTTGTATGGTCCGTGCGAACGAGGCGCTTTGGATCAAATTCGCTGTTTGCACCGGCCGCACTTGTATGAAGCATCAGCGCATTTTTGGCAGGCGGGGCCGAACGAACTCCGTTTTGAGATCTATGCCGACGACCGCCAAAGCAATGGTTTGTCGTCGGTTTGGGTGGGCGACCTGGATGTGCTCGATCGCGACTTTTATCAGTGGCGCAAATGGCTGCAGGTCGATCTGCTGACCGGTCTGACCTGGCTTGCTGCCTTGCTAGGTGTACTGGCGCTGGCCATGGGCGCGGTGCTGCGCAAGGATTCCGTTTACATCTGGTTTGGCATGACCAGCTTGGTCAATGCAGTAGCCAACAGCAGTTTTCAGACTGGCAAGCCGCCGGTGGATGCTGACACGTTCAGCTGGCTTATCTTTGCCAGCCGCTTTGTGTCGGGGCATCTGCTGATGCTGATGTTTGTCGCCTTTTTTGAAAAGCTGACGCCGCGTCTACGCAACACGGTGCTCGCCTACGTGTTGGTGGCAGTGGTGGGCATTGGACTGTTTGGCAATAACATCACGGTGGTCACTGCACTATACCTGCCTATGTTGCTAGCCATGCTGGCTATGCCTGCGCTCATGCTGTACTGGGGCCACCGCTCGCGACAGCCCAGGCAAGTGCTGGCGTGCATTTTGATGACGGTTATCGCGGTGACCAGCTGCTACGACTGGATCAAGTTCACCGGCGTATTCTCATTTGTTGATCTGTACCTGACCCCGTACGCCTATGGCGGCGTTTTATTCATGTTCGGCGCTTCTCTCATGACCTGGCAGGCAGTGAGCCTGGTGCAAAGTCAGCAATTGCACAGTGAGGTCAAGCTGCGACTGGCCCTGCGCACCCCGGAGCTTGAGGGGATTCACGCTCGCTTGCTAGCCACCGAGATCCATCGCGTAAAGATCCAGGATCGCCAGGATCTGATGCAAGACATACACGATGGATTTGGCTCGCAACTGGTGATCGCCAAGTTGATGGTTGAGCAAAACAAAATGTCAGAGGCAGAAGTGGCACAGTTGCTCGATGAGTGCATTTCAGATCTTCATCTGATAGTCGATACGCTCGGAAACACCGAGCATGATCTTGAAACTGCGCTGGGTGACTATAGATTTCGGGTGCAAAAACGGCTGGCCGATGCGCAGACACGCGTGCACTGGCATCTTGACACTCGTGGTACTGGCAATATGCCTCAGCGCAACGTTCTGCATCTGCTTCGCATTATTCAGGAGGCACTCAATAACTCGCTGAAGCATGCGCGCGCCCAAAACATTTGGATCGATGTGACCGTCGACGCTACAGGATCTACACTGACCGCCAGCGTCAAAGACGACGGCAAGGGCTTTCCCTCGCCGGAGCTAGAAGGGTCAGACGAGCCAAGTGCGCTAAAGGGGCGCGGCCAAAAAAATATGTTGGCGCGCAGCCGCCTGATCAAAGCCGAGCTCACTTGGCATAGGGAGCAACCTGGAAACCGTATCGTCTTGCGCATGCCGCTCCACTGAGTGGCGACTTGATTGAGGATATACCATTGTGCAGGTCAGTTGATCCGAGCGTAAAGGCTAACTTGCATCTGTTTTCTTTGCCGCGTGGGATGACCGATATCACCCCTACTCCAACGATCTGTAATGACCCATCAGTTTCTGCACTGAGCAGCTTTTTAGTGGGTCAATACATCGCCGTCATCGAAACTGCTGTAGAAAATAAAAACGCGCCCTAAGGCGCGTGTTTACTTGGTATATGGCGGAGTGAACGTCCGCTCACACACGGAATCATACAACATCATCGAAAGACACAATACCCCGGTAATTCAATAACTTATCCAAAAACAGTTGTATTCTGCGGCATCAACCGATATCATCCAATTTCAACATTTTGGATATGTAGGTTGGTATGCCAAAGATTGCAAAAGAACTATCTGCACTTGAAGTGAAACGACTAAATACTCCCGGCTGGCACGCTGTCGGTGGCGTTGCTGGTTTATTGCTGCAAATTCGTCCACCAGCAAAACCTACGGCAGCAATGCCAAGGTCATGGTTGTTAAGAATACGAATTGGTGGCCAACGCCAACCTGTTGGCCTCGGTTCATATCCGCAAGTCTCACTTGCAGAAGCCAGAGACCAAGCAAAAAAGCTGTCGGCAGAAGCCAAATCAGGTGTAAATTTAGTTGCGAAAAAACGTGCGCAGCGGAGCGCAATGATTGCTACGGCAAGCAAAAACAAGACATTTAAAGAATGCGCCGAGGCATACATGGAGGCTCATGCATCTGACTACACCAACGAAAAGCATCGCAAACAGTGGACGTCAACACTTGAAACTTATGCTTATCCTGTGCTGGGAAGGTTATTGATTTCAGACATCACCATGCGTCATGTGCTGGACACGCTGATGCAAGACACGAAACACCGCAATGGGGAAATAGGAAAGCTTTGGCACATAAAGGGCGAAACCGCCAAACGTCTTCTTGATCGCATCCGTACCGTATTGGATTACGCGACTGTTAATGAATACAGGACTGGGAATAATCCTGCAACTTGGAAAGGGTACTTGGAAACACAGCTTCCTTCACCGCGAGGGCTTAAAAAAACCAAGCACCAACCTGCTGTGCCATACAGATTAGCTGGTGACTTCATGTCAAAACTTCGATCAAACAGCAGCACAAGCGCAAGAGCCTTGGAATTCTTGGTATTGACTGCTGTTAGATCAGGCTCGGTCAGATCAGCCACATGGGATGAAATTGATCTTGACAAGAAACTATGGACTATTCCTGCAGAACACACGAAGGCCAAACGCGAACACAAAGTCCCATTACCCAATCAAGCTTTGAGCCTTTTGAACAACCTACCACGTATGGCTGGTACCGTGCTACTGTTCCCCAACCCAAGAGGAAAAGCTCTTTCAGACATGGCTTTGAGCCAGCTAATGCGAGGCATGCGGGAGCGAGGTGAACTTAATGTGGAGGCTGTTCCACATGGATTCCGATCAACATTTCGTGATTGGGCTGCTGAGCAAACCAACTACCCAGATGAAATTCGCAAAGCTGCATCAGGTCATGCAGTTGGGGACGCTGTTAAAGAAGCTTATCAACGTACTGACTTGCTGGAAAAACGCCGCCATTTGATGACTGAATGGGCAAATTTTTTGGACTCTCCATTTGTTGAAAGATCGGCATCAGTTACTCCAATCAGGGTGCAAAAATGAGTAGCTCTCAGTTACCCGATCTACAAACATTACTGTCTCAAGCTGACGCAGCCTTCGTTCAAGC
>Ga0255099_1000236_pt1 | contig 22380 bp, 17 predicted proteins | sample Colum_Colum_RepA_2_FD_188451 | JGI IMG/M metagenome (GOLD analysis project Ga0255099, IMG submission 188451) | Freshwater microbial communities from Columbia River, Oregon, United States - Colum_Colum_RepA_8d | ecosystem: Environmental > Aquatic > Freshwater > River | place: USA: Oregon...
GTATTTATACAGTGCATTTTTTTATATTTTACTGGTTTAAATTCAGATTGTTCCATTACTTGAAAAATACTGCAATAAAAACCCTCAGCTTTTAATAAATGTGGCCAAAAGCGGTATGCGCCCTCTGAAATTTTAATATTCCAAGCGTCTGGAACATTAATTTGAATGTGTTTAACAGGATAATGCTTTAAAAACCATTGTGTAAGGTCTTCGTTTTCTTCAGGTGAAAACGAACAGGTCGAATAAATTATAAATCCTTGAATTTTAGTTAGTTGAAAAGCTTCATGTAAAATTAATTCTTGATTTTTACGAGATTCTTTAACCATGCCATTATGCCATTCATTAATAAAACCAGGCTGTTTTCTAAATAAACCGCTTCCACTGCAAGGGGCATCAACCAGTGTTAAATCAAATTGAAAGGGTAATGCCTTTTTGAGCGTGCTTGGGTTTGCATTGCTAACACATATATTATCATGGCCCCAGCGGTTTAAAGTATCAGTTAAGGTCATAGCACGGGTAGAATGAGGCTCGTTAGCCCAAACAAGAGATTCCTGGGATAATACATCCAATAAAATGGTAGTTTTACCTCCAGGCGCTGCGCATAAATCCAAGGCTTTAATAGGCTTTAAATGCAATTGTAATTGTAAAATCACATATTCAATAAACATACTTGAGGGCTCTTGTGCATAATATGCACCTGTATGAAAATTTGGATCTGTGGTAAATTTGACAGTGGAATCTGTATAATAGCCCTGTTTTGTCCAAGGAATAGGATCTTTACGTTCAAAAGGAAGGGGGGCAGGCTTGTTTGGATTTAACCGAATAGATCTGTAATTCAGAGGAACTGAATGGGCATTACAAAAATCTTTAAGTTCAAAGCCATTCAAATGGAGTAATTGATTTGTAAGCTGTTTTGGAACTTGCATAATGGCTTAAGTTTTTAATACTTTTATAAAAATACAGTTTCTATGAAATTAGATTCCATTTCGCAGTGGTGCGTGTATCGCGAACGTTCTATATTTGAAACACGAACCTATTTAACAACAAAAGGGGTTTCAAAAACTGATGCGGAGCACATTTTAAAACATCTAACCCATGAAAATTTAATTAACGATTGTCGATTTGCCAACGCCTATGTTTCTGGTAAAATTCGAATCAACAAATGGGGAAAACAAAAGGTTTTAGCAGGTTTATACAAACACCACATCGCTGCAGAATGTATAGACCTAGCATTAAATCAGGTTGAGGAAAATGAGTATTTAAAAATATTAAATACACATATAGCGTCACGAAAACATCAAGTGTCGCGCGAGCAATTAATACGTTGGCTTATGGGGAAAGGTTTTGAATATCAATTAATAGTATCTTTAATTTCTAAATAAATTTAATCATGCATAAAAAAGCCATTATTTGTGGAGGTTCACAGGGCATTGGAAAAGCAATTTCGCTTGAACTGCTTTCAAAGGGATATTCCGTTCTTGCAATTTCGCGTTCAGAGCCTGATTTAAAAGATTTTAAAACGGTTGAAGGCGTAAACACCGAAAATCGTTTTAGGCATTTACAAATTGATTTAAATTCATCTTCATTGGTATCTTCTGCAATTCAAGAAGAATGTCGTTTAAACGGTCCGTATTCGGTTTTAATAAATAATTCCGGTGGTCCCTTGCCTGGTTCAATTATGCAGGCTACTCCAGATGCGTTTCGAAAGGCATTTGAACAACATGTTATTGCAAATCAAATTTTGGTACAGGCAGTAGTTCCTTCAATGAAATCACAGTGCTTTGGACGCATTATTAATATTATTTCAACTTCTGTAAAACAACCTCTACCGGGATTGGGTGTAAGTAATACCATTCGTGCAGCTGTTGCAAATTGGTCAAAAACCTTATCGCGGGAGCTTGCGCCTTTTGGAATTACGGTAAATAACGTATTGCCCGGGGCTACACTAACTTCACGTCTTAAACAAATAATTGAAAATAAAGCAAATACAGAACAAAAATCAGTTTCAGCTATTGAGGCTGAAATGCTTTCTGAAATTCCTACAGGTCGGTTTGCAAAACCCGAAGAAATAGCATCGGTAGTATCTTTTTTATGTAGTGAAGCGGCCTCATATATAACCGGCATTAATTTGCCTGTTGATGGGGGGCGTACGCTTTCACTTTAGATTATTAATATGTATTTTTATAGGTATGCGAAGATGCCTTGTGGGCTTTGTTATTTTTATACTTAGCGCATGTAATGTGTTTTCTCAAGAACTTTTTTCGCAATGGAATTTAAAATTTAGTGATTCCCTGCAATTGGGTATTACAGATACGTTAATAATTCAATCTTCTGATACTTCGGCAAACTCCCAAAACACCTTAACAATTTATAATTCTCCCACATTTTCATGGATTGCACTAAATGCGCCAAATACTTCAATTCAGCCCAATGCAGTAAACTTTTACAATGTAAATTTTTATAAACGTTTAACGGGTGTCATTAAACCCCTCAGGGATACCCTTTTTATACAAGCCCAATGGTTTTCAAAAAATAGTTTTGGTAAATATAAACTTGATTACGGATTTGAATCTTTTTTTGTAAAGCCTGCCATAACTACTTCGTTACAACTTGCAAAACCTACCGAATCCAGCGTGCCTTTAAGTTATGTAAATGCATCTCAAATACAAGACACCTTGCGCATTACCTCAAGAATTTTAAAACAAGACAGGGCAGAGGGTGCCGTAGCCATTCAAAAACCAAAACAACAACAACATACGCCGCGATTATTTAAAGATCCTATGTGTTTTAGTATTCAATTTGGTCGTTTTGAACAAGCCAGTAATAAACGCATTAGAATTTTTGTAAAACAACTGGGTATTAAAACATACACATTACAGCAAGAAACGGATTTTAAGGTAATTCTTTACGGTGCCTACACAACAAAAGAAGAAGCTATTAAGGCCCTGCAAGATTTTAAAAAACGTTATAATACCGATGCTTTTATTGTTGAGTACCATTTTAAAACACGCCTATTTAACAAATGAAATTTAGGCTATGTATATGGCTAGTGCTTGCAGTTACAAATTTTGGTTTGTATGTTATGTTTGCATCTGTACCAACTGTTAGATTTACAGAAAATAAAGGTCAATGGCCTGCAGGGATTCTTTATAGGGCTCAAGTGGATGGCGGAGCAGTTTTTATTGAAAACAATTCATGGACGTATCATTTTTATGATGCTAAAACATACAGACAATGGCATCATGCAGGAATTACAAAGCGTCCTAAAAATATTTCTTTGCAACATTATGCCTATAAAACAGAATTTTTAAATGCGTCGTCACTTAATTCATGGAATACCTATTTGCAAAGTTCAGATTATGTGAATTATTATTTAGGTAATAATCCGCAACAATGGGTTAATAATATACACCACTACGAACGTATTGTAAATCCAAATTTATATCCCGGTATAGCAGTGGAGTTAACAGGTTTAACGCAGGGTATAAAATACACATTTACAGTGAATCCCGGTCATTCACCATCTGTAATACAAATGCAATATACCGGTGTTGGCCATATACGTATTGATAAGGGCAGGCTAATTATTCAAACAAATCTCGGCGACATTATAGAACAGAAACCTTACGCGTATCAGCTTATTAACGGCATTGTAAAAACTGTAACATGTAATTATAAATTAAAAAAACACTGTTTGAGTTTTGATTTTCCAAATGGCTATAATCCATCATGCCCGTTAATTATTGATCCGGTTTTAGTATTTGCTGCACAATCGGGATCTACAGCAGATAATTTTGGAATGACAGCAACCTACGATGCAGCAGGAAATTTATATGCCGGTGGCACCGCATACAGTGTCGGTTATCCTACCACACTAGGTGCATTTCAAACTGCTTTTAACGGTCCTCAAAATGGCACGGATGTGGTAATTACTAAATACAATGCCAATGGAAATGCCTTATTGTATTCAACTTATTTGGGTGGCTCAAATTACGAGGTGGTTTCGAGTATGATAGTAGATAACAATAATAATTTATGCCTATACGGCGCAACGGGATCCTCAAATTTTCCGGTATTGGCCAATGCATTTGATAATTCTTTTAATGGTGGTCCGGCTTTAAGTTTTGTAATGAACGGAACTAGTTACAGTTCTGGAACAGATATTTTTGTTAGTAAATTTAATTCTACAGGCAGTCAGTTATTAGGTAGTACATATATTGGAGGCTCTCAAAACGATGGTGTAAACCATGTTAATCATTTAACCTTTATTGCCAATACCTATTGGGAATATTATATTGATTCTTTGCAATATAATTACGGAGATCAATATCGAGGTGAAATACAGGTGGACCGGTATAATAATATATTTGTTTGCAGCAGTACACGATCCTCAGATTTTCCAACGTTAAATGCATTTGATAATACACTTGGCGGAAAACAAGATGCAATTGTATTTAAATTTAATCCCTCGTTAAATCAATTACTTTTTAGTACGTTTATTGGAGGTTCACAAAACGATTGTGGAAACAGCATTCTCATAAAAGAATCAGATGGCTCAGTTTATTTTACAGGAGGCACCTGCAGTAGTGATTTTCCGGTTACTAGTGCTGCTTACAGTAATCAGTATTTAGGCGGTAAATCCGATGCTTTTTTAGTGCATTTAAATGCATCAGGAAACCAAATTATAGCATCCACGTATTTTGGTACATCTGATTATGATCAATCGTATTTTGTTCAGAGTGATTCTAAAAACAGAATCTATGTTTTTGGTCAAAGTATGGGAAGTTTTCCTGTACTTAATACATCAACTATTACACCCTTGCATAATCCTGGACGTCATCAATTTATTGCACGTTTTAATGCGGCACTATCCCAACTTAATAAAGCTACTGTTTTTGGAAATTACACTACACAGGTGGATATCGCACCATCGGCCTTTGCAGTGGACCGGTGTTCAAATATCTATCTTTCCGGCTGGGGGGGTAATATTATTACAAACGGTCCGCCTTTACAAAACATGCCATTGATGGCTGCTACACAATCTACCACCGATGGATTTGATTTTTACATTATGGGTATGGATTCCTCTTGGGTTTTACAATACGGAACATATTTTGGGGGTGGATTAAGTCAGGAACATGTTGACGGTGGTACGTCTCGTTTTGATGCCCGTGGAAAAATATATCAATCTGCCTGTGCAGGTTGTGGCGGTCACGACGATTTTCCAGTAACTCCGGGTGCATGGCCTAATTCACCCGGAAATCCAAATCATAGTGGTAATTGTAACAACGGTGTTTTAAAAATTGATTTTCAGCTTCCACTGGCAATTTCCACAATCAATACAAATACCTTATCGGGTTGTGCGCCTTTTACGGCAACCCTATCAAACGCCACACCACCTTTAGGGGCCAACGCAACGTTTACCTGGTATTTGGCAAATGCGCAAACAAATACAACACTATTAAATCCTAATTTAACCTTTACCGCTGCCGGACAATACACGGTTGCATTGGTGGTAAAAGACCCCGCGGCATGCAATATTAAGGACAGTTCAGCACTAGTATTTAATGTATGGCCATCGCCAATTGTACAGTTTACTACCCAGCATAGTAATTGCAGTTCAACGGTTGCTGTACTGGTAAATACCTTAACGGGTCAAACCTATAATTTAAATTGGGGAAATGGTTTACAAACCAATACTGTTACTACCCAACAATTAAATACGTATTCGGTTAGCGGAATTTATTCTGTAAATCTTACAGGGACTAATGTATACGGATGCAGTGCTACACAATTTCAAACAGTAGCCATTATTCAATTTTCTCCAACTTTACCCACTGGAGGCAGTGTTTGTGCAGGCCAACAATTAACCCTGGAGGCTAGTGGTGGTAACACGTATTTGTGGCAGCCCTCACTTGGATTATCAAATTATACAAACGGTACAACAGTATTTAACGGTTCAGTTAATACACAATACACACTCACCGTTCAGCAGCAAACCCTGGGACAAACGTGTCAAACTTCACAAACGTTGGTTGTTGATGTTAAGCCATCACCCATTGCGCAATTTAACTATAGTGTTAGCAGTTGTGGGGGAGGCGTAAATTTTTTTAACGCATCAAGTGCGGATGTACAAAAATGGTATTGGCAATTTAATGCTACCCAAACCAGTACCGTACAAAACCCCTATTTCTTTTTTTCTGGTGGAGGTGTAAAATTGGTAAAGCTGATAGTAACAAATGCTTTTGGATGTTCATCTGCATTTCAAACAACCCTAAATGCCGGTGTAGCGCCTCAACTGGCAATAAATTCAGGTTCTTATATATGTAGTGGCGATTCTGCATTGCTTTTTGCAAGTGGTGGTCAATCATATACCTGGCAACCATTAGAGGATTTTAAAAACCCGTTTTTAGCTTCTGGATTTGTTAAGCCTTTAACATCTACATCTTATACGGTAATTATAAAAGCCAATACCTTATCTTCGGCCTGTTTGTATACACTCACTACTCAAGTAACGGTTGATTATATTTCTCAGGTAAAACCTATTACAGCAGTATCTAATCCGGTTAAAATACGTCAAGGAGAAACTTCAACCTTAAGTTATTTAGGTGATCCCGGAGCATTTATTTACTGGATGCCAGCCACTCAACCGGTAAGTGGTTATACCGTTAATGCAAGTCCACAGATAACACAAATATATACGGTTCAAATTTCTAAGGGTCAATGCATTGAAACGCGAACGGTTCTGGTAGAAGTTTATTCAGATGCGTGTAATCCAGATGTGATTTTTATTCCCAATACCTTTACACCAAATCGAGATGGTATAAATGATGTGTTATTGGTTCGTTCAAATGCATTACAATCTATTTACTTTGCAGTTTATAACCGTTGGGGTGAACGTGTTTTTGAAACCCGTAATTTAAATTCTGGATGGGATGGCACTATTAATACATCCAATGCAGAACAAGGCGTTTACGGCTGGTATATCGAAGCAGAATGCTTTAACGGTCGTAAAACCTTTAAAAAAGGAAATGTCACTTTGTTGAGATGATTTTTTTTCTTGTATCTTTGTACTCCATTAACGGTAGGTATAGCTCAGTTGGTTAGAGCATCAGATTGTGGTTCTGAGGGTCGTCGGTTCGAATCCGATTACTTACCCTTTTTAACACGACTTGTTTTAGAAGTCGGTTTTTTGGTTGATTTTTTTGGATGCTCCGTTTTTTTAGATTTTTTTACTGCGGCATTAAATGCACCTGGTATTTGCTGTTCTATGATTGCTTTAACAGATTCTAATGCCAGTGATTTTAATAAATCTTCGGTCCAGGCATTACCTGTAGAGGGTTTACCCAATTTCAGCATTTGTTTTTTATATCGTATAAACGGTCCCCAGCGTCCATTTTCAATGGATATGGAGGCTTCCGGCCATTGTTGTATAAATCGTTTGGATTCTTTTTCAAGTTTTTGATCAATAAGCGTTTTTATATCTGATTCGCTTAGTTGATCTGGGTTGTAAGCACGGGGTATATTTATAAATATACCATCATATTTTAAATAGGGTCCAAACCGGCCTTTTCCTTTGGTTACAGGTTTAGATTGGTATAGAGCCACTGGAGCATCTGCCTGTAGTTTTTCTTCAATAAGTTCTATTGCACGAGCACTTGTAATTTGAAGGGGATCTTCGTTTTTTGGTATGGATATAAAAGCCTCGTTATATTTTATGTAGGGTCCAAATCGGCCAGCATTTATTATAATTTCAGCCTCTTTATATGTTCCTAAATGATGCGGTAATTTAAATAAGTTTAATGCTTCTTCTAAAGTAATGGTTTCAATACGTTGATCTTTTCTTAAACTGGCAAACTGAACTGTATCAGCTGAATTGTTTTCTGAAGAACTGTCCCCTAATTGTGCTAATGGACCAAAACGTCCAATTCGAACTAAAATGGTTTTTCCTGATTTAGGATCTTTACCCAGTATACGTTCACCACTTGCGCGCTCACCGGTTTCAGAAGTGTGTTCCACAGTTTTATGAAACGGTTTATAAAAAGCCTGAAGCATTTTAGTCCAGCTTAATTTACCTTCTGCTATTTCATCAAATTCTTCTTCAACGCGTGCTGTAAAATGAACGTCTAATATGGTAGGGAAATATTGCATTAAAAAATCCGTAACAACCAATCCCATATCGGTAGGAAACAATTTAGATTTTTCAGCACCCGTGAGTTCGGTTTTTTTAAGTTCGGTAATTTTAGAATTTTCTAGTAAAAGTTGTGTGTAGGTTCTGGTTTTTCCTTCACGGTCACCTTTTTCAACATAATTTCGTTTTTGAATGGTACTAATTGTTGGTGCGTATGTACTTGGCCTTCCAATTCCTAATTCTTCCATTTTTTTTACGAGGCTGGCTTCTGTATATCGCGCTGGATGATGGCTAAAGCGTTCTGTGGCATGTATTTGCCGGTATTGTAAAACGTCATTAATTTTTAATGCCGGCAATAAACCCTCTGATTCTGAATTTTCATTAGGATCTTCATCACGACTTTCATTATAAACTTTTAAAAAACCATCAAATATAATAACCTCACCCTGAGCGGTAAATTGTTCTTTACGGTTGGTAACATCAATAGCTATTTGGGTTTTTTCTAAAGCTGCATCAGACATTTGACTTGCAATTGTTCGTTTCCAAATCAAATCGTATAGTCGTTGTTCATTTCGTTCACCTGAAATCGATGCATTTTTTAATTGTGTTGGTCGAATAGCTTCATGTGCTTCTTGCGCCGATTTATTTTTTGTTTTGTACTGCCTTTTGAAGTAGTAAGGAGCACCGTAAAGTTCAGTAATACATTCGCGTGCTTGTGTTAGCGCAGTTTCAGATAAGTTAACAGAATCGGTACGCATGTAAGTGATTTTTCCAGACTCGTAAAGTCGTTGCGCAAGCGTCATTGTTTGGCCTACGCTAAAACCCAGTTTACGTGAGGCTTCTTGCTGTAAGGTGGAGGTTGTAAACGGAGCACTGGGCGTACGTTTTGCAGGTTTTTGTTCAACGGCATTAACTGTAAAGGATGCTTTTATACAGGCGTTTACAAAATCATATGCTTCATCAGCAGTTGAAAAGCGTTTGTTCAGCTCGGCTTTCAACACTTCGTTGGAAGTTGTTATAAATTCAGCAGCTACTTTAAATGCAGCTGTGCTAGTAAATTTTATAATCTCCCGTTCCCGCTCAACAATAAGTCTTACAGCTACAGACTGCACTCTACCAGCAGACAAACTTGGTTTAATTTTTTTCCATAATATGGGAGACAATTCAAAACCAACAAGTCTATCCAGAATTCTGCGTGCCTGTTGGGCATTAACTAAATGTTCATCTATTTCACGAGGCTTGGCAATTGCATTTAAAATGGCTGGTTTGGTAATTTCATGAAACACAATGCGTCGGGTTTTTGATTTTTCAAGTTCAAGCGTTTCAAATAAGTGCCAACTAATTGCTTCACCCTCACGGTCTTCATCGGATGCCAGCCATACCATTTCAGCTTTTTTGCTTAATTTTTTTAGTTCGGATATAACCTGCAGCTTGTCTTCGGATATTTCATAAGTGGGCTTAAAATTATGTTCAATATCTACCCCATAACCTTTTTTAACTAAATCTCGAACATGCCCAAAGCTACTTTTTACTGTAAAATCTTTTCCTAAAAACCCTTCTATAGTTTTAGCCTTAGCTGGGGACTCTACAATAACCAGATTTTTACTCATACTGCGGTTTGTTAGTTATTTAAGCGGCAAAGAAAAAAAAATATTTACACTTTCACTAATTTTAATTTTTCAATACACGACATTTTGTCATACAATGCGTAACTTTATGTTGTGAATTCTAATGAATTATTACCAGAAGCCCTTCAAGGCTCAAGTTTAAAACTAAAAGATAATCCAAGTGCTACAAAAACATTATTTATTGAAAGCTATGGATGCCAAATGAATTTTAGTGACAGTGAAATTGTAGCATCCATTTTACAAAACGAAGGCTATACCACAACAACGCAAGCCGGTTCAGCAGATTTGATTTTAGTAAATACCTGTGCCATTCGCGACAATGCTGAAATTCGTGTACGACAAAGATTGCAAGACTATAAAAAAATAAAATCAAAAAGTGATAAACCAGTACTAATAGGTGTTTTGGGTTGTATGGCCGAACGTTTAAAAAAACAATTTTTAGAGGAAGAACGCCTGGTGGATGTTGTTGTTGGACCAGATGCCTACCGTGATTTGCCGCGTTTGTTACACGAAGCCGAATCGGGTCGACAATCTATAAACGTTTTATTAAGTAAGGAAGAAACCTATGCTGACATTGCGCCACTTCGTCTGGATCAAAATGGTGTAAGTGGATTTGTAAGCATTATGCGTGGCTGTGACAATATGTGTAGTTTTTGTGTTGTTCCTTTTACCCGAGGCAGAGAACGAAGTAGAGATCCCCAATCTATTCTTCAAGAATGTGAGGATGCATACAATCAAGGGTATCGTGAAATTACTTTACTGGGTCAAAATGTAGACAGTTATAAATTTTCATCAAATACGGGTATTGCGCTTTTTTCAGATCTTTTAAAACTAATTGCAGAACATTTACCAAATTTGTGGATTCGCTTTAGCACGTCACATCCTAAAGATATGACCGATGATGTATTACAGGTTATGGCGCTTTATCCTAATATTTGCAAATACATTCATCTCCCGGTTCAAAGCGGAAGTGATAGTGTATTAGAGCGTATGAATAGGGGATACACAAGTGCTTGGTATTTAAATCGTATTAAGGCTATACGCCATTTTATACCTGATTGTGCAATAAGTACGGATATAATAACAGGATTTTGCGGAGAAAACCCCTCTGATCATCAGGAAACACTACAACTAATGAAAACGGTAAATTTTGATTTTGCCTACATGTTTATGTATTCCGAACGTCCTAAAACATTAGCCGAACGAAAATACACAGATGATGTACCTGAAACGGAAAAACACATTCGTTTACAAGAGGTAATTGCATTACAACGGGAACATAGCAAAAACGCACTTCAAAAATACGTTGGTACCAATCAATGGGTTTTAATTGAGGGCGATTCCAAAAAATCTAATGCCTTTTGGATGGGACGTAACTCACAAAATGCGGTGGTAATTTTTCCCAAACTGGATGAAAAAAAAGGAGATCGTGTTAATGTTTCTATTACTTCGTCAACGTATACCGCATTATTGGGAAACCGCATTTTATGAATATTATAGATATTAAGCAAAAATACAGTATCATTGGGCATCATCCCTTATTAAACAGAGCTGTTGAAATTGCAACACAGGTTGCGCCAACAGATTTAAATGTTGTAATTAATGGGGAAAGTGGAACAGGAAAAGAAGTTTTTCCTCAAATTATTCATGCCTTTAGTTCACGTAAACACGGACCGTACATTGCTGTAAATTGCGGCGCCATACCCGAGGGCACAATAGATAGTGAACTTTTTGGACATGAAAAAGGGGCATTTACCGGCGCAACAGAAGCTCGTAAAGGGTATTTTGAAGTTGCTAACGGCGGTACAATTTTTTTGGACGAAGTGGGTGAATTGCCACTGGCTACGCAGGCCCGATTACTTAGGGTTTTAGAATCGGGGGAGTATCTTAGAGTGGGTAGTTCTAAAGTGCTGAAAACAGATGTACGTGTGGTGGCAGCAACCAACATTAATTTTTTTCAAGCAATAGAAAAATTAAAGTTTAGAGCCGATTTATATTACCGGTTAAACACTGTTCCCGTACATTTACCGCCGTTAAGAGAACGTAAAGAAGATATTCCGCTGCTTTTTAAAAAATTTGCTTTGGATTTTGCCGGAAAATATCGAATGCCTGTGCTTCGATTATTGCCGGAAGCTGAAAATGTTTTACAACATTATTATTGGCCTGGTAATATACGTCAGTTAAAAAATATAACTGAACAAATTTCAATTATCGAAAATCAAAGAGAGGTAAGTGCGGAGGTGTTACGTACCTATTTGCCTCAATTTAACTCTATGCATGTGCCGGCCATTCGTCCTGATGTTTCTCAATCTGGTGCCAGCTCAGATATACAGGACCGTGACATTATTTTAAAAATTTTAAGAGAATACCGCACGGAACTCAATGAATTAAAGGCGGTAGTTTACGAATGGATTTCTAAAGGTTCGCCCATAGGTAATTTAAAAACGGATGTTGTATCGGCGTCACATGGTGATGCTGTATTGAGTATAGCTCCTGCCATTCATCGCAGTTCAGACATTATTGAAGTTGAGGAAAGTTTATCCCTTCAGGATAAAGAAAAGGATATGATTTTAAAGGCCTTAATTAAACACAAGGGTAAACGTAAACATGCTGCTCATGAACTGGGAATAAGTGAACGTACGCTGTATCGAAAAATAAATGAATATAAAATTGATGAATAATTTTATTTTATTTTTTTGGTGTACTTTAAGTTGTATGTTGCATTCATGCAAGGTTCAATTCAGCTTAAATGGTGCAACTATACCAGAATTTGCTAAAACGGTTCAAATTGATTTTTTTGAAAATAAAACTACACTTGGACCCCCCACTATGGCACCTTTGTTTTCGGAAACCTTACGGGATGTGGTGTCCCGGCAAACACCTTTAAAACTTTTTAAATCCAATGGAGATTTGGTTTTTGAGGGAACTATTAGTGATTTTCAAATTACGCCGGTGGCCATTCAGGGAAATGATAAAGCCGCACAATCGCGACTCAGTATTACGGTTTTTGTAAAATATAGTTGTTTAAAAAAAGCACAACTTAATTTTGAAGATCGTTTTACCCGGTTTACAGACTTTCCGGCTACTGATAATTTTCAAAACAGACAGGATGAATTGATGAGGGAGGTGTTTAGGCAAATTACCGAAGATATTTTTAATAGAGCTTTTAATAATTGGTAATGCGTAAAGAACGTTATTTATATCTTATTCAGCATCCCCAAGCCGTTACAGAAGATGATTTACATCTTTTGAAAGTGATTTATACCCAGTTTCCATATTTTCAAGTTGCTTCAATATTGTACAGCATAGCTGCCAAAAAATTTAACATTACATGGTTTCAAGAATCAATACCTGCCACGTCAGCACGCTTGTCAAATCGAGTACATTGGTATAATCTGTTAGAATATAAAGCTTCTAATGAAAACGTATTACCACCGGAAGATGCGGTGCCAACTACTACGGTATTGCAGCAAGAAAACACATCTGCCGAAGTTGAAACACCTGCTGAAGTTGAAACATCTGCCGAAGTTGAACAAGAAATGGGGGCAACCTTATTTAAAAATCTTGTTAATCAAGAGCTTCAATCCCATGAGGCGTCAGAACTATTTTTAGACGATGTAAAATGGAAGCAGCCTCAATCTTTTTCAGATTGGCTTAATTGCTACACCTCTGAAAATAAATCCGAACAACATGCCCCGGTTGTTTCACAAAATGAAAGCCCGCAAAAAAAACAGAATAAAAATATAATAGACAATATCATAAAACAAAACCCCGGCCCAATACGTGTTAAAAAAGAACGTTTTTATAATGCCGAAACCTCGGCAAAAGCAAGTTTGTTAGAGCATGAAGATTTGGTTTCTGAAACTTTGGCTCGAATCTATGAGAGTCAAGGAAACCTACAAAAAGCCCTTCGAGCCTATGAAATATTAATTTTAAAATATCCCGAAAAAAATTTGTATTTTTCGGAACAAATTAACCGCTTAAAACAGTTGTAATATGATGTCCGTTTTAGTTATAATAGTTTCAATATTATTGATATTAGTAGTATTAGTACAAAACTCTAAGGGTGGAGGTATTCAAAGTCAGTTTGGCGCAGCCAATCAAATAATGGGTGTTCAGCGCGGCTCAGATATTATTGAAAAGCTTACATGGGGATTTGCCGGTGCATTATTGTTTTTTAGTTTATTATTAACACCAACAACCAATTCAACCGAGGTTAACGCCAATAATGCTTCCTCAACTAAAAAACGTGCACAATCGGCAATTCAAACGCCACAAAATACCAATCCCGGTACATTGCCTGCAGTTCCAAAAGCAAACCCCTAAACAGGTTTTTTACCTTATAACTTGAGTGCCACAAGTGTAACATCCCACGTATTTAAATTTGGTGGTGCTGCATTATGCAATGCAGATGCAATTAAAAACGTTGTACAAATAATTGCTAAACATCCAAGCCGTGCTTTGGTTGTAGTGGTATCTGCAATGGGAAAAATGACCAATCAATTGGAAAAACTTATTGAGGCCCATACAAACGATGATGTAAAACGTAGAGACACTGAACTTGAAATATTTTTTAAATACCATGATGATATTGTAAATAACTTGTTTGAATTACAATCCCATCCTGTGTATCAGGATATACATAATTTAAAAACCACCATGCGTTGGAGTTTAGACGAGCATTTATCTTCTGCGGATGCTGTTTACGATCAACTTATTGTTTTTGGCGAACTGTTTTCAAGTACAATAGTTTTTCACGCCCTTTGCTTAAATCGTATAAACGCGCATTATGTGGATATACGTAATGTGTTTAAAACAGACGATCATTATCGTGATGCTGCCGTTGATTTAGATTATAGTGAGGCAAGAGCAATTGAAGTTATTCAACCCATATTATCCAATCATATAGTAGTAACACAGGGATTTATAGGCTCAACTTCAGATAATTATTCTACCAGCTTAGGCCGTGAAGGCAGTGATTATTCAGCAGCACTATTAGCCAATTTTTTAAATGCTCAACAACTCACGGTATGGAAAGATGTACCCGGTGTTTTAAATGCTGATCCGCGGTATTTTCAAAATGCCCGATTAATTGAACAGCTAAATTATCAGGATGCGGTTGAATTAACCTATTACGGTGCAACGGTATTACATCCTAAAACCATAAAACCTTTGCAAAATAAAGCAATTCCATTGTATGTACGTTCATTTTTAGATTTAAACCATACAGGAACATGCATTTCAAATTATGCCTACGCTACCTATAAGCCGAAATCGAGCTATATACTAAAAAAAAACCTGGTTTTAATTACGGCACAACGTAATGATTTAAGTTTTATTACAGAAGCACATATAAGTATGATTTACCATTTATTGTGGATGAAACGTGCTAAAATTCATGTAATGCAAATTTCTGCAGTAAGTTTTAGTTTTTGTTGCGATCGGTTTACGGATATGGATACTTTCATTGAAGAATTATCGCATTCCTATACAGTTAAATATAATAGTCCTGTGCAGTTATTAACCATTCGAAATTATCAAGAATCAAAAAGTGCACAAGTGCTGGAAGGTAAGACTATATTACTTGAACAGCGCAGCAGGCAAACTTGTCAGTTTGTATTACCCGATGATGTTTAAGGACAAAGAATCAGTTTTCCTGTAATGGGTTTATGGGTTTCGGAATAAATTCGATACAAATACAAACCCGGAGTTACATCGTTTAATTCAAGTTTTATTTTATTTTCAATTTGTTTTATTTCTTTTATGCAGTTACCATTTATATCCATGAGCTGAAAAATACCCGATACAGGTTTTGAAAACTGAATTGTACCCGAACTGGGTTGTGGGTAAACAGATAACATATGGGAATCATTTAAATTTTCAATACCCGTGCAAGGTAATGTAGATTGTGTAAATACGGATGAAAACACACAGCCTATGCTAGTAGTTGTAGAAGCTGTATACTGTGTAGTAACCGTTGGAATAATAATATTATAATAGGATGTACTGCCATTACTCCAAGAATAGGAGCTGGCACCGTTAACAACCAATGTGGTGGTTTCACCGGCACAAACCACGCTGTCTAAACTTGTAATGGTTAAGGTTATTGGGTTAACTAAACAATCCGGGTATTTCCACAAATCATTTAAATATCCCGTTGCAGATGAATTACCTTTGCCATTTCCGCCCAGTAGCCATAAATTATTACTTTGATCTATCCATCCATGTCCCATTCTACGAGCACCTATAACATTTCCGGGGGCAGAAAGGCCCTGAGTACCATAAAATCCTGCAGCACCTATAAAGTTTCCACCTCGAATCCATAACCAATCATTGGTTGTTATGTTGTAGCGCCACCAATCGTTTAATGCACCGGTGGTAAATGTTCCAGCTGCAAATCCTTCACCCCCCATAATCCATAAGTTATCGGCCGGATCTACCCAAGAAATACCGCGTGTACGTGCACCAGGGGTGCCTAAAGGCGACGCTATACCCATAGTTCCATATTGACCGGCCTGGCAGCAATTGGTACTCCCTTTCATCCAAGTCCATTGATTGGTACTGGGATTATATTTCCATAAATCGTTTAGCGGTTGTGTTAGCGTATTTGAAGCATCGTAGCCCATACCTCCAAAAACCCAGAAATTACCAGAATTATCTTTCCAAGAGGTACAATTTAAGCGACTTCCAGGTTTGTTATTGGAATTGGAAATTCCAATTGATCCATAGATTCCGTTTTGATTTATTGAATTGTTACCGCTTACCCAGGTCCATTCGCCAGTGGTTGGATTGTATTTCCATAAATCATTAAGGTATCCAACGGTCATACTATTGGTAGTATTACCTAAACCACCAAATAACCATAACATACCCTGTGCATCTGAAAACGCAGAATGTCCAGTACGTGCACCAGGAATATTAAGTGCAGAGGGAACGCCTTGGGTGCCATATGTTGCACCTTGATAAGGAATGGTACTGCCGCCCATCCAGGTCCATAGTCCTGTTCCGGGATTAAATTTCCATAAATCGTTTAAGTATCCTAAACTGGCATTGGCACCGTAACCCCAGCCTCCAAACATCCAAAAGTTTCCGTTGGCATCTGTCCAAGTGCATGGCGTTTGACGGGCTCCTGGTTTATTGGTTGCATTTGGAGCTGCCAAAGACCCGTATGTACCAAGTTGATTGATTATTTGATCGCCCTTAATCCAGGTCCATTGATTGGTAGCAGGATTATATTTCCATAAATCATTTAATAAACCATTGTTATTTAAAAAGTCTTGACCATTTCCGCCAAAAACCCAAAAGCAACCCGTACTGTCTTTCCATGTAGCACCGCCCTCACGAGAACCTGGTGTGTTTGCTGCTGCAGCAGTTCCCAGAGTGCCATAAATACCTGCTTGGTTTATAGCATTGCCGCCTTTAACCCAGGTAGGATTTTGACTTTTAAAAATTAAAACGGAGCTGATTAAAAAAAGACTTAAAATATATTTCATAGTTCTAAATTACACAATTTATTAATTTTTCCATTCGGCAATAAATACATTGGTGTCCCGTGTGCCATGATTGTTTCGATTAGATGAAAACACTAAATATTTTCCATCGGCAGAAAACATGGGAAAGGCATTGAAATAACTTTGATTGGTTATACGTTCAAGTCCCGTTCCATCATCATTGATCATATAAAGCTGAAAATCATAACCGCGTTGACTGTGATGGTTGCTAGAGAAAATAATTCGTTTTCCGTCAGGGTGAAAAAAAGGAGCCCAGTTGGCTTTTCCCAATTGTGTTAACGCTTTTAATTTGGAACCATCTTTTGAACAAGTATACAATTCCATATTAGAAGGCGCAACCAGATGCTGCCGAAGCAAATCCTGATATTCTGTAATCTCATCGGGGGTTTTGGGTCGGGATGCACGAAACACAATACGTTCACCATCTGGTGAAAAAAACGCACCTCCATCATAACCCAAACCATTTGTAATCTGTTTAAGATTGGAGCCATCCGGTTTCATGGTCCAAAGTTCTAAATCGCCGCTTCTATCAGATGTAAAAACAATTAAATCGCCCTTTGGAGACACCGTAGCCTCGGCATCATATCCTAAACGGGATGTTAATTGACGTTTTATTTTACATTTAATATCACTTACAAAAATATCATAATCCGCATCAACAGACCACAAGTATTTTCCTTTAATACTAATAGGTTTAGGACACGAATCCTGTTTTAAATGCGTGGATGCATATAAAATTTCTGTATTGTTTTTTAAAAAATAACTGCAGGTTGTGCGCCCTTTTCCATTGCTAATTTGCATGGGTTTGTAATTAGTGTCACTTGCTGCAGCATTTATGTTCATACAAAAAATCTGATCACACAATACATTCCAGCGCATGTTATTACTTTGAAATACTAATTTTTTTCCATCTGAACTAAAATACGCCTCGGCATTGTCGCCACCATACGTTAATTGTTTGATGTTATTTAAATGTGACTCGTTTTGAGCTGAACCACATAGATATCCAATTACAATTAAAAGTGTCAAGATTTTGTACATAGCGGCGCAAAGTTAAGATTACTTTGCCAGATAGTTATGCCGCATTTTAAAAACACCAAAAAACGCTTCTTTAAATATGGATAAACTCATTTTGCTTTGTCCACGTTCACGATCTGTAAATTCAATGGGTATTTCAATGATGTGTAGCCCAGATTTATAAACCAAATATTTTAAATTGATTTGAAAGGCGTAGCCTTTAAATACAACACTCTTATAATCAATAGATTGCAATGCTTTTCGGGTATAACATTTAAAGCCAGCAGTAGTGTCTTTAATAGGCAATCCTAATACAATTCTAACATATAACGATGCAAAATAACTCATTAAAACTCTTCCCAAAGGCCAATTTGTAATACGACCACCTTTTATATAACGTGATCCAATACTTAAATGAAACATGCCATTGGAACAGGGTTCAATCAATCGGATGACGTCAGCTGGTTTATGACTAAAATCACAATCCATTTCTACAAAATAGTTATATGAACGGGTTAAGCCCCAGTTAAAACCATGTATATAAGCTGTACCAAGTCCTTTTTTTTCATTTCGTATTTCTAAATGCAGGCGGTTTAAAAACTCGTTTTGAAGGGCTTTTACCCGTGAGGCTGTTCCGTCGGGTGAAGCATCGTCAATTATCAAAACATGCCAATAAGCATCGTTATTCATTAAGGTACGAATCATTAATTCTACATTTTCTATTTCATTATATGTAGGAATAATAATTAATACCATTTATAAACAAAAGTAAAGCTTATATTTATACCAAACCGATTCCATAACAAAAGGCAAATACTATAATAAATATAAATATTAATCGGTTTATGAGGTTTAATTTGATATGCTTTAAAAAATGCTGCCCCGTAAAAGTTGCAAGTAAAGCGATGCCAAGTAAAACTGTTATATGTAAAGGTCCTGTAGAAATTGCAATAGTACCTTTAAAATAATTTAAAAGTCGCGTGGCATCAATACACAATGAAACCAGTCCGTTAAAAGCCACTAAGGTATAAATAGTATTAAATTGTTTGGAGGTAAACATAGAACGTAAAACACCTTGATGACCTGTAAGGCCGCCAAAAAAACCACTTAAGGCTCCTGAACTCATAAAAACAATTGGTTTTTCAGCAACGTGCCGTTTAGGTTTTAGCAATTCCAAAATGCTAAATACAAGCATTGAGCAAGCAATTACAAATCGTACGGGTGTGGTATAAAAACCAACAGAATAGATGTTAAAATGAATTTTGTAGCTCCATTGGGTAATGTATAATATACAATAGCTTCCCAAAAACGAACAAGGAATGGCACAAGCGCTAAACCAAATCACCTGCCTCCAAGGAATGTATTTAAAATTAATAAGTGTTTTTATAGCAGATTGAAATCCGTGCAAGATTGCACTTAAAAATAAAGCTTCAAGAGGGGGATAATAAAAACACATAACCGGAAGTAAAATGGTTCCTAATCCAAATCCAATACAATAGGTAATTAGTATGGCAAAAAAAACTGTAACACAAATCCAAAACATGCATTAAATTTAAACATGAATTTTGAAAAATTAATTTTGGTTTTGGCCTTTTATCCCAGTTTGGTATTTACGCAAACTTTGCATTTTTATTTTGAAAGAGGGAAATTTACAAATCCCCATCATGGCAAACAGTTAGATTCTTTATTGCGAACGGGGGTAAAAGTTATTAAAATAGAAGCGTATGCCGATTTTATTGGTGATTCTGCAAAAAATGAACGACTCAGTGAAAAACGTGCTAAAACATTTTTAACCAGGATTAAAATCAAACAAGATCAGATTCCGCAACTACTCACTTACGGTGAACGGTTTTCAACTCAAACGCAGGATACTATACAAGGTCAGCCAGAATACAGAAAAGTTAGTATTACCTATACACCACCAGGTGATTTAAAGCAGACAGAATTAAAAATTGTAGATCATAAAATTGAATTACCTTTTTTGGAATTTGTACCGGGATCGCATCGCGTTATGGCGCAATCCCAACCGGTATTACAACAGGCTGCTGCATTATTGAGATCGCATCCCAAACTTAAAATACGCATTGAAGGCCATATTTGTTGTTTAGACGCTACAGAATCCGATGGCTACGATTATGATACCGGTGAATGGAATTTATCTTTAAACCGCGCAAAAACAGTTTACGACTATTTTTGTGCTGCCGGAATTTCAAAACTTCGTATGTCTTATAAAGGTTTTGGTGCACAGGTTCCTAAAATAAAACCTGAATTAACAGAAGAAGATAAGCAGCGTAACCGTAGGGTAGAACTGCAGATTATAGATTAATTACATGAGTTTTTGATAGGTTTGCCACCAGCGGTCAGGAACTTCGTTGTGTGTACAGGCTTCATAGTCTTCATACGAACAGGGTATAAGGGTATGGCGTTCAAATTTAGTATTTGGTGTGCTCGGATAGGGAACCTCCATCCACCATCGGTTGGTTTTTTTACTTTTATAAAAATGTATTTCTTGTTTTGTTTCCTCTATAAGTACGTGAAATCGTAAATAATCATCACTGCTACGACTTGGAAAATCGTGCTTGCGCGCATAAAATCCTTCAATAAAACACCAAATCATTTGTGCCAATAATGCAGCACTCATGCCATCCGAATCTTTGCTGTTAAGGTAGCCGTATAATCCAACAGAACTCATGCGGTCATTCATACCTGCATAGCGCATCATTTGACACATTTCCTCAGCCGAAAAACCATTCGGTGAAGCTTGCTCTTGGGCTTTAAAATCAGCACAGCGTATTGCCGAACAGTCTACACTTAACATGTCAGCCTGGCGAATAAGGGGTTCTGTGCGTTCAATAGCTTTTTTAAAATATCCTAATCGGTAATAATCAAAAAACATTTTGTCCATGGTATCAAGCAATGCTTGCGGAGTAAAATAACTTTGAAAACCAATATGCGAGTAATTAAATAAAAAATTGGGTTCATGAAGTACAATGGCACCAATAAAATTACTGGCGTTAAGTGTTGTTTCTTCAGGGTTTAAATCTATGTGTGCATCGATACAAACCATATTTATAGTTTGTTCCAAGTTCTGATAGCCTTTAAATTGAGCAAGACTTAAATCGTGTGAGCCTCCAATAATAATGGGTGTTATATTTTTTTTAAGCAATACATCAAGCACAGCACTTAATGCAAAATAAGAATCTTCAATGGTAAATCCATGTTCAATATAACCTAAATCTGCAATTCGGGGTTGAAATCCAACTGCATGTAAGGGTAGTATTTCATTAATAATATGTGTGTAATGTAATGCCCCCGATTTAGATATACTATTTCGGTATTCGTTTACACCAAAAATGGCAATATCTATATCGTCCAATTCGGGAAAATCATCGGTGTAAATAGATTTAATTAATCCAGTGGAATGTTTTAATGCTGTTGCGTGCGGTTTAAAAAAATGTGCAATATCCATACTCAAAACAATGAAATTTTTGCCCACTTATGAATTGTAAGAAATAATAATATTAACAAAACGAGGTTATTATGTCTTAATTACAGACTTTTTGAAAATAAGACCAAGCTGTTGATAATCATTTGTACGCCAATACCAATAACAATAAATCCCATTATTTTAGAAAGAGCCAAAATACCCGATTGACCGGTATACTTAATTAGCCGGGGAGCATATTTAAATATAAAATATAAGGCAATAACAACAATTAGTACTGCCAATATTGCAAATCCATCTTGCATAATGGCGAATGACCACTGTTCCGAGCGATTGGAAAAAAGTGTAATTAAAAACGACATTGATCCGGGACCAGCTAATAAAGGCATAGCTAATGGTGAAAAGGAAATATCTTCACGCTGATTACTGTCTTCGCGAATACTATTTCGTAATTCTTTTTTATGGGTAACATTAAGCAATTGCCAGCCTGATCTAAAAATAACTAAACCACCTGCTAATCGGAGTGCAGGAATAGAGATGCCAAAAAAATTAAGGATATACACGCCAATGTAATAAGATACAATACATATCAAAAAAATATATATACATGTTTTTTTTAAGGTTTGTAGCTTTTGATCTTCTGTGAAA
>Ga0255099_1000242_pt1 | contig 22209 bp, 18 predicted proteins | sample Colum_Colum_RepA_2_FD_188451 | JGI IMG/M metagenome (GOLD analysis project Ga0255099, IMG submission 188451) | Freshwater microbial communities from Columbia River, Oregon, United States - Colum_Colum_RepA_8d | ecosystem: Environmental > Aquatic > Freshwater > River | place: USA: Oregon...
TCATTGCGCAGCAAAAACCGAATGTAATGAGCCCGCAGTAGCCCGGGCCGAAGGCATCGCCCAAATAATATTAATAATAAAGAAATCGTCTAAAAACCGATCAGAATCGAGCCCGATTAGCCCAGATCGAAGGCATCGCCCAAATTATATTCTTCATGATATTTTTTATTTTGGCCTTCCCGCTATGCGGTCGCCGTCTTGCGGGCTTCACAAGTTCGGTTTTTTAACCTGCGGTTAAAAGAACGCTGCGCCCCTACAGCCGGCTAAGGCGCTTGTGATGCAACACGTAATAAAAATGCGATAGGGATACGTAGGGCTTGGTTCTTTGCGAAGCAAAAACCGAATGTAATGAGCCCGGAGTAGCCCGGGCCGAAGGCATCGCCCAAAGTATATTCTTCATGATATTTTTATTTGGGCCATCCCGCTATGCGGTCGCCGTCTTGCGGGCTTCACAGGTTCGGTTTTTTAACCTGCGGTTAAAAGAACGCTTCGCCCCTACAGCCGGCTAAGGCTTTTATACTTCTCTTATTATGCCGCGATAGGGATACGCAGGGCTTGGTTCATTGAGCAGCAATAACCGAGCGTAAGCGAGCCTGGAGTAGCCCGGGCCGAAGGCATCGCCCAAAAAAATCAATCAATACTGAAATACTTCGCAAAAAACATTATTCAAGATAAAACAATTGCGATAAGGATACGCAGGGCTTGGTTCGCCGTAGGCAACCGAGCATAAGCGAGCCCGAAGCCCAAAGGGACGCCCCCAATAAAACTTCAATGATTTAAACAACAAAATCCAAAGCCGAAAGCATCACCTATTTTATTAAAAAAAATCAAAATAAAAGCATCACCTTAATCATATATTGATTTATAAACAAAAACGTAATAGAGTTCAGCTGGGCTTGGCTCTTTGATGGTATTTTTTAAAAAATAAGAATTCAATATTATGGTAAAATTATATTCAAAAAATAAAATCAGTAAAAAAATTCAATGTTATAAATGAATCTAAAATTATAATGTTTTAATTTGAATTAAGCATGTCACCCATTTGCTGATCCATAAGGGCTATTCCTGCTTCCAAACTATGGGGTTTATAGTCTAAATCGTTACGTGCTTTATCAATAATAAATCCCGTTATAGGAGGCCGTTTTGCAGGCTGGTTCAGGCTTGTACTGTTGGTGCGCTCAATCAGTTGTGAATTTAATTTATAATAGCGGGCAATTTTGCAGGCTAATTCATAAATATTTAAAAATGCATCTCCTGAAATATTATAAATACCCAATGCGCGCCGTTCGGCAATGCGAATACAGCCGTCTGCAAGATCTTCAGCTAATGTTGGTGTTCTGTATTGATCGTCAACCACCTTAATAGTTTTACCTTGTTCTAGAGATTGTTTTACCCACAATACAATATTACTGCGGCTCATTTGATCAACAACACCATAAACCAAAACGGTGCGTGCAATAGACCATTGTATATCAGATTGCATTACCAGATTTTCTGCCTCTAATTTTGTTCGGGCGTAATGACTCAATGGATTTGGAGTGGCATTTTCATCTAATGGTCCATGAGTGCCATCAAATATAAAATCAGTACTTAAATGTATTAAATGCGGATTATAGGAAGTGTTACCCGCTTTTAATTCTTTAAGGGCATCTATTAAAAACCCAACGGCATGTGTATTTAAAAGCGTGGCTTGTTCCCTTTCGGTTTCACAGGCATCCACATTAGTCATGGCAGCCGTATGAATTACAACATCGGGCATATATTTTGTAAAAATCCGTTTTATAGCTGATGCATCTGTTATATCCAGGCTTTCAAATTGGTATCCCTCTTGTTTTTGTAAACGGTTTATTCCTTTGGCAGTTGCAATACATTTAAAACGCTCATTAATACTAAGTGCTTTTACAAGTTTTTGACCCAGTAATCCGTTACTTCCGGTTATTAATATAGTTTTTGTATGCACTAGTGTTTTGCTTTTAAAAATGTTTTGGCAATAGTTTCTAATTGCTTGTACCAAGCCTGACCAAACTTACGAATTAGAGGTTTTTTTAAAAATTTAAATACGGGTACACCCAATTGTTTACCGTTTTTACATGCAGGGGCACACACCGACCAGCGACTGTATTTAACCAGTTCTAAATTTTTTGTTGAGCTTATACGGATGGGGTATAAATGGCAGCTAATAGGTTTTATCCAATCCACGTGGCCATCTTCATAGGCTTTTTCAATAGCACATTTTGCTGTTTGATCCGATTCAAAATAAACATAGGCACACTCCTTTTCGGGACCAACCAGGGGGGTTGTTAAATCACCATCGCTGTCGTATACGGCATAGCCTTGTTTTTTTACGGCTTCTAGTCCCAAAGCAGTCATATAGTGTTTAAATTTTGGAAAATGCTTACGAAGCAACTCAGCCTCATCGGTTTCAAGTGGTGCACCGCTGGCTCCTGCAACACAACAAGCACCTTTACAGGCATTTAAATTGCAAACAAATTCTGTTTTTAATAACTCTTCGCTTACTCGGGTATTATTTATTACCAGCACACTACAAAAATAAGCATTTCAAGTGTTTTTTAATTTTTAAAAAATAACGAAATACTCAATTTAAAGGAAAATTGATAATATCATTATTACATTTGTACAATGTCGCAAACGGTAAACCGAGTTTCCCAAAGTGTATTGCAAACCATTGATCTCGAAGCTTTAATACCGGAACCACCTGAATGGTTTTATTTTGATATTGTTTCCTTACTTGATCAGGGTTTGGTTTTAAGGGAAGCTGATTTTAGAGCTGCAGTTTTAAATTTGGATTGTAATATATTTAAAAATAAAGGCGTTGTATTATTTTGTTCAAGCGACGCTATTATTCCCTCTTGGTCGTATTTGCTATTAATATGTGCCATTCAACCTTTTGCAGATGTGGTTATACTGCAATCACAATCAGATCCGCAGGAACAGTATTATTTACAAAAGGTTTATGAACTTGATTTAACACCGTATATACAATCTAAAGTTGTACTAAAAGGCTGCTCAAAGCGAAATATTCCGGCATCGGCTTTTGCCGCATTAATTTCCAGATTGCGACCAGTGGTATTTAGTTTGTTTTATGGTGAGCCCTGCAGCACCGTGCCGTTATATAAACAAAAACGACCATGAAACTGTGTTTAAGTATGTATTTATTAATGCATGTGTTAAACCAACAATTGCCCCTACCTATTCAAAACTTGCAAACGGAATTTTGCACCAGATCATGTGCTGGCCAAAGCAGGGTTTATGTTTATAAAGTTAAAAAGGCCTATTATTATGTATTACATCCGGGATATTGTAAGTCTGATATTTTAGAAGAAGTATATAATGCCAAAGGGAAGCTTTTGGGTACGCTAGGCGGAATTACCGGAAATTACAAAATACACAATTTAGATTTTTCAAAACTCACATTTTGCGATTCTGTTTTATGGTGTACACCTCAAATTAAAAACAAAAAATAAAGCTGTCAAATGATTAAAACACTGTTGCTACTCGCTTTAATAATACCCATATGTCTACAATCACAAATTAAAAAAAAGGTATTGTTTATAGGAAACAGCTATACATACGTAAATTCTTTACCGCAATTAATTTATGATTTAGCCATTACAAAACAAGACACATTGGTATTTGATCAATTGGTTACGGGGGGCTTTACCTTTAATAACCATTGTGCCAATCCACAAACCTGGCAGAAAATACGTTCTGTAAAATGGGATTATGTTGTGTTGCAAGCGCAAAGCCAGGAACCTTCTTTTTCACCGGCTCAAGTTGCATCCAATACGTTTCCATACGCCAAACAATTATGTGACTCTGTTAAGGCGGCAAACCCCTGTAGTAAAATTTTATTTTTTATGACCTGGGGCCGAAAAAATGGCGATGCATTTAATTGCAATGCCTATCCTCCAGTTTGTACGTATGCCGGCATGCAGGCGCGTTTACGACAAAGCTACATGATGTTTAAAGATAGCTTAAAAGCACATTGTGCACCCGTTGGCGTTGCATGGAAAACCTGCCGTATTCAAAATCCGGGAATCGAATTATATCAGCCTGATGAAAGCCATCCCAGTATGCAAGGATCCTATCTTGCTGCCTGTGTATTTTACACCAGTATATTTAATAAAACCTCACAGGGCTCAACCTTTTTAGCCGGATTAAATGTTTCTGATGTTAATATCTTGCAGGGTTTGGCAAGTAAAACCGTTTTGGATAGTACCGATTTATGGACGACGGTAAACGATATTCCATTACCCATATTAAGCGCCTCGCATAATACCGTTTGTACAGGTCATAGTTTTACAATTCAGGCAAGCGGCGCCTATACGTATACCTGGAATACGGGTATAACTTCAGCATCCATGGTAAGTGCATCCACCGTGCCAGCTAACCTGATATTCACCCTTACGGCTGCCTCGGCAACGGGATGTAAAGTAACTAATACAATTTCCATTCAAGTATTTAATTGTACAACCTTAAATACGTTAGAAGCATCTTTGGTAAATGAAATACAAATTGAATTACAATTCGGCAATATTAAATTAACAAGTCAAAAAGAAACTTTAGTACAATGTATTTCATACTTAGGCCAGCATTTAAAAACGATTCATTTAAATCCAAGTAATCAGTTTCAAGTATATCTTAATGATTTAAAACCGGGTATTTATTACTTTAAAACACCTCATCAAATACAAACATATAGTATTAAAGATTAATGTATATATAAACTTCTATGTAAAACCTAGTAATAGATTTAAATTGTATGAACACAAAACTTTTATTTTTTTATGTATTTGCATTTGCAACCTTGTTGCATGCCCAAAAACCATCTGAATTAAAAACAGCACGCATTAAAACATTATTAGAATTAACAGGTTCGGGTAATTTGGGGGTACAGGTTGCCCAAAACATGATTGCGCTGTATCAAAAAACCTACACAAAAGTTGAGCCTCAATTTTGGGAGGATTTTGCAAAAGAAATTAAAGCGGAGGATCTAGTTAATCTTATAATTCCCATATATGACGCACACTATACCATTGATGATATTAATGCAATGATTGATTTTTATCAAACTCCGGTTGGAAAAAAAATGATTCAAAACATGCCTCAAATTTCGCAAGAATCCATGCAGGCAGGACAAGTTTGGGGTAAAGAATTAGGCGAAAAGGTTATGCGAAAATTAAAACAAAAAGGGTACTATTAATTCAATTATAATATTACTGATGCTTTATTTATGTTTCAGATGCAATTTTTAAAAGCGCTTTAATCAACACATCTAATTCTTCAAAACTTGTGTATACATTCGGGGTAATGCGACAGCCCTGCACGCCTTTGCCTTCAATTGCAACGGTGTAAATGGAGTGCGTTTTAAATAATTTTTCAGCTAATACACTGGGACGCATGCCTTCAATGCCAACATTGGCAATGGCGCAACTGCGTTCTGCGGCTTCAGGTGTTTGTAAAATAATTCGTGATTTGCCCCGAATCTGATCGGTCCAATACCGTTGCAATTCACGCAGTCGATTTTGTTTTCGTTGTGCGCCAATTGTTTTATAATACAAAAGGGCGTCGGGTAATGTTAAATCAACATGTACCGGTATGGTACCGGTATGATTAAGTCGCGCAATTTGCCAATCTGGTAATGGTGCTTCAGCAAATAAAGGCCATAGTTTTGAAACGTGTTGTTTATTTACATAAAGCAAACCTGCTCCCAAGGGATTGCTAAGCCATTTATGTAAACTGCATCCAAAATAATCGCAGTTTAAATCCATAATTTTAAAGTCCAAATGCGCCATACTGTGGGCGCCATCCACCATTACTTCCACGCCATAGGTATGCGCCATATCGCAGAGCTTGCGTATTGGTAAAATCTGACCTGTTATATTTATGATATGACAGGCCATTATAAGTTTTGTTTTTGAGCTTATTGCACTTTTATAAATATCAATTATGTCGCTGTCGGATTGAGGATATTTGGGCAATTGAATGGTTTTTACCACAATACCGTAGCGTTTTACCATTTGTTGAAACATATCCAGCATGGCGCCATAATCTTGTTCGGCTACAATAGCTTCATCTCCAAATTGCCATGGATATCCAGAAATAATTAAATCGAGTGATTCGGTCGTATTTCGTGTAATAATAAGTTCTTCTGCATTGCACCCTGCCGTTTCAGCAAGTTGCGACGCGATTTGAGATTTATTTTTAAACTGCTCATTTCGCATGTAAAAGGCACCTAATTGATTTACATATTTTACATGATTGATGTACGACTGTAAAATGGGTTTTGGTTGAATACAGTAATACCCATTTTCCAGATTAATCCACTTTTTGGGGAGTTCGTAATCGTCTCGAATCATTTTCCAAAACTGATTATCACTACAATCGTTTAATTTATTTATATGATCACTAAAACTAAATGAATCGTAATTTGTATCTGGAAATAAAACCGCACCACTTAAGCCGAAAGCAGAAGTTTTTATAAAATCTCGGGTAGTCATTTTGATTTTGGATTTAAATGTTCAGTACTTAAAAATAGCAAATCCGTAAAAAGAATTTTAGGATTAGCATGACGTTCGACATAATATAAATGTGTACTAAAAAGTTCTGCTAATGGCTCACAATTTTTTACATTTATAAAAGCAGCAAATTTCTCTAAAAACGCTAGTTCTTCTTTTGAATGCGGAGATAATGCCTTATAATGTTCGCGGAATAATAATGCCTGCCGAAAAATATGTAAGCCATACATTAAAAACCGTTTTTGATAGGACCGGCCTTTTTGAACAATAGCTTCTATACGTGTAAATGCAAGCTGTGCATTAAATCGAAATGCCTGCCGCATAAAATGTTGAAAATCATCTAGCAGTTCATTTTTAAAATCGTCCGCTTTACTTAATTGCAGGGCTAGCCCCAAATTCCCATGACTTAACTGCATGCCCTGTTGCGTTAATGCATTACAGTAAGGCAGTGCTGGATTTTGCATTTCCTGTTCAGATACGCCCATACAATTCCAGGTTTGAAGTCGTGATACAATGGTAGGTAATAGCTCATCTGGGGATCCGCTTGCTAAAATAAAATAGGTGTGTTGCGGAGGTTCTTCTAAAATCTTTAATAGTTTGTTTGAGGTTTCAGTATTCATTAAAGCGGGCTGCCAAACAACTACAATTTTAGCTCGCCCCTCATAGCTCGTTAAACTTAGGTTGTGTAATACGGTATGAGCTTCATCTACAGGAATTACAGGTTGTTTTTGTTCGCCATCAATACATGCCAGCCAATCATCGAGTAAAAGGTATGGATTTTTTTTATATTCATTTCTAAATGCAGCGCGTAAGTCATTGCTCTGTCGAACGTCTTTACTTTTTATAATGGGAAATACTAAATGCAAATCGGGATGCGACCAGGTTGCTGCCTGCAAGCAACTTGAACAGGTTTCACAACCACCTTGTTCAACTATTGGATTTTGACATAAAATATGCTGGGCAAGAGCATGTGCTAAAGGTAAAGCGCCAATACCGTCATCACCACTTAAAAAAATAGCATGGGGTAAATGCTTATGTTGTACTTGTACACGTAAGCGTTTTTTTAGTTCATACTGACCTGCAGTTAATGTATAATTCATGATTTGGAATTGATGCTGTTCATGGCACGTTCAAGGCCAATAAAAATGGCATCCAGTATGCCTACTGCTGCTTTGTCAATTAAGGGATCAAGGGCTTTTGATTCAGCGGCAGACCATTTACCTAAAACGTAATCCACTTGTTTACCTTTTGTATATTCAGCGCCAATGCCAAATCGCAATCGAGGATAATGTGTGGTATTTAAGCAGTGTTGAATATGCTGTAAACCATTATGCCCTCCATCGCTTCCTTTAGGTCCCATGCGCAAGGTTCCAAAGGGTAATGCCAGTTCATCAACTGCAACCAGTACATTACTAAGTTCCACTCGTTCTTTTTGCATCCAATACTGTACTGCAGTACCGCTAAGATTCATATAGGTTGAGGGCTTTAAAATAAATACAGTGCGTCCTTTATACATTCCTTTAGCTAACCATCCGTGTTTGGCTACAGTATAGCTAACATGGAGTTTTTTGCAAATAGCATCGGCAATTAAAAAACCAATATTATGACGCGTTTGTTCGTATTCATCTCCAGGATTTCCAAGACCAACAATTAAGTGGCGGTTCATGTGTTTAATTTAAATTGAGGTGCCTGGCCGGTTTTAATATTAAATCGAATGCAATTCCAGTAGTCTTTGCCATAGCCAACTAAAATTTCTTCACCAGCTTTGATATCCCGCTTAGACACTATGTAACAACGCACGCCATAAATAATATATTCACAATTATTTTTAAGACTTGCAACTTTTGATAAGCCATTGGCATCGTTGGCATAACGGGCTTTATATTGGGGAGTAGCATAGGCATCTATGCACCGGTTGCGATGGACAAATAATAAGTATCCGTCTTTATGTTCTTTTACGCGTTGACGGTATGCTTTCCAGCGTATAATTTCACCCCTGTATTCAATAACTTTACTGCCTTTTGAAATAGGCTTTGTAGTAAATAAGCCTTTTCCAGATCCTGGTAGTTTTGAGCGTTTAATAATTAAGGCCATACTTAAAAATACTAATTCATAATGAAGCTATGTGAAAAAAGAATAAAAAAATAATCAACGAGAATTTAAAAATGCCTCGCTTCCAAATTCGGCCCACGCTGAATTCGTAAACGACCTCAGTGTACCATCTTGTATGGTAAAAATACGGTCAGCATTTTGCGATAATTGTTCTAAATCGTGTGTGCTGTATAAAACACCAATTTTAAATTCTTGCGTTAAATTATGCATTAATTTGTGAAAATCACGTCTGGCAAATACATCAAGGTACAAGGTGGGTTCATCCAATACTATAAAACGGCTTTCTTGTAAGCATGTTCGGGCAATTAAAGCCTTTTGATTCCATCCATCGCTTAATTTAGATAAGGGGGTATTAAGCATTGGTAACAGTTTAAATGCATCTAAAACCATATCGTGTTTGGCTTGTAACCAAGTGGTTTTTGGTTTTGAATAGGGATACATATAAATCAAGTCCATTACAGTTAACTCAAATCCTGGTGGAGCAAGGGCTTTAAAATAAGAAACCATACCTGCTCGTTCAAAGGGCGAATAGGTATGTATGGGTTGAGAATTGTAATAAACGGATCCTTTAAGAGCTGGTAGTATTCCACATAGGGTTTTTAAAAAAGTTGATTTTCCACTACCATTTTTTCCAACTAACGCAATACGCTCACCTGGTGTAAATTCTATACCCTTTGCCTTAAATAAGGATTTGTTTGATGCATGCCCAATGTCAAGTGTTTCAATACGTATCATGCCGAAAATGATTTTTGTTTTAACAGCGCCCAAAACACAACCGGAACACCAAGGCACGAACTAATGCTGTTAAGGGGTAAGGTTTGTGGTTCTAATACGCGTTGCGCCAGTAAATCTGTTAAAAGTAAAACCACTATACCTATGCCAGCGCAGCCCAACAATTGGTATTTAATATTGGCTGTTTTAAACCATATTCTTGATAAAATTGGTACGCTCATTCCAATAAATGCTATAGGACCACAAAATGCAGTTGCAAAACCGCTTAGTACCGAAGCTGCAATAATCAAATACAGTCGTATGCGTAAGGGATTAATACCCATGGTTTGCGCATAGGTAAATCCCAATATTAAAGTTTGAATTTTACGATGCAAAGCAATTAAACATATTAAGCAAATCAATACGGCACATGCAAAAAGTACTATATAAGTATAGGGTAGGGCAGGAATAAAACCCATATTCCAAAACCAAAAATTTTGTAAGTCTTGAGCTCTGCTAAAAACACCTAAAACACCTTCGGCGGCGCCTAAAAACTGTGAAATCAAAACGCCACATAAAATTAATATAGTGTTATGGGGTATATGTTTTGAAAGCAATACCATAATCAGCATAACACTTGTACTTCCAATTACGGCAGCAGGCAATACAAGTGATGAAGCCGAATGCTGTTGCCAAAATAAGGCTGTTCCCATAGTTACGAGCGCAACCATAAACGATGCTCCCGAGCTTATCCCTAAAACATAGGGACCCGCTATGGGGTTTCTAAAAAGCACCTGCAACACCAAACCGCTTAGTGGTAATGCCATTCCGCAAAGTATGGCACAGCATAAACGGGGCAATCTATAATTCCATAAAACGTTTTGTAACGATGCGTCTGAATACGACAACATGCTAATTGGTCCGGCATAACATAAATGCAGTAAACCTGTAATTACAATACAAAATATTACCAAACCTATCACTATGCTTTTTTTCATAGGCACTGTTGGGGTATTCGAAAATAATATTGGCACTGGTTAACCAATGTGGGATTATGAAAAATAACTATTAAATCTTTTAGAATTTGATCTGGATGTAATAATCCCTGATCCCAGTAAGCACTGTAACCGTATTTATTTTTTATTTTATGAGGTTGGTATACGCGTCCCCATTGTAGTGCTTTAATATCACGTATTAATTTTGGATAATTTTCAAAATGCTGTAAACATTGCACATCTAGCGGATTTATCCAAACCGCAGCATTTTTAGCATAAGCGGCTATATGCTCGGTTGAAAACTCAAGACTACCGCTTTGCGGATTAGCATGCCAAATATATTCGCCTGCCGCATCAGAAATCAACTGTGATGCAAAGCTATGTCCGCCGGGTACATACCAAATGCCATTAGCACTCATGCCACTGCTTAATACTTTTGGTTTTGAATGTACCATTTGTACAGAGTCGCGCAGATGTGTATAACGCAATTGCATCGTATTTATAGATTTTAGAGTAGCTGCTGGATTTCCAAACAAACACGCTGCCAAGGTAATCCATTCGCTGCGCCCTAAAGGATGGGACTCTAAATAATCCGTACAGGGCCATACGGCTATGCCCTGCGCTTGTAAAAGATTTAATTCATGAGTTGTTAATACCATATCAGCAGCGGTAATAATAAGTTGTGGCTTCAATTGAATTATGCGCTCCAATTGAGACTGAAGCGACCCTTTAAGTTTAATTAAACGACCTGCATCATGCAAAGTTTGTAACGCAGAAATTGTAGAATACTCAATTTCATCTATACCTACCAACGCATTAGCATGTCCGGCTTCATAAACCCATGCGGCATAAACGGAGCCCCAAGCAATTATCCGAGTTAATGGATATTGAAGAAGCCGTGCATTAGGAAACCTTTTACGGCAGCTTATACTGTCTTTGCATACAATCCATTGCTGTGCATTTGATTTAAACGTACAAACCGAATAGTCTAAAGCGGTGTCAATACTGAGAGTTTGAGCGTAATTTAAAATACCATTGGTAAATTCAATTTTAGATTTTGAGGTACTGCAAGCAATTACACATATGTACAGCAAAGTAAAAATGCATATCCTGCGGCAATAACGTAACATCATAGTGCCAATAAAGGTATCGGTTTTTTATATTGATGACGTAGTTGATTCTGCATGAAAATCCGATATATATTATTTAAATTAAAAAACGTCAAAGGCACTAGATTACGTATCTTTGCCGCCCTATGTTGGCAAATGAACTGCTGCGTCCGTTTTTAGATTATGCACAACACTTTAAGCCTTTTAAATCGTATTATATAAAGGGGCTTACCGGCACTTCGTACGCTCTATTTGCACAAGCCGTATATGCACATTTAAAAAAAAACATAGTATACATTGCCAAAAATGAGAGTACCGCCATAAATCTATTTACAGATTTAGCGGCATTAGATTCAAAGGCTCATGTTCGGTTTTTTCCTGGGTATACAACATCGTATTATGCAGCAAGTGAACCTGAATTAAATACAACACAAGAACGCAGTGAGGTGCTTAGTTCATTACTTCACCATTCCCATAGCACAATTGTAATTACCTATCCAGAAGCATTAAGCCTAAGAGTACCGCCTCAAAAAACCATGCAGGGGCAAACCTTTGAATTAAAAACCGGAATGGCGGTTGATTTGGTTTTTTTGCAAGAGTGGCTCGAAGCATATGGTTTCGAATACCAAGATCCGGTAACTACACCCGGTAAATTTTGTGTGCGTGGTGGGTTAATTGATGTATTTTCGTTTTCATCAGAATTGCCTTACCGCATTGAATTTAATGGAGATTCTATTGAGCAGATACGAGCATTTGATCCACTCAATCAGTTATCGGTATCTAAACATGCCTTTATAAACATTTTACCAAACGTTAAAGCAGAGCATTCACAAATTGGTAGTTCACTGTTAGATTATTTTAAGCCTGAAACTTCAATTGTAATCATCGAGGGGCTTTCACATGTTTTAATGACATTAGAAGCGTGTTATAATGCCGAAACCGCTGTTTATGAACAAATGGCAACACATAGTATTTTAAAACCACCCGACCATATATTATGGAGCCCTAAACAAGCTACATCTGCTTTTGCATCGTATTGGATATTAGATTGTGGAATTCAGGATTTTAACGTGCACGACCTTACTTCAATTTTGGATATTCAATTACAGCCACAGCCTCTATTTCAAAACAGCTTTCAACGTCTTGCTGTATATTTCACTCAACTGCAACAACAGGGTTATACCATATGGTTTTCAGCTCAAAATCCTAAACAGGCCGATCGTTTAATTTCTATTCTTAACGATCATGCACCTCAAAATTCAATAGTACCCCCATCATGGTTTACGTTTTTGCCTTATACACTGCATGCCGGATTTATAGATTCGGTTAACCGACATGCTGTTTTTACCGATCATCAGATATTTGACAGGTACCATGTTGCACGACGTTCACAAAAACAAACCGAACGTAAAGCAGGCATTACATTTAACGAATTAACTCAGCTGCAGCCGGGCGATTACGTTACACATATTGATCATGGCGTTGGGCGTTTTGCCGGACTTCATAAACTTGAACAACAAGGGCGTATTCAAGAATGTATGAAAATTTTGTACCGTGACCAGGATGCGATTTATGTTAACATTCAAAATTTACATCGCGTAAGTAAATATACCAGTAAAGAAGGGCAAGTTCCTCAATTGGATAAATTGGGTTCTGTATCCTGGCAAAACCTTAAGCAAAAAACTAAACGAAAGGTAAAAGACCTTGCCTACGATTTAATTCAATTGTATGCCGAGCGAAAAAAAACCAAAGGATTTGCATTTGACCCCGACACCTATCTGCAACATGAACTGGAAGCATCATTTGTATTTGAAGATACCCCTGATCAAATCAAAGTACTTCGCGAAATTAAATCCGATATGGAACTTGATACGCCCATGGATCGTTTGTTGTGTGGCGATGTTGGATTTGGTAAAACAGAAATTGCCATTCGATCGGCGTTTAAAGCTGTATGTTCGGGAAAACAAGTAGCGGTTCTTGTACCTACAACTATTTTAGCATATCAACATTTTAAAACCTTTAGTGAACGGCTATCGCATTTACCATGCAAGGTTGATTATGTAAATCGCTTTCGCTCAAATGCAGATCAACATCTTATTCGCGATCAACTAAAAACGGGTCAACTGGATATTATTATTGGAACACACCGCCTGCTGGGAAAAGAAATTCAATATAAAGATTTAGGGCTTATTATAATTGATGAGGAGCAAAAGTTTGGTGTTGCTGCCAAAGATAAATTAAAACTAATTAAAACACAGGTTGATACTTTAACATTAACGGCTACACCCATACCCCGTACATTACAATTTAGTTTAATGGGCGCACGCGATTTGTCTATAATTTCAACACCACCACCTAACCGTTTTCCTGTTCAAACTTTTTGGCATAATACTAACGACACCGTAATACAAGATGCTATTAAACTAGAACTCAGTCGCAGTGGGCAGGTTTATGTGGTTAATCATCGCATAACCGATTTGGAATATTTAGCACAGCACATCCGAACGCTTGTTCCAGGGGCACGTGTTGGTATTGCACATGGTCAAATGGAGGGTAAAACACTTGAAGCCGTGATGTTTGACTTTATGGAAGGCCACTTGGATGTTTTGGTATCAACAACCATAGTAGAAAGCGGTTTGGATATTCGTAATGCCAATACCATAATTATTCATAACGCCCAGTATTACGGATTAAGTGATTTGCATCAAATGCGGGGGCGGGTAGGACGTAGCAATAAAAAGGCTTTTTGCTATTTACTCACACCCCCCGGCTTAACATTGTCATCAGATGCGCAAAAACGCATGCAGGCCATAGTTGAATTCAGCGACTTAGGAAGTGGATTTCAAATTGCAATGCGCGACTTAGACATACGAGGTGCCGGAAATGTATTGGGGGCCGAGCAAAGCGGATTTATTCAAGAAATGGGCTTTGACACCTACATGAAAATTTTACAGGAAGCTGTAAACGAATTGCACGATGAAACCGGATTAGGGCAACATATTCAAGATGCAAACAGAATGCAGTTTTCAAAGCAACTTGTACGTGATGTTACTTTAGAAACCGATTTGTCATTATACATACCAGATACCTATATCCGAAATGCTCAAGAGCGCTTAAACTTGTATCGCGAACTCGACCAATTAACCCATGAAGACGAATTACAGGCATTTATACTTAGGTTGCAAGACCGCTTTGGAGCAATTCCAGAAGTTGTAAACGAGCTTTTTCAGCTTATTCGCATGCGTTGGATCGCACAAGCCTTGCAGATTGATAAAATGCATTTTAAGAGCAATGTGCTTAAATTGTATTTACCTTCACCTAAACTAGAATCCTATTATCAGGGAGCAGTTTTTGAAGCAATCTTGCAGTTTACGCAAAAGCACCATTACCGTTGTAAGCTTACCGAAAAACATGAGCGTCGCTGGCTCGAAATAAAACTGGTACCGGATGTGCATGAAGCATTAAAAATTGTAAGTGAAATTCAAAAAAAGCAAATGGATTAATTTAAAAAATTAATCAATTTTAAATTCAAGACTAACCGTTATGGATGCTGTTTTACGTTTAGATTTGGTGTTAAATGAGCCGCCCCAGGAATAGTCTTCAGTAGAATTTTCACCCACAATTTGAATAACTCCCATATCTGCCGATTTAAGCTTACCAAGTTTAGATCCCGAATGCTCAACAATATTTTGTGCTCTCAGCCGGGCATCGTTAGTAGCCAATGCAATCATTTCAAGTTTTAAATCACTTAATTTTGTGTAAAAATAATCGGGCTCTTGCGAGGAAAATTCAATATTGTTGCTGATTAATTCGCTTACGGCAATGCGTGAAATGGTTTCAACTTGATTTACAGACTTTGATTCTATTTCAATGTTCTGAGTCAGATTAAAACCATTAAATATGGAGCTGGTACGGTTGCCTTGTGCATCAAAGGTTTCAGTGTAATCTCTGCTTATTTGAACAGAAGAAAATACAATTTCATTAGGGCGTAATCCGTTTTTGTTCATAAAATTTCGGATGATTTCGCGGTCCCGATCTAGAGCGGCGTAAGCATCTTTTAAATCCATGTTTTTTCTCGAAAAAGTACCTTTCCAAACAATTAAATCTGAAACAAAATTTTTACTTCCGAGGCCGGTTACAGATACAACATTTTGAAAATCATTTCGGGATCGAATACCGTATGTTAATATTAATGATGCACCGATAACTGCACATGCAATAAGTAAAGTTGGACTTAAATGTTTCATATAATAAATATAAGTTTATGCATCCAAATCACCAAAATCAACTGTTTGGGATTGTAACCGTGTCCAGCCCTGTAAAATCAATATAAAAAATGGCACATAGAGCAAAATACGGGGTAAATGGTAAAAAGCCAGTAATTTTTCAGATTTCCGTTTTAAACGTTCTACAATCAAATACATTGACGGAATTAATAAAAGGGTTAAGGCGGTTGCAAACAATAAGCCAAATATCATCGTCCAGCTTAAGGGACCCCAAAACACAACATTATCACCTCCAAAAAAGATATGAGGATTTAGTTCTGAAAACAGCGTTTCAAAGTTAATATTTAAGCCCACCGCTAAAGGTATTAATCCTAAAATAGCAGCTGTTGCTGTTAAAATAACCGGTGTCATGCGTGTACGTCCGGCTTCAAGCGTGGCCTGATAAAGTGACATGCCGCCTGAACGTGAATATTCTGCAAATTCCACAAGTAAAATCCCGTTTCTAACAACAATTCCTCCTAAGGCAATTATACCTACTCCGGTCATTACGATACTAAGTTCCATTTTAAATGTACCCACACCAATAAATACTCCGATAATACTTAGTAAAATTTCCGATAAAATAATAAGGGGCTTTCCCAGCGAATTAAACAATCCCACCAGCACAATGAGCATTAAGGCTATAGAAATCAACATGGCTTTCCCCAAAAATCCTGAGGTTTCTTTTTGATCTTCGGCTTGTCCAGCAAAACGCACAACTACAGGATCTGTATGTTTATACGTACTTAATTGCTGTTGTACTTTGGCTGCTACTTCATTAGGATTAAAACCCTCTTTAACATCCGAGGATAGGGTAATAATACGTTCGTTATTTTTTCGTTTTATGCCCGCATAGGTATAGTCGTATCGAATACTACACAAGGCAGAAATGGGAACCGAACGTACCATTCCGCCCATGTTCATATCACGAAATGTCAGTTTTATATTTTTAATAGTTTCAATATCGTAACGTTGATCAACTTTATAACGTAACTGTACCGGATATTCATCATCTACGTCACGAAATTTTGTAGCTTCCACACCAAATACAGCACCGCGAATTTCCATGGCCAATTGTGCAGCAGAAACACCCTCACGCTGGGCACGTTCGCGATCAATATCAAAAATAATTTCAGGCTTATTACTTACAAAGTCTGATTTTAAATTATCTATGCCTTCAACACCACTTTTTGAAATATACTGTTTAACTAAAACCGATTGCCGAACCAATGCTTCAAAATCATCGCCTGAAATTTCAATACTAACCGGTTTTGCTTGCGGGGGTCCGTTTTGTTCTTTGTTAACAGTAATTTCAGCACCCGGAATATTCCAATCAATATCTTGTAATTGTTTTAAAATGGTGCTTGTAGAAACGCCTTTACGATCTTCAAAGGCAACAAAATTTATGGCAATTTTTCCTCGGTTTGGATAGGCGTTTTGATCACCATCCCGGGGATCTGTTACACCAATAGTAACATTACTAATCATCGATTCAACAACCGGATTTGAGGTGCCTATAACAGCATTTACCTTTTTTTCAACACGGCGCATAATGCTATTTGTAACAGAGGGATCTGTACCATCTGGCAATTTTAAATACACGTAAATACTATTGGGATCACCTTGAGGAAAAAACTGAACTTTTGGTCCGCGAATTACAAAAAAGATAATGGAGCCAATAAATAAAGCTATGGTCATGTATACTGTTCGCCAGGGCTTACGCAAACACCAGGTTAATGCACGGGTATAAGCTGAAATAAAACGCGGCCAAATTCTAAATTGCCAAGCTTCAATAACCTTGTATAGCCAAAATCGGTTCAGCAGCATAAACAATGCCAGAAATACAATAAAATTTCCAACACCTATGTGGCCACTAATAAATGAAAGCAGGGCTAAAACGCCATATAAAATTAAACGGTTGCGGGTAGAACGGGTTAATCGACCATAAGCTTTTGCTTCTTCTTCATGAGGCTTCATAAAGTCTACAGCAAAAACCGGATTAATAATGTAAGCCACTAAGAGTGAAGCCAGCAATGAAATAATAAGTGTTATGGGTAAAAAATACATGAATTTGCCAATTATACCTGTCCAAAATGCCAGTGGAATAAAGGGTGCTAAGGTTGTAATGGTACCTGATAATACCGGTAAAAAAACTTCACCTGCAGCCAGTTTTGAAGCCGAAACAATATCGCGTTTACCATTAGCAAATAACCGGTGTGTATTTTCAATTACCACAATGGCATCATCAACAACTATTCCCAATGCCAATAAAAAGGCAAACAGCACAATCATATTAAAGCTAAATCCAATGCTGGGCATAATTAAAAATGCAATAAACATTGATAATGGCACCGATAACGCAACAAACAAGGCATTGGTTACGCCCATAAAAAACATCAATACCACCGTTACCAGTATAAATCCAATGATAATGGTATTAATTAAATCGTGCAGCGTGCTTTTGGTACGCGCACTTTGATCACCGCTTATACTAATTTGTAATTCTGAGGGAATACTTGTTTTTTGCAATTCAGCAATAGCGGCTTTAATTTTATCTGCAGCATCAATAAGATTTTCACCCGAACGTTTTATTATATTTAATGTAATTACATTTTTTCCACTGCTGCTGCTGTAGCTTTCTTTTTCTTTAAATCCGTCCACAACGTTCGCAAAGTCTTTTAAATAGGCTTTTGCACCTGTTGAAGATGTTACAATAATAGATTCAATTTCTGATGGTGATTTAAATTCACCTTTAATGCTTAAATTGGGTTTCATGCCATTAATAGGTATGGCACCTCCCGTAATGGTTAAATTTTCTTGACCAATGGCACGCTGTATATCCATTAGTGTCAAATTAGCGGCTTGAAGCTTGTAGACATCAACATTAACCTGTATTTCACGTTCCGGCGCACCAACCATTTTTACTTCATTTATTTCTTTTAATCCCTCTATACGTTCTTTAATTTGATCGGCATATTTTTTAAGCATTTTAAGTTCAAAATTACCTGCAACATTTATGTACATTATTGGTATTTCAGAAAACGCAATTTCTTTAATTACAGGCTCTCGTGTTAACGATTGTGGCATTTCAGAACGGGCTTCGTCTACGGCATCTTTTACACGTTGCTTGGCAACGGGAACAGGCACACTGGTTTGAAATTCAACGGTAACAATGGACACATCTTGAAGCGAGTTACTGGTAAACTTTTTTATTCCAGAAACTGACTTTAACCGTTTTTCAATAGGTTTTGTAATTGTATTTTCAATATTTGTAGGTGAATTACCGCCGTTTACAGTGCTTATAAAAATGGTAGGTACGGTAATATCCGGAAAATTTTCTTTGGGGAGTGATTGGTAAGCCAAAATTCCGGCAACCGTAATAAATACGGTTAACAGGTATACTGTTAAACGGTTATCTATGGCCCAGCTGGAAGGCTTAAATTCTTTAATCAGTTTCATGTTAAGCAATTAAAGCGGATTTGCATTTTTTTGTATTACGTTTACCGGATCATTCGATTTTACTAAATCAAATCCTTGTGTTATAATTAAATCACCCGGCTTTAATCCCGATAGGATTTCTGAGCGTCCGCGGTAATTGCGTCCCAAACTAACAGTTTTTTTTTGCGCCTTTTGTTTTTCAGCAACCCACACATAACATTCATTACCTGATTTTTGTATAAATTTTTCTGAAATGCTTAAGCATTCGGGCGATGAGGTGTAATCATTGATTTGTAATTTTACAACAGCATTGGGCGATACTTCTGCTGTGTTGTTTAAAAAAACAGTTACCTGAAAGGTACGGCTTAAAGGGTTTATTATTTTTGAGGCGTAGTGGACACTCGATTCAAGATTTAAATTTTGATCTGGAAAAAAAGCCTGAACAGTCTGGCCTTTTTTTACTTTGCCGGTGTACGATTCGGCAAGCTCTGCAACCATTTTCAGATTATTAAGGTTTACTACATTAATGGCAGGTATGCCCGGCACAATGGCTTGTCCAATTTTTACATTAACAGCATCTACAATACCAGAAATAGGAGAAACAATTTTTGTCATTGATAATTGTTGTTTAAGTGTTTCTATTTTCTTTTCAAGACTTTCTTTGGTGGTTTTAGCCTGTAAAAACTGTAATTCCGTTCCTATCTGGTCATTCCAAAGTTTAGATTGTTTTTCAAAAACCTGTTTAGCCAAATCTAAATTAATTTCAAGATCTGAAATTTGTTGGTGAATAATGCGCGAATCTGTTTCTGCTAATACCTGACCCGTTTTTACGGCATCGCCGGCACGTACATAAATTTGTGTAACCATGCCCGGAATTTCACTGGATAGTGATACACTTTCTTCGGCCTCTACGCGACCCTGCACATCTATATAGGTTTTAAATGCTTCAGGTTTAATTTCGGTTGCGCTTACTTCTATGGCGAGACTGCTGTCTTTGCCTAATTCCCGTTCTAGCGCAGCTATACGCTGCTCAATAGCTGTTTTTTCAGCTTTTAAAGACTGAAGTTCAGCCTGTGGGTCTTTGGATTTACAACTGTACATTACCGATGTTATAAGCAACATACATGCATAAGTGTTTAAAGTGAGGTGTTTCATAATTTTATTTAAGAGTTGATATACCGGTTGATTTTTGAATATCGGTGCGTGCAATTAAGTAATCGTATAGGGCATTGAAATAATTGTTTTGAGCTTCCTTTAAACTGGTTTCAGCATTAACAAGCTCTAAATTATTACCCAATCCGTTATTAAATTTTTTTTGAGATACTTCAAACACCTCTTCCGCCAAAGCAATGTTTTGTTCTTGCGTTGTTAAACTTCTTCGTGCATTTTCAAATTGAACAAGTGCTGATTTTAATTCGAGCTGCGCCGCCTGTTCAAGTAAAAACTGTGCATTTTTAACTTTTTGTAAATTCAATTGGGCCTGACTTATTTTTTGATGCCGTTGTAAGCCATCAAAAATGGGCATGTTGATACTTAAACCAATCAGTGAAATGGTATACCATTGTTTTTGGGGATTGTTTTTATCAAATTCAAAAAAAGTAAAATCATTACGCTGTGCATTGGTTTGGTAGGCGCCATAAGCGGCAATACTGGGTAAATACCCTAAACGCAGGCGTCTTACATCCAGCTCTTGCAATTGCTTTTGGGCATTTAGGGCATTTATGTCTGGTCGTTGGTCAATATTCAAGGCACCCACTTCGGAAGCCCCAATTTTAAATCGGTTTAAACTGTCTTTTAAAATTACAGAATCGCGAATGGGAAAGCCCATTTGAAATTTTAAAAGTTCTACCGACAACTGCATCAAGCGTTGTACCTTGTCGTGCTCGGCCAATACATTATTATATTGTACTTCAATCCGTTTTGCATCTATGCGCTCTGCAAAGCCCTGTTCGGCATAAGCGCGGGTATCATTTAATATTTTCTGTAACCGCAATATATTAGCGTTAAACGTTTTTAAGCGGTAGGCATTAACAAGTACCGTATAATAGGCTTTGGTTACAGCAATTTCTAATTCCAGCATCGATCGTTGCGTGTTGATTTTGCTGAGTTCTTGAAAAGCTTTACTGGCTTGAAGTCCTGCTATATATTCGCCACTAAACAACAATTGTGAAAATGAAAATCCGGCGGTAGCATTATATTTGGTACCAAAACGTACGGGTACATATTGGCCCGGTCTCCCAAAAAAATCACCGGGTAATAAGGATGTAGGTAAATCAAGATAATCTTTAAAATCTATACTGCCATTTATTTGCGGTAAACCCAAACCTGTAATTTCACGGGTTCGTGCTTTGGCAATGCGTTCGTCAAGTTGCGTATTAAGTACATTGGGACTGTGCACTACAGCATATGTAAGTGCTTCGTTTAATGAAAACGCAAGGGGTGTTTGGGCCTGTCCAACAGATGCCAAAACACCAAATAAAAAAATTAAAACGTTAATGTTCATAGTAATAATCAATTAATTTATGGCCTTCAAGGGTTGATAATCCGTAAATAAAAAATCGAAACGATAGTTCATGCGAGTTGATAAAATCAGCTTGCGAGAGACCGTACTCAGCATTAAACAGCAATTCATCCAATTGTTTTAAACGCAATTCTATAGATTTTGATACATCCAAGTTTGATCTGTAAACACCCTGAACAATTCCTTTTTGAATGTTTTGATGAATTAATTCAAAAGCCCAGCGGTTTTTGTGGTCTTGAAAAATTTTATAAATATTAGAATGGTATTTTTTTAAGTCATAAAAAAAAACAGGTTGAATTTGCATAAAAACACGCGTCATGTTTTCAGAAATTAGTTTCATTTCATGTATGGGATTTTCGGCGTTATTAACTAAATTATTTAGCACGGTATACTGTGCCGTCATTTCATGTAAAATCAAATCAGTTATTAATGAATTTTTATCAGAATAAATTTGATAAACCGTTTTTTTAGACATACCCAATTCCGATGCCACTGTATCCATGGTAATAGATTTAATAC
>Ga0255099_1000243_pt1 | contig 22115 bp, 20 predicted proteins | sample Colum_Colum_RepA_2_FD_188451 | JGI IMG/M metagenome (GOLD analysis project Ga0255099, IMG submission 188451) | Freshwater microbial communities from Columbia River, Oregon, United States - Colum_Colum_RepA_8d | ecosystem: Environmental > Aquatic > Freshwater > River | place: USA: Oregon...
TTCCCAAACAGACAAGTATAAAATATCATAATCATTTTCTTTAGCAAAATTAATAGCATATTGCATCAAGTTGTTAGCTACTCCGGTTCCATGATATGCTTTTAAAACGTATAAGCGTACCAGCTCCATACATTTTTGCGCTTTAAATTCTACAAGGGGGCAAGCTTGTATATCATTAATTCGCATATAACCTTGTACCATTAAATTATCTTCATAAAAAAAGAAATTATCATTTATGTTTTGCAATTCAATGGTACATTGTTCTGTGTTAAAATATCGTGCTACAACTTGTTTCATATCCTCTTTAGTGCAGGTGCCTTCAAACGTGTCGGTAAAAGTTGTAATTCCAATTTCCTGCAGTAATTTAATATCACTTAATTGAGCCTTTCGTATCATTGGTGTAAATGTTTTATTAATAAAAGTATTTATTTTAATAATTGTTTAGTATGTTTCAGTGTAATAAATTAACTGCTAAATAGCTTATTTTATATAAATTTAAATACTTGTACAACATGATACATTGGCATGTAAATCCAGCTCCTGAGGCACCCTTTTACGCCTCAATTTTTAATTATATTTTATCGGACAATCTGGAGTTATATGATGAATACGATCAACTTACAATTCAAAGAGTAAAAACCATGTCCGGTTTTTTGGGGTATGAGGTTATGCGTGATCAAAAACGGGGTTCATTTATTAGCTACTGGGACACACTTGATTCTATTTATCTTTGGTCTAATGACCCATTACATAAAAAGGCAAAAACATTGGGACAATCCCAGTGGTATACATATTACCATTCAGAAATTGTTCAGGTTTTACGTTTTCATCAATATCAAACCGAATGCAAAGGGCAATAGGTGTTTTAATTTACATCGGGTGTATTGGTATTGGTAGTTTTACCAATGCTGCTTTGATTTCTCTAGGATATACTCTTATACCACCGCCAGAGGGCTTTAATATGGCTCATCCGGTGGAGTTTCAAAATGCAATTGCGCACATGCATGCTAAACATTTTATATTTCCCTTTTTGGCACATGGCTTTGGCACGTTTTGTTCGGCCTGGCTATGGTGCAGTATTAAACGAAAGGCAACTTGGAAAGCAACACTTGGTATTGCCGCAGTTTTTTTTAGCGGAGGACTTTATATGGCTTTTATACTGGATGCTCCAATTATTTTTGAAGCATTAGATTTATGTTATGCGTATTTTCCAATGGGCCTCCTAGGTTATAGCTTACGCTTAAAAAAAACTCAATGTGTTTAGGCAATTAAGTTAATACATGCCTGCATACAGGTATGTTATTATTATACAATACCATAACAATAAGTACGCTATAAAATTGGATATGGTAACAAGACTGTTAGCGTTTTGAATTCTTAGGCCATATTATGTCCATGTCTTTTAATAAATACCCCGCATCGGCATAAACATCAATAAGCCATAAGGTAAAACGTATATCTAAAACAATATTTCGGCAACGCTTTACGTCATACGAAATATCACTCATGGTACCTTCCCAATTACGGTCAAAATTGGTACCTATCAATTCGCCCTTAGCATTTAAAACCGGGCTTCCGCTGTTACCACCCGTAGTATGATTACTTGCAATAAATGCCGTATGCAGTTTACCGTCGGTTGCTGCATATTTATTAAATTTTGAAGACGTATACAAAGTTTTTAAACGTTCTGGTATATTAAAATCCATGACACCCGTAGCATGTTTTTCTATAAGGCCATCAAGGGTTGTAAAATAATTCATAAAAATACCATCTTTTGGAGTATAACCTTCTACTTTTCCATAAGCAATGCGTAAAGTACTATTTGCATCCGGATAAAATTTACGCTCAGGAAACGCTGTTAACAATAAACTCATATATTGACGTTGCAGTTGTGCTATAGATTTTTCAATTACTGCAGAAGGCATAAATACATGGGTTTGATAATCGCTGAATAAACGCGCCATAAATTGAATTAAAGGATCTTTATACAATGCGTTCCATTGGTTTTCAAAATCACTAATACAAGCTTTTAAAGCTGTGGTTTGAGTTAATATACTGCGTTGAAACAAATAAAAATTCAAAAATTCTGCATTGGAATTAAATGCTTTATATAATGAGTCGGCATAAACTGTAGCTGGTCCAGATGTTCGGTTGTTAAAATAAAATGTAAGCATTGATTTACCCAATTCATGATCTGTTTTTAGGTTTACATTTTTATAGGGTAATTGAGGAATAATTCGTTGTGATAAATCTTGGTATTGGTTTGGCAAACCCGCTTTTTTCTTTTGTAATTCTATAGCCAGGCGGTGTAAATCTAAAGCAAGTCTAAACAGGTCAACACCTAAAATACATTCCTGAAATAAATCTTGGTCTTTACTTAAAGGGGCATATTGTTTATATGCATCCACAAAGGCATTTAAAATACTATAAGCATTGGTCTTTAAATCAATTTTAGGTTCCAGGCGCTGAATCAATTCGGTTTCAAATGTTTGTTTTTTTTGTAAGGCAAATGTTTCTTTTAAGCCTACAAGCTCACCCGACCATTTTTTATAGGCATTGGCAATACCGGCGTGTTTATTGGCATACATCAGTTTTAATGTATCATTTTGTTGCATCGCCGATTCAATAATTTCAAGACGTTTTTTTCTAATTTCAACCCGCAGCGGATCTTGTTGATTCATAATAAAAGCTACGGCTGCAGAAGGTAAATATTCCTGCGTACGCCCAGGAAATCCGTACACCATGGTAAAATCACCTTCTTTTACGCCTGTTGCATTTATGGTAAAATGATACGGTGCGCGATAGGGTATATTGGAGCTGTTATAGTCAGAAGGGGCATTTTGTGTATTGGCATAAATTCTAAATAAACTAAAATCGGCATTGTGGCGGGGCCAAACCCAATTATCGGTTTCTCCTCCAAATTTCCCAATATCTTCAGGGGGGGCTCCAACCAATCGGATGTCGGTAAAAGTTTGGGTTTCAATCCAGTAAAATACCCTGCCATAATAAAAGCCTCTTACAAAACCCTGTTTACCCTCCGTTTTCTTTTGTGCTTCGTATGCAGCCATATGTGTTTTAATAACTGAATCGCGTTGCTGTTCTGATGTAAATGCTTCCGCCTGATTTAAAATAATTAAACTTACATCCACTATAGATTTAACAAAGCTTACACTAAGTCCTTTGCAGGGTAATTCATCAGCCGGTGATTTGGCAAAAAAGCCCTGTTTTAAATGGTTTTTATCTACGGTACTTAAGGCACTTATGGCTCCATACCCACAATGGTGATTGGTTAAAAGCAATCCGTTTTTAGAAATAACTTCTGCCGTGCAGCCACCTCCAAATAACGCAACACCATCTTTCATACTGATACGGTTAATGCTGTAAAGTTGTTCAGCTGTTAATTTAAATCCATTGCGCTTCATGTCTTCTATGTTTAAGGCTTTTAGAAATTGGGGGAGCCACATCCCCTCATCAGCCCTTATACAGGTTGTTAAAATAAATAAACTCAGCGTTAAAAAGATATGTTTCATAGGGTGTTTGTTAATTGCCGATGCGCCATAATCCGTATGGCACTGTCTAAGCTAATATGCTTGCTTTCACTTAGGTTTGTTGAGGCTTTAAGTAAATAGGGGGTTTGACGAATGGTTTGAATTGCCGATTTAAGCTGTTTTTGTTGTGACGCATGCTGGTAAAATAATTTTGGATTTTGAAAAAGTGTATAAGCAGATTCTATAAAACCATTTCCAAAATCGCTGAGATTTGCGTCGGAATATACCAACATAACTACTTTATGTTGTAATAGTTCGGTTTTTAAATCAAGCTCCCATGCTTCAGAAGCATTTTCAGGCTTGGGTACAATTTTATTGTTATAATACCAAAATGATCCACCCCCAAAACAGTACTGTTGTATCCCCATATATACCGGTCCGTACCAATAGCTGTCGCCAATTGTTAAAACCGGAAATATATTTTTATCCGGACGATTTTCAAATTGTATTTGAGGATATGCCAAAGTAACATCTTGCTTGGGCAAGCGGTATAAATTCATACTGCGTAACACATCGGCATCGCGCTCACGAGCTGTATCTGAAAGCTCAATAGTTTTAAAACTAAAATCCGGTAAATCGGCATGTATCATTTGTTCCAAATGTCGTATAATGGTATCAACTGCCAAACACTCACCATAATAAGACCAATGATGACCATATTTGGGAAAGAGTGGGTAGGGTACTTTTGAATTAATATTATCAAACCACGTATATAAATCCAATACATTTAATTTAAGTTTTTGTGCTTGACTGTTAAATACCTGATGATTGGTGGTTTTGTATGCATGTTTATATTTTAAGGGTATAAATGGTTTGCACGCCATGCCTTTACCTGGTAAAAAAACAGTAAGCATTTCAATATTATGGGCTTTTAGCGAATCCTGAACCGATTTAGCCTTGCGCATTTGTTCAGCAATACGAGCTTCAGAAATACAATCGTCACCATATGCCGAAAAAATATAGTTTTCGCTAAAAATATACTGTGATAAACCCGAAACAAAACCTTTGGTGCGAATGGTGTTAAAAGCTTCGTAAAACAACTGATTATTTAGCCGCACCATCAAGCCTTTTAAACTCCAGTGGTCTTGCCAGTACGATGATAAAACCGATTGATAATAGCCCGAAAACCAGTCTTTAAAATTAAATTCGGGTTTATTGTTTTGTAAAACCATACCTGTTAACCCGGGATCATCATAAGCTGTTGTTTGATTAATATCGTGTTTTTTATAGCGTATGTAACTGTAAATTAAGGGTAGCGAAATTGCCAGCCATATTACAAACACTACACCTTTATGTTTATTAGTTGCCATTAAAACCTAAAATAAATAAAAGGGTTAAATTCTGTTGCTGCAATAAATGACAAGCTAATATAAAACAACACTATGGCACCCATTGTAAAGTACCAGTAGTGCTGTGGATTTTTAAATTCAGAAAAAACATACTCTTGAACTCGTTTTAAAGGTTTTAGCAATGTCCAAAACGAAAACAGTATACACAAAATAAATACGGTTGTAAACGTATTTTGTAAGGCAAATTTTCCATCTGTAAAATCCATTGAAAAACATTTACTTATAAAATATTGTGCTTGTGACAGCTGTTCAGATTTAAATACAATCCATCCCAAGCACACCACTAAAAAGGTGTATAATACTCTTAATAGGCGAGGTAAGCGTTTCAAAATAGCATTTAAAAATGCACGTTCCAAACATAAAAACAAACCGTGGTAAGCGCCCCAAAGTATAAAATTAAAACTGGCCCCATGCCACAGTCCCGAAATTAAAAAAACTAAAATTAGATTTTTATAGGTATTAAAAATTCCGTTTTTATTTCCGCCAAGCGGTATGTATAAATAATGACGCATCCATTGCCCCAAACTGATATGCCAGCGTTTCCAAAAATCAGTAATACTTTCGGCGGTGTATGGATTATTAAAATTATCAGCCAATCTAAATCCCATCATACGTCCTAAACCTATAGCCATGTCACTGTACCCACTAAAGTCAAAATAAATCTGAAAGGTATACGCTAATGCGCCTACCCAGGCGGCTACAGTATTAATATCCTGGGTATGTAATTGAAATACCGCATCAGCTTGCTGACCTATGGTATTGGCCAAAATTACTTTTTTGGAAAGTCCAATGCAAAACAACCAAAATCCACTTATTTTAAGTCCTGTATGATCTTGTTTATAACGATGTACCAGGGCTTCTGCCATATCTTTGTAACGTATAATAGGGCCGGCAATAAGTTTTGGAAAAAACATGATGTAGGTTTGATAGGTCCATACGTTTTGTAGGGGTTTTTGCTCACCACGATAAACATCAAAAACATAGGTTAAGCTTTCAAATGTATAAAACGAAATACCAATGGGTAAAATAATGTCTAAACTGGGAGTATTAATTCCAAATAAAAAATGAAAACTTTCAAGAAAAAAATTCATGTATTTAAAATAAACCAGTAAACCCAGATTTAAAACAAGTGAAAGGATAAGCCAAACATGCGCTGTGGATGTACCTCGCGAATTATAAATACGTTGAACCAAATAAAAGTCTAATGCGGTGGTGGTTAAAATAACAATACAAAATTTTGGACCACCCCAGCTGTAAAGTAAAATACTGGCAAGTAATAAAATAGTGTTTTTATAACGAAACGGAACTACATGGTAAAACAATAAAAATACCGGCAAAACATAAATTAAAAAGGGTATACTGCTAAATACCATGTGGTGCAAATATAATGGGATGTCCTAAACATCAACCGTTTCAAATTTACACGACTTTTACACAATTAATACCTAATAAATTCATCATCAATATTCGGCTTGAGCTCAAATTCTACTAATTTTGTACAATCTATGGCAGTTAAAAAAACACCCGTTAAAATAACGTCTCGCTTTGAACAATCAGATTACTTAAAGTGGTATGAATCCATGCTACTAATGCGCCGATTTGAAGAAAAGACAGGACAGGTTTATGTTCAGCAAAAAATTAAAGGGTTTTGCCATTTGTACATTGGACAAGAAGCAATTGTAGCGGGTACTGTAAGTGCAACCAAACAGGGTGATAAACATATTACCGCATACCGTGATCACGCCCATCCTATTGGTTTGGGACTTCATCCCAAATATGTAATGGCCGAAATGTACGCTAAACGCACGGGATGTTCAAAGGGTAAAGGTGGCAGTATGCACATTTTCAGTAAAGCATATAATTTTATTGGGGGACACGGTATAGTAGGGGGGCAGGTACCTTTAGGCGCAGGCCTTGCTTTTGCTGAGCAATATCTTAATACTGGAAATATTTGTGTTTGCTCAATGGGTGATGGTGCTGTTAGGCAAGGGGCTTTACACGAAGCTTTTAACATGGCCATGACCTGGAAATTACCCGTAGTTTTTATAGTTGAAAATAATCAATACGCCATGGGAACATCCGTTGAGCGCACCAGCAATGTGCGCGATTTATGGAAATTAGGATTGGCCTATGATATGCCCAGTAAACCGGTAGATGGACTCACCGTTGAAGCTGTACACGAAGCTATTGAAGATGCAGCATCTCGTGCCAGGCGTGGTGATGGCCCCTCATTTCTTGAAATGAAAACGTACCGTTATAAAGGCCATAGTATGAGTGATGCGCAAACTTACCGTACAAAAGAAGAAGTTAAAGCTTATCAAGAACAAGACCCTATAGAAAAAGTGCTTAAAACATTAAAAAGCAATTCGTGGATTGATGATGACGGAATTGCTGCAACTGAGGCCCGTGTTAAAGCCCTTGTTCAAGAATCTGTAGAATTTGCTGAACAAAGTCCTTATCCTGAACCGCATGAACTTTTTGAAGATGTTTATGCAGAACCTGGATATCCTTATATTCCACATCATTTATAAATTTATGGCAGAACTTGTAAAAATGCCCAAGCTAAGTGATACCATGACCGATGGTGTTATTGCGAAATGGCATAAAAAAGTTGGTGATACGGTTAAAAGCGGTGAACTTTTAGCTGAAATTGAAACCGATAAAGCCACTATGGATTTTGAATCGTTTCAAGACGGTGTTCTGCTGCATATCGGCGTTGCCGAAAAGGGTAGAGTTCCTGTTGATACGCTTATTGCTATTTTAGGCCAAAAAGGCGAAGATATTACAGCTTTACTAAATACCGCTGTAGAACATCCTCAAAACAATAATCAAAATGTACCCATTGAAACGGTACCTCAGGCAGACACCAAAATATCTTTGCCAAAAGGAGTAGAGATTGTTAGAATGCCTAAACTTAGTGATACCATGACAGATGGCACTTTAAGCAAATGGCATAAAAAAGTTGGAGATCATGTAAAAAGTGGTGAGCTTTTAGCTGATATACAAACCGATAAGGCTACTATGGAATTTGAATCGTTTCAGGACGGTGTATTAATCTATCAAGGTGTTACCGAAGGTGCATCAGTTCCGGTAGATGCCCTTTTAGCCATATTGGGTAATGGTTCAGAGGATGTTAACGTTTTACTAAAACAAATTTCTACCACACAAATAAACGCTACAGTACAAGCAGCTACCTCTACTGTAAGTTCAGATAACAAGATTAAAGAGGTTAAAAAACAAGCATATACAACAGATATTAATCCTTCTACTGGACGTTTAAAAGCATCTCCCTTAGCAAAAGTACTTGCTAAAGAACGGGGCATTGATTTAAAAAACATTCGTGGCAGTGGTGAAGGAGGGCGTATTATACGTACGGATGTGTTGCAGTATAAAGGTCAGGGTAGTGTTGATTTACGTAAAGAATCTTTTACGGATGAACCCGTATCATCCATGCGCAGAACCATAGCCAAAAGACTATTGGAAAGTAAAAATGGGGCACCGCACTATTATTTAACCATTGAGGTAGACATGGATGCATCCATTCAAGCCCGCACAGCTATTAATGCCATTCAAGAAACTAAAATTTCATATAATGACATGGTAATTAAAGCCAGCGCCATGGCCTTGCGAAAGCATCCTAAGGTAAATGTAAGCTGGATGGGCGATACCATACGTCAGTATAATCATATTCACATTGGCATGGCTGTAGCCGTGGAAGATGGCTTGCTGGTACCTGTAATCCGCTTTACAGATACCAAATCTTACACAGATATAGCAGTAGAAAGCAAAACCTTAGGAAAAAAAGCCAAAGAAAAAAAATTACAACCTTCTGATTGGGAAGGCAACACATTTACAATTTCTAATTTGGGTATGTTTGGTATACATTCCTTTACATCCATAATAAACAGCCCAGAATCTTGTATTTTATCTGTTGGCGCAATTCGTGATGTACCGGTTGTAAAACAGGCTCAAATTGTTCCCGGTCATATTATGACTTTAACCTTAGCCTGCGATCACAGAACAGTGGATGGTGCAACAGGTGCTGCATTTTTGCAAACACTTAAACAATATCTTGAACAACCTTTAACCATGTTTATTTAATATCATGCTTTCGCAAGCCGGAGTTGAAACACATATTGAAAATGGAATTGCAACAATAAGCTTTTTTCATCCTCAGAGTAATGCCATGCCTGCTTCACAGTTACAGGCTTTGGCGCAATCCATTACTGCAATTGGTCAAAATCCTAATGTAAATGTGCTCATTATTCAAAGTCAGGGTGAAAAAACCTTTTGCGCAGGTGCCAGTTTCGATGAGCTTATGGCCATTGATAATCCGAAATCAGGACTAGATTTTTTTTCAGGTTTTGCACATGTAATTAATGCCATGCGAACCATCCCACAACTTATAATTGCACGTATTCAGGGAAAGGCAGTGGGCGGCGGTGTGGGTATTGCATGCAGTGCAGATTATACATTTGCACATACCTCGGCTGCAGTAAAATTAAGCGAATTGGCGGTAGGTATTGGTCCCTTTGTTGTAGGTCCAGCCGTAGAACGAAAAATTGGAGTTGCCGCATTTAGTCAATTGGCAATAAACGCTACCGAATGGCAAACTGCCGAATGGGCTTTGCAAAAAGGCATGTACCAAGAACTACATGAAAGTATTGAATCGTTAAATCAAGCCGTTAATAAATTAGCATTTACCTTATCAAAAAGTAATCCGGAAGCAACAAAGGCTCTTAAAACGGTGTTTTGGCAAAATACAGAACATTGGGACACCTTGCTGTTGCAACGTGCACAAATCAGCGGATCATTAGTTACCAGTTCCTTTACACGACAAGCCATTCAAAAATTTAAAACACAGCGCTAATGCGTGCCCTGCTTCAAAGGGTAGCATATGCCAAGGTAAAAACTAAAGATGGTTTTTACAGCGCTATACAATCGGGTATATTAGTATTTGTTGGATTTGAAGAAACAGATAACACGCAGGATCTCCTATTAATTAAAAATAAAATATTCAATTTAAGAATTTTTAAAAATACCGAGGGTAAATTACATTTTAGTGTTACAGATACCCAGGCAGAAATAATGATTGTAAGTCAGTTTACTTTATTTGCAGATTCTTGGCAGGGTAACCGACCTTCGTTTACAAGGGCTGCCAAACCTGAACAGGCACATATGTTATACAATCAATTTTGTACACTTTGCCAAAGTATGCCAAATACATGTTATACAGGCTCATTCGGTTCAGATATGCAAGTTGAATTAATCAATGACGGCCCCTTAACATTATGGCTTGATAGTAAAAGCCGCTAATTTTGTATTTTAGTACCGTGACATCACGCGTTTTATTAAACCCTGCAGCATTTCAGCTTGTCATTAAAAGGCTTGCACATCAACTCATAGAGGTGCATGATGATTTTTCAAACTCGGTATTAATTGGTTTACAGCCCAGAGGTATATATGCGGCGCGTCGATTACATAAAGAATTAACGCAACTAATTCAAACACCCGCCATAGCTTTGGGCGAATTAGACTGTACCTTTTACCGGGATGATTTTAGAAAAAAAACATTACATCCCAACCGAACCATTTTAGATTTTACCATTGAGGATAAAAATGTAATATTAATTGATGATGTATTGTTTACGGGCCGAACCATTCGATCAGGTTTAGATGCACTGATGGATTATGGACGTCCGCGAGATATTGAACTTTTAGTGCTCATCGATCGTCGTTTGTCTCGACATGTACCCATTCAAGCTAAATATGCCGGATTAACTATTGATTCAATTGATTCTCAAGTAGTGAAAGTTGAGTGGCAGGAAACCGATAACTGCGATGGTGTTACGCTTTTGTCAAATTAAAAATAATGCCTACCTTTAGGTTTTGAACCTATGTTCAAAAAATGTCTAAACTGAGTGTATCGCATCTTCTTGGAATTAAGCCCCTAACAACTGAAGATATTCACTTGATTCTTAATACCACTTCACAATTTAAGGACGTTTTAAACCGTCCAATTAAAAAAGTTCCCTCATTACGCGATGTAACAATTGCTAACCTGTTTTTTGAAAATTCAACACGTACAAAATTATCCTTTGAGCTTGCCGAAAAACGTCTCGGTGCGGATGTTATAAATTTTTCTGCTTCTGGATCTTCAGTAAAAAAAGGAGAAACGCTTATAGACACTGTAAACAACATTTTAGCCATGAAAGTGGATATGGTTGTAATGCGTCATGCAAGTGCCGGTGCTGCAAATTTTTTAGCAAAACATGTAAATTCTATAATTGTTAATGCCGGTGACGGGGCACATGAACATCCTACACAAGCCTTGTTAGATGCTTATTCAATACAAGAAAAATTAGGTACCGTTGAAGGCAAAAAGATTTTAATTGTAGGCGATATATTACATTCACGTGTAGCATTATCCAATATTTTTTGTTTAAAAAAACTTGGCGCAGAAGTAGCCGTATGCGGTCCGCTCAATTTAATTCCAAGACACATTACAACGCTGGGCGTGCAGGTGTTTTTAGATTTTAACAAAGCCTTAGCCTGGTGTGATGTGGCTAATATGTTACGCATTCAGTCCGAACGCCAACATATTACTTATTTTCCATCGCTGCGTGAATATCAGATGTTTTATGGCTTAGATGCTAAACGGTTACATACCCTTAATAAAGAAATTGTTATAATGCATCCCGGCCCTATAAACCGAGGTGTTGAAATAAGTTCAGATCTTGCAGATGGCCCGCATTCTATAATTCTTAATCAAGTAGAAAATGGTGTAGCCGTTCGCATGGCGGTTTTATTTTTACTGGCCACACGCCACGATGCATAATCAAAAGTTTTATGTATTGTTTTTAAAATAGTTTTTGCCAGTAATGCCATTTGCAATTTGTTAAGTGCCGTAGTGTCAAAACTCAAAAGCAGTGCATTGGTATTTAATTTATTATGTTGAACCCATAATGCATTAAGGCCATGTAAATAGTTAAGATCCATGTCGGTATCGCCTGCATGTTTACGTTTTTGTATTCGTTTAAAAGCAGTATGGGGGTTGCATTGTAACATAATTTTAACATCCGGATTTTGGCATAAAGCTTTAACCTTGTTAAATTCAATTTTAAAACGTTTAAATTGGAGTTTATTTAAATTACGCTGTGCATAAATTAAATTTTGATCTACGTAATAATCTGAAACAAACAATGTATCGTGGGCTTTAAACAACTTGGAATTAAAGTGTAATTTATGTTGTTTTAAAAACCAGGTTTCCATGTTAAAAGCCGTTGTGCGTTGACCTTTATAAAATTTTAATAAAAATGCATTATTGGCATGCTGTTCACGTAAAAACTTTGCACTACTTAATTTACATAAAAGGGATGCCAAATGCGATTTTCCAGAACCAATGGGTCCCATTATTGAAATCAATTTAGGAGCACCGTTTGAATATGGTTTAACAGCATTTTTATGTGGGCATTTTCGATACAATTGATTTACCGTTTTAAGTAGCTTGGGATCAATATACGCTGAGCATAATTGCATGAGAGGCTTTAAAACAAATGCACGCTCTGAAATACGAGGATGGGGTAGGGTTAAAGCCGCATCGTTAATACAATCGGAATTAAAATACAGTAAGTCTAAATCAATATTTCTATCACTGTACCTAAGATGTGATTTTTTTAAACGTCCCATGCGCTGTTCAATGGCTTGTAAGCCTTTTAGAGTTTCATGCGCTGATGCTTGTGTTTTTAGGCAAATAACTTGATTTAAAAAATCATATTTACTTGTAAAACCTTGAGGCTTGCTTGTAAATACACTGGATGCAGAAACAATACGACCAAGGTCTTTACGAATATAATTACGCGCCGTTGCCAAAAATAAAAGCCTTGATCCAACATTTGAACCCAAGCCTATATATACGGTATTGATAATCTTTGTTTTAATGTTTTGAGTTAATTTTCAGCTTAAATTTACATTATATATGAAATCGTTTTTTGGTAGCTTTTTAGGTTCTTGTTTAGGTGTGCTGGTAACCGGAGTTTTAGTGCTAATCCTTTTAATTGTTTTAATCTTTAAAGGATTAAGCGGTATTGATTTAAATTCTGAAACGGACTCCACAAAACCCCTTAACGGAAAAATTATACAACTGAATTTGGAGGGTGAATGGAATGAGCGCAACAGTCCATGGGTAATGGATTTAAATAATTTGGCAAAGCCCTGGATTGAAAAACCCGGTATTCATAGCTTATGTGAATGTATTAGACAAATAGCATTAAACGATACCGTTTCGGGATTATTTATTCGGTTTTCTAATGTTCAGGCCAGTCCTGTATTATTACACGAATTGCGTCAAGCGCTAATTGATTTTAAATCAAAAGGTAAAAAGATATATGCCTATGCCGATACGTATTCGCAAGGTGCCTATTATCTGGCTTCGGTTGCACATAAAATTGCATTAAATCCCAGTGGATTGGTGCAATGGAAGGGCTTGGGCTATCAGCAGCTTTATTTTGCTGAAGCATTAAAATACTGGAATATTAACGTTGACATCTACCGTTGCGGTAAATTTAAAAGTGCCGTTGAGCCCTTTTCGTCTACTCAAATGAGCAATGAAAGCCGGCTTCAAACGCATGAGCTTTTAAATACTGTATGGGCAAACATGTGTAATGCAATTGCAAAAAGCCGAAATTTAAATAGCAATGATTTAAATACCTGGGCCAATACCTTATATTTTAATCATGCCCAAAAAACAAAGGGGGTATTAACCGATACCCTGATGTACGAATCGCAATTTGTTAACTGGATTAAAATCCAAAATGGCATACAATGTGCACATCAATTTAAAACACTTGATCATTATATACAAAACACTAAAAATATAGCCTTAGAGGACCATATAGCCGTACTCATAGCCGAAGGAACCATCGTTGACGGTAAAGGAGCTGACGATGAAATTGGAGCCGAACGGTACTGTAATCTTATTGAATCATTACAACAGAATCCTTTAGTAAAAGCCGTGGTATTACGTATAAATTCACCTGGTGGCAGTGCCTTTGCTAGTGAACAAATTTGGTATGCTTTAAAACAATTACAAGCCACGAAACCGTTGGTTGTAAGTATGGGCGGTTTATCCGCAAGCGGTGGATATTATATGTCCTGTACCGGCACACAAGTTTTTGCAGATCCGTTTACCATAACCGGATCCATTGGTGTATTTGGTATGATACCACAGCTACAAACGTTTTTAAAATCCAATTTAAAAATTCATATTGATACTGTAAATACTAATACCTACAGTCAATTGGGTGCACTTACCGTACCTGCAAGTACCTTTGAAAAATCCATAATTCAAAATGGAGTAGATTCCATTTACCATTTGTTTTTAAACCGCGTGGCCACGCATCGGCATACAGATATAAATACCATTGAACCCGTGGCACAGGGGCGTGTATGGTCTGCAGCAGGTGCTTTAAAAAATAATCTTATAGATAGCATTGGAATGCTTTCAGATGCCATTGCATGGATAAGATCAAAGCATCGCATACAAACCAGTCAAATTGTATATTATCCCAAATCTGAATTGCAAATTACGGCACTGCTTCAAAATGTTTTAAACACAAAACTTGACTACCGCAACCCCTTGCTTAAGCCCTTTGGACCCTTAATTCAATCATTAAAACAACATCCATTTCCGGGCTGCTATTGGATGCAATATCCAACACCCTATCTTATTGAGTAATTTCTAATACCGACGCATATACCTGCTGCATGTCTTTGCATAAACGGGTATAGCTGTATGTGGTGCTTATTTGGTGTCTGCACGCTTTTGCGCTATCAATGTATTGTTGCGCATTATTTATAAAATTTAAAATATGATTACCAAACATATCAGGTGCATTTACATCTGATAATAAAGCCATAGGCTGAATAACAACATCTTCTACACCACCAACTTTTGTACTGATTATACTTACTCCTGCAGCCTGGGCTTCAATTAAACTAACCGGAGTGCCTTCGTTTTTGGAACATAATAAAACGCCATCCAGGCCGTGAATAACATCCTCTAATTTTTCAATCCAGCCTAAAAATCGAATACAATCTGCAGGTAATTGCTCTTTTTGATGCAACGCTTTAAGTTGATTTAAAAGTGCCGGCCCTGTTTCACCATCACCTATTATAAAAACAACATAGGGGCGCGTGGTTTGTTTATGAATACGGGCCAATTGATCTAAAAGTAAATGATGTTGTTTAATAGGTGCCAGTCGTCCAATAATACCCAGTGCAAGTGTAGTGTCGTTTATGGCATGCTGCAATCTAAACTGCTGTCGTAAATGTTGCTCATTGCTAAAAAAACGATTTAAATCAAAACCCAGACGAACCACTCGAATGCGTTCCGGTTTGGAAATTTTATAAACAACACCCAAGTCCTTTGCCTGTGTTGGACTTATTGCAATTAAAACCGAACTCCGTTTTGCTAAATAACGTTCCGTTTTAATTATAAGCTGAGTTAGTACTGCATTAAAATAGCCTTTAAACACATGCCCATGAAAAGTATGTATAATGTGTGTAACACCCTCATGACGTGCTGCAAGTCTGCCAATAAAACCGGCCTTACTGGCATGTGTATGTACAATATCTGGTTTAAAGGTTTTAATAATGTGTCGTAATTTAAAGTAGGCCCTAATATCTTTAAAGGGGTTTAAAGATCTGCGCATTTCAGAAATAATAAGCGGTTTTAAACCCAACTGATGCGGAATATAAAGTGAGTTTTTTTCATGCGCTTCCTCGGGGCCTCCCACCAAAAGAGTTTCATATTCTGGCCCCATATAGGCACTTAAATAGCTTACATTGTAAGTAATACCTCCTAAATTGAAACGGTTAACAATTCGTAAAATTTTTGGCACAGGCAAAAGTACATTACTATTACAAGTTTTGTATTTAAATGTAAATTTGTGAAATAATTATTTTTTTTGTTACTTTACTTAAATTCGTTTGATTATGGAAAATTACACATTAGAGGGAACACCCAAAACCCCCAACATTGCGTTTGATTTAAAACAAGGCGTACTCGATTTAAAAGGCCGTTCTATTCCTGAAAACTCTATTGAGTTTTATAAACCCTTAATAGATGCCTTAGACCGCTATGCAACTGCATCCCAGCCAACCACTACTGTAAACGTACAGTTGGAGTACTTTAACACATCCTCTTCAAAATGTATTTTGGATGTTTTTAAAAAATTAGAATCCATAAATAAAAATGGAAGTGCTGTAACCATTAACTGGCATTATGAAGAAGATGATGAAGATATGCTAGAAGCTGGTGAAGATTATCAGGCCATTATAAATGTGCCGTTTAAAATGCAAATGATTAACGGTTAATAACCACTTAAACCGCCGCTTAGGCGGTTTTTTATTTTTATTACATTTGTCGCTCACTATGAATCGTATTACAACAGCCCAACTATTGGGTAAAGAAGCTGAATTTTTACTAAATCATAAATGTACGGGTATACCCAGTTCACGTATCCACAAGCCGGATCCTAATTTTGTTAGTCAATATTTTGTTTCTTCTAATCGTAATCCGCAGGTGCTACGTAGCTTAGCGCAATTGTATGCACACGGCCGTTTAAAAAATACCGGCTACCTGAGCATTTTACCAGTTGATCAGGGCATTGAACATAGCGCAGGCGCAAGCTTTGCACCCAATCCGGATTATTTTGATGCCGAACAAATCATACAGTTGGCAATGGATGGTGGGTGCAATGCCGTTGCATCTACATTTGGAGTTTTGGCCTCCTGTTCTAGGCAATACGCACACAAAATCCCTTTTATTGTAAAAATTAATCACAACGAATTTTTATCGTATCCCAATGCCTTTAATCAGATTATGTTTGGTTCTGTTAAAGAGGCTTGGAATATGGGTGCCGTAGCGGTTGGCGCTACCATTTATTTTGGTTCCTCTGAAAGTTCACGTCAAATTATAGAGGTGGCGCAGGCCTTTGAAGAAGCGCACCAATTAGGAATGGCCACAATTTTATGGTGCTATACACGCAATTCGGCATTTAAAAAAGATGGCGTGGATTACCATACGGCAGCCGATTTATCATCGCAGGCCAATCATTTGGGTGTAACCATACAGGCCGATATTATCAAACAAAAATTATCCGATAAAAATGGTGGTTATAATGCACTCCAATTTGGAAAAACCCATCCCGATGTATATTCTAAATTAACCTCCGAACATCCCATTGATTTATGCAGATACCAGGTAGCCAATTGCTACATGGGTCGTATAGGATTAATAAACAGCGGGGGCGAAAGCAAAGGTGCAGGTGATTTGGCTGAAGCCGTACGTACTGCTGTAATTAATAAACGAGCTGGTGGACAGGGACTTATCAGTGGTCGCAAAGCCTTTCAAAAGCCGCGTGCAGAAGGTGTGCAATTATTACATGCTATACAGGATGTGTATCTGGATTCATCTGTTACAATAGCCTAAAAATGGGTTGGTTTAAACGATTAAAAGAGGGTATTACAACCTCTACACGCGAAAAAAAAGAAACCCCTGAAGGTTTATGGTATAAATGTCCATCCTGTAAAACCATTAAAACACAAAACGATCATATAGCTTTGGCCTATGTTTGTGATGCATGCGGGTACCATGATAAAATTGGCAGCAATACCTACTTTGAACTGCTTTTTGACAATGGTAAATACACTGAGCTTCATGAAAACTTAGTCAGTGGCGATCCACTTAATTTTACCGATACAAAAAAATATACAGACCGCTTACGTCAAACCATTACAAAAACCGGTTTACATGATGCTTTACGATCTGCCTATGGATTTGTTAATGAACAACACTTGGTTATTTGTTGCATGGATTTTGAATTTATTGGCGGAAGCATGGGGTCTGTAGTTGGTGAAAAAATTTCACGTGCCATTGATTTTTGTATCAGTACTAAAAGTCCTCTTTTAATTATTTCCCGAAGCGGTGGCGCCCGTATGATGGAGGCTGCATTTTCACTGATGCAAATGGCTAAAACCTCGGCTAAACTCAGTTTAATGTCAATACACCGATTACCCTATATTTCATTACTTACCAATCCTACCACAGGAGGTGTTACGGCCAGCTATGCCATGCTGGGTGACATCAATATTGCAGAACCAGGTGCTTTAATTGGATTTGCAGGACCCAGAGTAGTTAAAGAAACTATAGGCAAAGACCTTCCAAAAGGTTTTCAAACTGCAGAATTTGTATTAGAACACGGTTTTATTGATAAAATAGTACCCCGTAACACATTAAAATCCTATATCAGCACTACGTTAAAATATTTAACTGCTAATTGCTCTAAAGCTTAAGTAATTGTATTACGCATTGTTTTAACGAATCCATAGCACTTGCACTTGTGCCATCAAAATACCCTCTTACAAATCCCTGCCGGTCTAAAACTACAATTTGTTGCGTATGTATAAAATCTTCATGTTTATTATCAACAACATTTGAATCCAGCTCAAAGCAATGTCGTGCTAATGCATATAATTCGGATTTTGAACCAGTTACAAAGTCCCAACGGCTTTCGTTAACGCCCAATTGTTTGGCATAACCTTGCAATTGTTCGGGGGTGTCCCGTTCAGGATCTACTGTAAATGAAAGAAAGTGTATGGATGTATCGCTTAATTGCTGATATACTTCTTTTAAATGCTTATTCATTATAGGACAGATACTTTTACAGGTTGTAAAAAAAAATTCAATTACTGTTATTTTAGAATGAATGCGATTTTGGTTAATTGTTTTTCCGTTTTGATTTAAAAGTGCAAATGGGGTAATTTTTAAATAACGTTCTGCATTTACGCGCGATGTATAGTAGGGAATTTTAAGTTGTTTTTGTTCATTCGTGTAAAAATTAACCAAAGCCCAAAATAATACCATTAGCACAGCACAAATACCTGTATACATTAAAAACTTAAAGTTCATTGTAAGGTTTGAGTAAAACAGGAGTACATCGCAAATTCACTTAAATCTGGAATTTCATTAAAGATACCGTACATGGTACTGCCGCTTCCGCTCATTGAAGCATAAACGGCTCCTTTTTTATATAAATTTTGTTTAATTTGATCTAAAAGTGGATAGGCTTTAAAAACAGGTACTTCAAAGTCATTATGTAATACATCTTTCCATGTGTTAAGGGGTTTTGAAAGAATGTCTGCAATGTCTATTTCGGCGGGTTTAGGCACACACTGTGAATAAGCCCACGCAGTTGAAATATTTATTTGCGGATAAATAAGCACTAAAAAATAGCCCTTAAGCGATATTGAAAAAGTATGGCATTGCGATCCCGTACCTCGAATTATAGCCGGTTCGGTATTCCAAAAAAACACACAATCGCTACCAATTTTAGAAAGGAGTAAAAGTGCTTCAGTATCTGTTAATTTAGATAAAAAATGACTTTTAAGGTATTTTAATACTTCTGCTGCATTGGCACTTCCACCACCCAAACCAGCACCCATAGGTACACACTTATGTAAATGCACATACAATGGAGGAATAGCATAGTTTTGTTTTAACAGGGTTAAAAGTTTGTAAATAGTATTGAATTGAGGATCTGTTTCTATTTTTATACCACTGGTTTTCAATACTATAGGCTCGTTTTGTTCTGGTATAACAACAAGTTCAATAATATCCTGCCACATAACCGGTAAAAAAACACTGTTTATATTATGATATCCGTCGGGACGTTTTTCAACTATTTGTAAACCCAAATTAATTTTACAGCCAGATTTAATAAACACACACGAAGATATTGTTATTTAAATTATCAACATGCTGCGACTTAAAAATTAGGTTCAAAATTTGCTAAAATCATGTTAAATCACTACATTAGTGCCACTTATGAGCAACTTGAACAAACTATTTTCTGGCCTTATCGTTTTTGCAATTGGAACATTTATTGCGTTTTCATGTGCCAAGCCAAACGAATATACTGAATCTGCAGATACAGAGACACAATCATCTATAGATATTGCTTGGGCTGTTCACATATTAAGTGATATTGACATGATTGCCAGTTTTTATGGCGAAAACAATTTATATAAATCCTTTTATAATCCTGCACCGGATTCTGACCCCGCAACAGGCACATTGGTTGCTACGCGTGACGGTGGCCGCGTAACCATGTCGTTTGCCAATGCGCCAAATGTTACCAAATGCTTAGATGGTGCATCGCGCAGTGGTGAAATTTGGCTCTATTATCAAAACGGATATAATACCGATCCAAATGCTAAGTATTTTCATGATCCAAACTTTGTGGGTGTAATATCTGGTCCTGGATATGAAGTTAATAATTACAAAGTAGAATTTCCTGATGCTAATTCTGGTGATCAATTACGTATGTACACCCAAATGAAAACCGGGTATACTAATTTAGGAACCTTAAGTTGGAAAATAAATGGAGAAATCATAATAACTAAAAAAGATGATCCCAATACTAAAATAAAATTAAACTGTAACGGATTACTTAAAACATTAACTCCGGCAACCGGAAAAAATGCCGATTCTTTATTAACCATAAAAGGTTCTACCATATCTCCTATTAACTGGAAAAACGGTATAATAGCCTATACTGGAACTATCACAGGAACATATTACAAGCCAGGCAGTAAGCATGATGGTAAAACTTTTGAAATGGAACTTAAATCAGGTACCGGTTACGAAAAATTTCCTTTACAACGTGATTTTACCTGTTATTCTGATAAAATTTATACCGTAGCTCCTACACCAACTACAGGTATTTTTAAAACCTATTTTAAAGAGTATCATCCTTTTATTAACGGAATAGCAATCTTAAGTTTAGGTACATGTGCAAGTAATACATGTGATGTTTATCCACGCGAAATTCATTTTGGAGATGGGGTATGTGACAATACCGGAAAAGTTGTAATTCGCGGCATTACTTATGAAGTCAACTTCAGAGAAAAATAATCTCTGTAAAAAATTATGAATAAAAAATTAGGGTTACTTATTTTATTGCCATGTTTTTGGTTTCAGATTCTGTTTTCACAAATTAGTGTTAATGGCAGCTTTTCTGAACCTTGTAAGCCCGGTGGTTCTGCAACTTTAAAGGTTCTTGTAAAAAAATACGATCTTAAAGACTTTCTATTATTACAAATTGAATCACCCCCTGATTTTTTTATACAATCAAAATCCATAAATGGCGGAAACTTTGTAAATAGTGGTAAAAAATATGCCATAGAGTGGGTTGAAGATGCCTTTCCAAAAGAACAGGAATTTGAAATCACATTTAATGTACTTGCACCGGATGTATTACCAGAAAGCGAAATAGAATTTACTACTAAAGTTGCTTTTATGTTAGGGGAAACTGAAAAAAATGAATCTTTGGCTCCTATAAAATGGTCTAAAATTGCAAGCTCTACAAATACAAATGCTTCAAATGACACTCCTGTTCAAAATACCACTACAGAAACGCCTACACAATCAACAGGTTCAGAACCTGTAAATCAAAATACCATTACAGAATCTTCAATATCAAGTACTGAAACTGAAACAGCCTTAAATCCTGACACTTTAATTAACGATTCATTAAACAAAGTGGTTGAAAATAAAAAACGTCAAAACTTTGATCTGGATTCTTTAAAGCAATATGGTATTGGTGATAAAATTGAAATTGTGGTGCAGCAAATGACACAACTTAAAATTGATGCCAAAGAGGTACGTAAAGTAGGTGAGGGCGAATTTAGATCGGCAAAAACGGCAACTGAAAAAGAAACAGCGGAGCGCATATTAAAAATTGCAGTTGACATGGAAACCGAAGCGCTTGAACTAGAACGCTTACTGGCAAATGTAACCTATACATACAGTGATGATGGTATATCTAAAACCTCAAAAAGTTCTGTTTCAAATAAAAAAACCAAATCTGTAAGTTATGCCGATAACCGAAGTAATCCTTCATCTAACTCCAATGATCTTTCAAACGCAGTTGTAAATAACAAACATACAGAACCAGAAAAACAAAATATTAAAAAACGAAAAATAGTTACCGAGGAAGTAGATTCTAATGCCAAAAGTATAATTGATGAAAATCAACCTTATTATAGAGTACAAATTGGTGCATTTAGCACTAAACCATCACAAATCCCATATAAAAATAAATTAAAAAATTGGCAACTATTATGTGATGCCAATGGTATTTACAGGGTTCAGGTA
>Ga0255099_1000246_pt1 | contig 22042 bp, 14 predicted proteins | sample Colum_Colum_RepA_2_FD_188451 | JGI IMG/M metagenome (GOLD analysis project Ga0255099, IMG submission 188451) | Freshwater microbial communities from Columbia River, Oregon, United States - Colum_Colum_RepA_8d | ecosystem: Environmental > Aquatic > Freshwater > River | place: USA: Oregon...
AATGACGACCAAAACCGAGAGTGGTATGCAAAATCAAAAATCTTTGTTTCAATTCCGAAATCGGATGGCACCAGTGTAAGTGTTTTGGAGGCTATGTCTGCTGAATGTGTTTTGGTTTTATCAGATTTACCCGTTACACACGAATGGATAAGCGTCAAAACAGGAGTTATTGAACAGCCTGAAATCAATCCCCTTATTAAAGCAATTGCATTTTGTGACTCTACTATTCTAAGTCAAAACAAAGAATTTGTTGATTCCATTGCTTCTCGTGAAAATTCAATTCAAAAATATTTTACACCTTTAAGAAGAAATCTCCTAGCCGTGAAATTTCAATTTGAAAAGCTTTATGAATTTGTACTCTGTCTTCAGGTGTTTTCTATTATTTGTATACCTGAAATATCATCCATTTTATTGGCGCTTTCTATTCCGGTTTTAATAACAGGATGTATACAGCGTAAACTTAATTATAGCTTTAATTTTAATTTACTGCCATTTGTTTTGTTATACCTTACCTATGCTTTGTGTATTATAAATACAAAACACATGGATATAGCTTTACGTTATTTAGAATATAAATTTGTATTTATTTATATTCCTCTAGTGTTTTTGTTCAGACCCAAAAGCACTCTTGGCTTAGAACGTATTTATAAGACTATTGTTTATTCGGCCTCTTCATTATCTGCGTATAGCATTATACGCTCATCCATTGTATTTTATAATTCAAATAATGTCAATTCCTTTTTTACATCGCAGTTTTCAAGCATTCATCATCCAACCTATGCGTCACTATATTTTTTCACTTCACTATTTATTCTGTTTTATATTCCTGTATTTAAAAAACCAGCATATAAAAATTTTAATATAGTTTTGGCTTTTTTAAGTATATATTTTTGCCTGAGCCTTGCCGGATTATTGTTTCTGTTTGTTTGGCTTTTATGTAAGAGTATTTTATGGTTGTATACTCTTAACACATGGCGGATAAAAGGGTTAATAATTTTAGCATCTGCTTTATTTTTTTATATCGCTTTTAATTATTTGCCAAATGTAAAAGATGAATGGAAAAATGCATCATGTTATGCAAATTCATTTATAAAAAACCCCGTTGAATTTTTAAGCCAACACACAGTGGGATTATCGGGAACCGAGGCGCGCATTGTATTATGGACGGCCTCATTTAAAATAATAATGAAGCATCCCTGGGGTGTGGGTACCGGTAATGTTGATGATGTGCTATCAAATGAATTGAACGCAATGAAACAATATGAACTTGCTAAAAAAAACTACAACCCACATAATCAATATCTACAAACCGCAATGGAAATTGGTTTACCAGGTTTAGGAATATTGCTATGGCTTTTAATACGTGCACTTATTTTTGCGCGCAAGCATAAGCATTTGTTTTTATTTTGGTTTACTCTAAATTTAGCCTTTAACATGCTTTTTGAGTCTATTTTACAAAAACAATCTGGAATTGTATTTAGTACACTCGTAATGTGTTTAATTTTTGTTTTTTCTACAACACACGTGTCAAATTTTAAAAATAAAATAGAATGCCCATAATTGCAGTTGTTATTCCATGCAGAAACGAACAAGAACATATTCGTGCTTGTATTGAATCGGTATTACAATCCAAAATTGATAACGATTGTAAACTTCAAATAATTGTAATTGATGGCGGCAGCACCGACCAGACAATAGAAATAATAAAAAAGTTGTCAAACGAACATTCCAATATCATACTCTTACATAATTCCCATGCCTTTACGCCTATTTCATTTAACATGGGCATAACACATGCTTCCGAAGCCGACTATATTCAAATAGTTGGTGCGCGGCATTTAATTTCAAACGACTACATTTCAAAAGCCCTTTCTATTTTACAAGTACACCCTGACATTTGGTGTGTGGGCGGAAGAATTTATAACGATTTTCTTAACTCTACTTCTGAAATTATTGCAAAATCCATGGGCAGTGCCTTTGGCATGGGAATTGGAAATTTTAGAACTCTACAAAAATCAGGATTTACAGATACCGTTACCAGTCCACTTTATCCCATTCGAGTTTTTAAAACGATTGGACTATTTGATGCGCAACTGGTACGTAATCAGGATGATGATTTTAATTATCGCATTAAGTTGGCGGGTGGTAAAATATACTATGAACATAGTATATCCTTGCGTTACTTTGTACGCGCATCGTTTAAAAATGTATTTAAACAGTTTTACCAATATGGTTACTGGAAAGTATTTGTAAACAAAAAACACCAGGCTGTTACCACCTGGCGACAACTGGTACCTCCGTTTTTTTTATTGTATTTGTTAGGTTTGCCCGTTATGGTTTTTTTGAGCTCATATAGTTTATTATACAGCATCCCATTCATGCTGTATTGTACGTTAAATATCATTTCATCCTGTTCAGAATTTCCACATTTAAAAAAAATAATTTTAACGTGTTATGCCTATCTCATTTTACATGTTTCCTATGGTATGGGCTACTTGCATGGTGTTTTACGTTTTATTATACTGGGGAAAAGACCCGAAAAATCACAAACACAATTAACGCGATAACTCAATTCCATTTTAATTCTGTATCTTTGTATGCCTTAAGGCTTACCATATATAAATCCCGAGAGGGAACAACCACTACATGACATTTGAAACACTAAACTTAAAGCCCGAAATCATTAAGGCTGTTACCGAACTTGGTTTTACATCACCCACCCCTATCCAGCAACACGTTTACAATATCATTGCAGAACATGGGCAAACCGATATTGTAGCTTTATCGCAAACTGGCACTGGTAAAACCGCTGCCTTTGGTTTACCCCTTTTAAATACCATCCAAGCCCATGATCGGGGCATTCAAGCTGTAATTTTAGCTCCTACCCGTGAACTCTGCCTTCAAATTCAAACTGAACTTGAAAAATATGCCAAACACCTTATTGGTTTAACCAGTATACCCGTATATGGTGGTGCGCCTATTCAAACCCAAATTCGGCAATTAAAATCACAAGTACATATTGTAACTGCAACACCCGGACGCCTGCGTGACTTATTAGACCGCAAAGCCATTCGTTTGGATGCCGTTAAACATTTGGTTTTGGATGAAGCCGATGTGATGCTGAACATGGGATTTCAAGAAGATTTGGATGCTATTTTAGAACATATTAGTGGTGCGCATAACACTTGGTTATTTAGTGCTACGATGCCTTCATCCGTTGAGCGTATTGCAAAACGTTTTATGAATTCGCCGGTACACATAAGCACCGGAAAAACCAATGAAACTGCTGACAATTTAAGCCACGATTATTTTCTAGTGGCACATGCTGAACGTTACACGGCATTAGTTCATATTTTAGACTTTAATCCCGGTTTGTTTGCAATGATTTTTTGTAGAACCAAACGCGATACCCAAGAGCTCAGTGACCGTTTAATTCGTGATGGCTATTTAGCAGATGCCATACATGGTGATTTATCACAGGCACAACGTGACACCGTTATGAATCGGTTTCGCTCGGGCCATCTGCGTTTGCTTGTTGCTACCGATGTTGCTGCAAGAGGAATTGATGTACAAGGAATTACGCATGTGTTTAATTACCATTTACCTGAAGATGTAGAACAATATACGCACCGTACCGGTCGCACAGCACGTGCTGGTAATGCAGGGGCTGCGTTTTCGTTGGTGTCTCCAAAAGAGCAGGCAAAAGTTAAACAAATTGAACGCTTTATAAAGCAAAAAATTCATTTACGTGAATTACCTGGAAAAACTGAAATTATTAAAAAACGGTTGCAGTTGGAATTACAGCAAATAGCTGATGTAGATGCAGATACACAAAAGCTTGAACCTTATTTAAAAACTATCCCGGATACACTTACGGCGCTAAATACCACTCAAATTTTAGCAAAACTTATATTCCCTATATACGAACGCCTTTTAAAAAAATATGAAGGCGAAAAATCACGTTCAAAATCAAAGCCTAAAACCGGACGGGTATTTATAAACCTAGGCACAATGGACGGACTTGACATTAAAAGCCTTAAGCATTTTTTGCAATCACAATGTCAAATTCCCGAGTCTATGGTATTTAATGTGCAAATGAAACGTAGTGGTAGTTTTTTTGAAACTGAATCGCAATTTAAACATTTAGCCGAACAATTAAATAGCGGAAAACATATGTTTCAAGGCAGACGCTTACGATCAGAATGGATGGACCATGGATATTCTGAAACTTCTAAGCCAGAACGACGTTCAAAACAACACTCGGATTTTGATAAACCTAGATCTAAACGTTATGATGAAAATTCAAAAGGTGGATTTGGTAAACCCCGTGATTTTCGTAAAAAACGTAGCCGCTAATTTATTTAAGACTTCCTATCATATCCTCAGGTTTAACCCAAAGATCAAATTCCTCTGCCGTTAAATACCCTAAATTAAGAGCTGCTTGTTTTAAAGTTAAGTGCTCTTGGTGGGCCGTTTTTGCAATTTTAGCTGCTTTTTCATAGCCAATATGTGGATTTAATGCTGTTACCAACATTAACGAATTATTAAGATGTTGCTGTATTATAGGCACATTTGCCTCAATACCAGTTGCGCAGTTTTTACTAAAACTCACACAGGCATCACCAAGTAATCGAGCGCTTTGTAACACATTGGATGCAATTATGGGTTTAAAAACATTTAATTCAAAATGTCCCATACTGCCTCCTATAGATACCGCCATATCATTCCCTATTACCTGTGCACAAACCATCGTTAGTGCTTCGGGTTGTGTAGGATTTACTTTGCCCGGCATAATGGATGAACCCGGCTCATTATCAGGAATTATAATTTCACCAATACCGCATCGTGGTCCGGAGGAAAGCATCCGAATATCATTTCCAATTTTCATTAATGCAACGGCACAACGTTTAAGTGCACCACTTAATTCTACCATGGCATCGTGGGCCGCTAGGGCTTCAAATTTGTTAGGGGCCGTAACAAAGGGCTGACCGGTTAATGCTGCAATAGCATTTGCAACTTTAACATCATATCCTTTGGGGGTATTTAATCCTGTTCCAACAGCTGTGCCGCCCAGTGCCAATTCGGAAACCGCAGATAAAGCATTTAATAGTGCGCGCTTGCACATATCAAGCTGTTGTACATACCCACTAAATTCTTGGCCAAGCGATAACGGTGTGGCATCCATAAAATGGGTACGTCCCGTTTTAATTATTGTTGAAAATGCCTTTGCCTTTTGGTTTAGAGTGTCTCGTAACATTTCCAAACCGGGTAGCGTAATATTAACAACCTGCAAATATGCCGCAATATGCATGGCTGTAGGAAAAGTATCGTTACTGCTTTGTGATTTATTTACATCATCATTTGGGTGTAATACTTTTTGAGAATCTAACAATGATCCTCCGTTAAGCACGTGCGCACGATATGCAATTACCTCGTTAGCATTCATATTACTTTGGGTACCAGATCCTGTTTGCCAAATTACCAATGGAAACTGATCGTCTAATGAACCTGAAATTATTTCATCACAAACTTTTGCTATAAGCTCATATTTATTTTTAGGTAAAACGCCTAATTCATAATTGGTTTGAGCTGCAGCCTTTTTTAAATAGCCAAAAGCATGTATAATTTCTTTAGGCATGCTGGCTTCTGGACCAATTTTAAAATTATTGCGGCTGCGTTCGGTTTGTGCCCCCCAGTATACATCTGCAGGCACCTGTACTTCGCCCATGGTATCATGTTCAATTCTATATTCCATGACATTAAAATTACTACATTCCAATGAAGGATTAAAAATGTTTTGTTAATAAGATATCCTAAAATTACAGTCAGGTATTGCATCTGAATTTATTTTTGAATATGAGGTCGTTTTTGTTATTTGGATTTTTTGTATTTTTTTTAGGGCTTACTTTTAATTGTGTATCCCAAGTTCAACCTACCAGTATTAATATTCCTAAAGGCATTAAGCATACATTACAGGTTCATCAAAGATCCAAAATTTGGGCCGATTCCGTTTTTAATGCTTTAAATGCTGATGAACGGATTGGCCAATTGCTAATGATGGCTGCATACAGCAATAAAGGCAAAGAACATCGTCAACAAGTTGAACGCTGGGTTACAGAAACAAAAATTGGAGGATTAATTTGGATGCAGGGTTCGCCGTCCAAACAATTAGAATTTAGCCAAGCATTGCAAGTTCAAGCAAAAGTGCCTTTACTTTATGCCATGGATGCCGAATGGGGCTTATCCATGAGGCTCGACAGTACAATTAAATACCCCCGCCAAATGACACTGGGAGCTATTCAAAATCATCAATTAATTTATGAGTTTGGCACACGCATGGCTTACGAGTGCCGACGAATGGGCATTCACGTTAGTTTTTCACCAGTGTTAGATATTAATAATAATCCTAAAAATCCGGTAATTGGCACTCGCAGTTTTGGCTCTGATCCCCAATTGGTAATAGATTGTGGTGCGGCATACATGCGAGGCCTGCAGGAACACGGGGTATTGGCAACGGGCAAGCACTTTCCCGGACACGGAGATACAGAAACCGACTCCCATACCGGTTTACCGGTAATCCCCTACTCAAAAAACAGACTGGACAGTTTAGAATTAAAACCATTTAAAGCATTAGTAGAACAAGGTATCGGGAGTTTAATGATAGCCCATTTACATTTACCCAAGCTTGATGCTACGCCTTTTTTACCAAGCACTTTGTCACGAACTATTGTTACCGGTATTTTAAGAAACGAATGGAATTATGCAGGTTTATTGTTTACAGATGCATTAAATATGAGTGGTGTAAGAGCCCATTTTAAGCCCGGAGAAATTGAAGTTATGGCCTTAAGAGCTGGAAACGACATATTGCTGTTTAGTGAAAATCCCAAACAGGCCATAGAACATATAAAATCTGCACTTCAACAGGGAGTTTTATTGCAAGAAGAACTTGACGCCCATTGCAAGCGTGTACTTGAAGTAAAATACAAGTATTGTATATTAAAACCTCAAACCGAAATCACCGATTTAGATGCAGATTTAAATTCTGCAGATGCAAAAGATCTAAATAGTACACTTTATGAGCATGCCCTAACCCTGTTAAAATCCGAGTCCGGTTTTTTACCTCTGGGTATAAATGAAAATAAGAAAATTTTATGTATTAGTATAGGTGCCGAACCAGGCTCAGTGTTTTTTAAGAGATGGAAAAAATTCAGTCGAGCCTCAGAGATATGCGTTTCGCCTGAAACTTTTATTAAAAATAATGCGTCCTTAAAAAAACAAACTCGTGCATTTGATCAGGTTATTATTCAAATTGCTAAAAATGTACCTGCAACCCAGCGCAATGGATTTTGGAAAAGTGTATGTGACATTTCAAAATTAAGGCCCACCTGTGCAATGTTGTTTGCAACACCGTATAATTTGCAAGGGTTATCAAATGATAATCCTTTAAAAGCGCTTGCCATAGCCTATGAATACAATACAGTATCAGAAATTGCAGCGGCCGAGGCCCTAATGGGTGCATTTCCCATACAAGGCAAATTACCCGTTTCAGCAGGTGCATACACCATACACTCAGGTATTGACTGGAGTCCAAAATCTTTACATAATAGTATTAATACCCAATCTAAAGCAGAGCAAATTAAATTACGAATAGACAGCATTGCCCAGTCTGGTATTGAACGCCATGCGTATCCGGGTTGTCAGGTAGTTATTTTACAGGATGGTAAACCGGTATACTTAAAGGCCTATGGCCATTTAACCTATGATTTAAAAAGCAGCGAGGTTACAATGCAAACCTTATATGATTTGGCAAGTTTAACAAAAGTTTTATCTACATCCCTTGCACTGATGCGATTAAAATCGCAAAATCAGTTTGATTATCATAAACCACTGATGGCCTATTTACCGCATTATTTAAAAAAAGGACATTTAAAGATTGAAGATGTACTAACGCATCAGGCAGGTTTAAAAGCATGGATACCTTTTTATAAAGAATTTTTAGATTCCAGCCAAAACCTAAGGCCAGGATATTGCAGCAGAACTGCGTCTGGCACATTTACCTGTAGCATAGCTGAAAATCTCTATACCTCAAAATGTATTCGTGATTCTATTATGCAAATTATTGAAGCATCGGCGCTTGGTCCTAAAAAGTATTTATACAGTGATTTAGGATATTACTATATGCAAGAAATAATTGAGGGTGTTTGTAAAAAACCCTTAGATGTATTTGTGTCAGAACTATATAGTCAAATGGGATTAGGATTAACCTATAATCCACTTCAAAAACATAAACGTCCCGAAATTGCACCAACAGAATTTGATGACGGCTTTAGAAAACAACTTGTACACGGGCATGTTCATGATCCTGGAGCAGCTTTAAATGGTGGAGTGGCGGGGCATGCTGGGCTTTTTGGTAATGCCTTGGATGTTGCAAAATTAATGGACATGTTTTTGCATTTGGGCCGATTTGAAAATCAATATATTTTAGACAGTAATGTAGTAAAAACGTTTACCCGTAAAGCATACTTTAACGGAAACCGCAGAGCACTTTGCTTTGACAAACCCGAACCAAATGTTAAAAAAAAATCGCCTGTAACCGATCTTTGCAGCATGGAAAGTTTTGGGCATTCCGGTTTTACAGGCACATTTGCTTGGGCAGATCCCAAATCTAATTTAGTGTTTGTATTTTTAAGTAACCGCGTTTATCCCGATGCTGAAAATCCGCTTTTAGTAAGGTTAAAAATAAGACAACGCATACACGAACAGGCCTATGCGCTTATACAGACGAAATGAAAAAGCTAAGCCTTTTATTTGTGTATGTTTGTTTCATACAAGGCTTTAATGCTCAAAACTGGGTGCTACCTATGGATACCCCCCTACGGGTGGTTTGTAATTTTGGCCACTTACGGTCTAATCATTTTCATTTTGGCATTGATATTAGTACTGAGGGTGTTGAACAAAAACCTATTTATGCAGCAGCCGATGGAACTATATCTCGTATTGTTGTAAAACGGGGCGGTTATGGCAAGGCGTTATATTTAAAGCATAAAAATAATTACACTTCTGTTTATGGCCATTGTCATCATTTTTCAGAGGCTTTAGAATCGTATATCAATAAAAAACTTAAAAGCCTACAAACATCTGAGTTTGATTGGATAATTTCAGATACCAGTTTAACTTTTAAAGCGGGAACATTGATTGCGTATTCTGGTAATACCGGATATTCAACCGGGCCGCATTTGCATTTTGAAATTCGTAATAGTCAAAACGAATCGCCCTTAAATCCAAGATTATTTATTCGTTATAAAGACACTATTAGACCCATGCTTTATAAAATTTCAATATTTGATTTAAAAAAAAATCATACGCCCTGTTTAATACATTCTTTAAAAGTTGATTCTTTGAAACACCCTCTAGATACCATATGTATTTCCAGCAAGAATTTTGGAATTGGTTTAGACGGGGCCGATTGGAATGATTTTTCAAAAAAACACGGACTCTTTAATGTTTCTATTGAAATTGACGATGCCCCCGTGTACCAACATATTTTAGATCAAATCGATTTTGCAGAATCTGAATATGTTAAGTGGTATACCGCTGCCTTTAACGATGCCTTTACACAAAATTGTTTTGCATCAGATGTTCCTGCACCCACCCGTTTTAAATATTTCAACAGGGGCATAATTCATTTAAACGACACACTTGTTCATCATTTAAAAATTAATGTTAAAGATGAGTCAGGTAATTTAAGATCATATTCAAATTTTATTCGGTATAAAAATTTAGATCGTAAATCTAAACTTAAACCCTTGATATTGTGGGATAGTCTGCAACCGGAAATTTCCGTTACAGGTTCCGGGCCCTTAACATTTACATGTCCGCAAAATGTAATGATGCTTCGGCAAAATATTAAAATTGTACAAGGTAATGCAATAAGTCCCCAATTTACAATCACCGCCCCGTTTCCGGTATTTAATAAAAAACTATCGGTACTATGGAAAAATTCAGCTTTTAATAATCTCTATAATCACAACTATTATGTTCGTGGTCCCCATACTATACGACCGGTATTTAGGTATCAGCACGATTCGTTATGTTTTTTTATTCAAGAGGCCGGTGTATATAAAGTTCAACGTGACCTAAATGCCCCAAAAATATCATGTGTGTATATAAAAGAATATGTTAAAAGTAAATCGCGAAAAAAACGAAAAAAAGTTATTCGGGTACTTAAAGGGCCTTGCCTATTTAAAATTACTGACGACGAAAGCGGAGTAAATACCTTTAAAGTATTTTTAAACGGAGTTTATACAAGGTCGTATTTAAACCGTGATATGACTTTAGAGCTAACTGGTATTACGTGGGAATCATTAGCAGCAGATGATTATATTGAAATTGAAGCGACTGACCATTGCCAAAACACGTCACGGCAAACGTTTTACCGCAAGGGCGTTAAGATACCTTAAACTTTCGGGGCCTTTATTAAATAATACATCCAATGTACTTAAATTGGAAATAAAGTCAAATTTGTTGGCAAACACTTGTAAATACGGTTCATATAATATGTCAAAGGCATTTAAATGCACATCGGATTGAATATACATTTCTGAATGTGTATTTAGACCCTCTAGTTTTAAAGTAGATAACAGCCACGAATAAAGCAGCGAATTAAATGAAAACAGATTGTCTAATGTAGATTCGTACAACGTATATATTTCGGGCTTGTAGTGCCAATAAAAAGGCGACTTATTATACGCGCTATCCAGTGCTCTTAAATGTGTGTGCCGCCAACGGGTACGATTACAAATACGTATAGCATTATCCGAAATTCCACGTTGGGCATGTATAGGAATTGTTAATACCTGTTTGCCGTTTGCCGAAAGTATTTCACATCGATTTTTAAATTTTTGTTTTTGAAAAACACCGTTTTTAAATTCAAAAGTATTAAACCGCATAGCGGTAACAAGGTGTTGAATGTTGGGCCAATACGCAAGTTCTGTACCCGTATGCATCAATTAAATAGGTATACTTTACCCTTAATAAATTCGTCAGCAATAATGCCCCAGCGCCTTGAATCGTTTGCGTTGTCACGATTATCACCCATAAAAAAATAAAAGTCTGATTGCGCAAGTGTATACATGCGGCGCTTTTTTGCATCCAGCAAAGATGGCAATGACATACAGGTTTGGCATCTTAAATTGCTGTAATAGTTACTCCAAGGGCTGGTACTCCAAAGTGTATCACCGCGTTTGGGAATGCGAATTGGACCATAAAAATCCATGTTCCAGGGGTAAATGCTGTCGTGAGGAAAACATTCCGAATCCCAGCGTAAGGGCGTATCTGATTTTCGTTCAAAAAATACAAATGCTGTGTCCGCATTCAGCGTTTGCTCATAGCGTTTGGGTATGGCATAACAATATTCATGATCGGGTCCAATAGAAGCGCCTTGAACAAATTGAAACAAAGCAATATACGAGGAATCTAATTTTCGTTTTGTTTGAAAATTAAAATTGTAACAAATATCAAATGGTTCTGTTATGGCAATACCATTAATATATACGGTTTTATCTTTTATTTGTAAAGTATCGCCGGGCATACCTATAATACGTTGAGCGGTTAACTGCGGTGTGCCGGGTAACGGAATAGTATACATAAAAATATCAAAACGCGATTTAGTGCGTGCCATATAATTAATTAATAACTTACTGCCGGGTACAATAGAATTGTACATATCGGTATTCATTTGTTTTCGAAACGACACTACAAAATACAAGGTTAGCATTACGCCTAATAGGGCAATGGATATATTTCTAAGCGATTTAAATTTTGCGAATTTAAACATGCAATGCTATTTCATGTTTTTAATATGGATTATGTTTTATCCTTTTTTCGTTTTTTTCGCCATTTAAAAAACAACCAAAGTGCAATTGAACAACTTATAAAGGGCCATTTAACAGAGTGCAAATTTCCATTTTCCACATAACATAAAAAACGCGACCAGCGGTATTTGCCATCGTGTTCGTTTTTAAACAAAGACTTTACAAATGATTTTCCACTTACCGGATTGTTTTCTTCATATTTTACACTAGCCCAAACAAAAAACGGTGAACCCACCACATGATCGTAAGGCACAAAACCCCAGCAACGGCTGTCAGCACTATTATGACGGTTGTCCCCCATCATAAAATAATAATCTTGTTTAAAAGTGTATTCGTATAAAGGAGCTCCATCATACAAAACGGCATTTCCTTTTAACTGAACCTGGTGAATACCATCATCATACGTACTAAGTATTTTTTCATACATGTAAAAATTATCTCGGGTTATTCGTATCGATGTTCCGGCTTTAGGAATCCAAAGAGGTCCAAACCAATCGTTATTCCAAGGATACAATGTATCGTGTGGAAATATGCGACTGTCAAACCCGGATTTACGGTCGGTACGTAATACAACCTGCGCAACACGGGGATCTTGCGCAACGGTTTTTGCCTTTAAAGCAGTTAAGTTTAAGCAATACACCAGCGTATCATTTGTATTGAACGTAGTTTGTAGGGCTTTGCGTTCAGCAAGGGGTAATGGAATGCCATTATTTGTGTTTTGAAAAAGTGAACTCATCACTAAAAGCGTATCGCGCTTATCGATATAACGTGAAACTTTAAAGGCTTCGGTAACATATATATCGTTTTGGTCAAGCCATTCTTGAGTTACAAAATCCGTTGTAGATTTTACAAAATAATGATGTTGTAGGTTTTGAGGTTTTTCCAATAGCTTTCCATTAATGTATACTTCGGCATTTTTAATACGCAGCGTGTCTCCGGCAATAGCAATGCAACGTTTTACATAATGATCGCGTTTATCTACCGGTCTGCCTACAACGGGTCCAAATGTTTTTACATCCTGATGAACGCGCATCCAGGCTTCGTGATGCCATGTGCTAAAAGTGCCATGTGGATTATTTTGTGCTTCTTGCTCGGTTAAGTCGCGTACAATTTGATAATAACTGGTATTTTGATGTTTTATGGCTACCGTATCGCCATCCGGATAATTAAATACTACAATATGATTATTTTTTACAGTTCCAAAACCGGGCAGTCTTAAATACGGTAATTTCAGCCATTGCATATACGAGGGAACCGACTCTGTTAACGGCATTGTATGATGTGCAAAGGGGAATGAAAAAGGTGTTTGGGGCAATTTAGGTCCGTAGGCAAATTTATTTACAAATAAAAAATCGCCCACCATTAATGACTTTTCTAATGAGGATGTGGGAATTGTAAATGCTTCAATAAAATACCCGCGAATTACTGATGCGGCAATTACAGCAAAAATAATGGGATCGGCCCAGTTTTTTATAAATGAATTAGGCTCCGGATTATACTTTTCTAAACCGCTAAATTTTAAATCCGCACGACGTCCGGATGTATAAAAAAACACATAGGGTAAAATAATGGCAAGCGCCATATCTGCATTTTTTGTTCGGTTAAATGCGCGTGCTGTTAAAAACCCATATACCCCGTACATCATCAAATTAACCCCAGGCACCAGCATTAACAAGCCCCACCATCCTGGTTTTCCAAGGGCTTTACTGTAAATCCAAAAATTATAAACTGGTATATAGGCTTTCCAGGGCATTAAACCCATTTTTAAAAATAGCATGCCCAGTCCGTAAAACGAAAACACAACCAATGCTAAGTAAATCCAGTTTCCTGTATAATCCATACCTTTTTAAGTCCTTAAATTACGTTTTTAATAGGTATGGGCTTTTTAATGGCATTTAAATTTTCATAAAATCATTACCTTTAGGGTGCTAAACCTATGTTGTAAATAGGTATGCTTTATTATGATTCAAATTACTTTTCCCGACGGCCGCGTTCAGGCCTATGAAAACGGAACCACCGCATTACAAATTGCTCAAAGCATAAGCGAATCTCTGGCACGTAATGTTCTTGCTGCAGAAGTAAACCAAGAGGTTTGGGATGCCACAAGGCCCATTTCACATGATGCCACACTGCATTTATTAACCTGGGAGCAGCTACAAGGTAAATCCACCCTGTGGCACTCCGCTGCGCATTTAATGGCCGAAGCCTTAGAAGCTTTGTATCCCGGCATACAGTTTTGGGTTGGCCCGCCTGTTGAACAGGGATTTTATTATGACGTAGATTTAAACGGCCATACATTAACACCTGATAATTTTGCTGCTATTGAAGCTAAAATGCTGGATTTGGCCCGACAAAACAACCCTTATCAGCGAATTGAAAAATCTAAAACCGAAGCCGTTGATTATTTTACTGAAAAAAACGATCCGTATAAACTGGATTTATTGCAACGGTTAAATGACGGTGAAATTACGTTTTACAAACAGGGACAATTTACAGACTTGTGCAAAGGACCGCATATTCCGCATACCGGATTTATAAAAGCTGTAAAGCTTATGAATGTTGCTGGTGCCTACTGGAAAGGGGATGAAAACAATAAAATGCTAACCCGTATTTACGGCATCGCATTTACAAAAGAAAAAGATCTAAAAGCGTATTTACATATGCTTGAAGAAGCCAAAAAACGTGACCATCGTAAGCTGGGTAAAGAGCTTGAATTATTTACCTTTTCTGAAAAGGTAGGCATGGGCTTACCCCTTTGGCTACCAAAGGGTGCTATGCTGCGCGAACGATTAATACAATTTATGCAGCGCGCTCAACTTAAAGCCGGTTATGTTCCCGTTGCCACACCGCACATAGCGCACAAAGATTTATACGTTTGCAGCGGTCATTATGAAAAATACGGCAGTGACGCATTTAAACCCATACTTACTCCTCATGAAGGTGAAGCGTTCTACCTCAAACCCATGAATTGTCCGCACCACTGTGAAATTTACAAAGCCTTGCCACGATCCTATAAAGATTTACCGGTTCGTTTAGCTGAATTTGGTACGGTATACCGCTATGAGCAACATGGCGAATTGCACGGTTTAACGCGCGTACGAGGCTTTACACAGGATGATGCGCATTTATTTGTTCGTCCCGATCAGGTTAAAGAAGAGTTTTGTAAAGTAATAGATTTGGTGCTATATGTTTTTAAAGCATTAAAGTTAAATGATTATACCGCTCAGATTTCATTACGCGATCCTGAGCAGCCTGGCAAGTATATTGGTAGTGATGAAAACTGGAATTTGGCGGAAGCATCCATAATAGCATCCGCCGCTGAAAAAGGTTTAAAAACCGTAGTAGAATTAGGCGAGGCTGCATTTTACGGGCCTAAACTTGATTTTATGGTACGTGATGCTATTGGACGTAAATGGCAATTGGGCACCATACAGGTAGATTACAACCTGCCCGAACGCTTTGAGCTGGAATATACCGGTAGTGATAATCAAAAACACCGACCCGTAATGATACATCGGGCGCCTTTTGGTAGTTTAGAGCGTTTTATTGCATTACTAATAGAACATTGCGGAGGTCAATTTCCACTGTGGCTTAGTCCTGAGCAATATGCCATTTTACCAATTTCTGAAAAATATAACGCATATGCTTATGAGGTGGCTGCTGCACTTGAAACAGAAGATTTAAGAGGTTTTATTGATGATCGAAATGAAAAAATTGGTAAAAAAATACGCGACCAGGAAGTTCGTAAGGTGCCTTTTATGTTAGTGGTGGGCGAAAAAGAACATGCCCAACAACAGGTTTCGGTTCGGGAGCATGGTCGTGGCGATATTGGAACCATGTCGATTACTGAATTTTCAGCTCATATTAAAAAATTAATTGCACAGGATCTGAATTAAACTTAATTGTTTATTTTCGTGACAAATTACATTACTATATAACTAAAAAACGGAGGATTTATCAATTCAAATCAAAAGAGCCCGGCACCATCAGGGCCCCCCAGACCACCACGTGGTTTAAAAGCAGGTTTCAAACGCCCAGGAGTTAAAGAAGAATTACATCGCATCAATAACCGTATTACGGCTCCCAAAGTCAGGGTTGTTGCTGAGGGCATCAATCCCGGTGTTTATGCAATTGCACAGGCTATTAAAATGGCCGAAGAAATGGGTTTGGATTTGGTTGAAATTGCTGCACAGGTTGATCCGCCGGTGTGTAAAATTGTTGATTATAGCAAATTTTTATACGAGCAAAAGAAAAAAGCCAAAGAAATGAAAGCCAAGGCGGCCAAAATTGTTATTAAAGATATTCGATTTGGTCCGCATACCGACGAGCATGATTATAATTTTAAAAAAAATCATGCTATTAAATTTTTGCAAGAAGGCTGCAAGGTAAAAGCCTACGTGTTTTTCAGAGGTCGTGAAATTGTATTTAAAGAACAAGGTGAGCTGTTATTATTAAAATTTGCAAGTGAATTAGAAGCCTATGGTAAAGTTGAACAATTACCGGCCATGGAAGGTAAAAAAATGAACTTGCTTATAGGTCCAAAAAAAGCAAAATAATCAGTTTTTAAGGTCCTTTACAATTTGTGAAGATTCGTATAAATACAGATCTTTTGAGAGGGCTTCTACCCATTTAAGTTCTCTGTTTTTTCGGCTGGTATCAGCTTCTATCCGTTTTAAGTCATTAGGTAACAGCGAAGCGCCAAAACCTGAAATAGATTTTTTATTTGCCTCCAATTCTTTAGCTTCATCGCGCCATACTTGTTGTTGCTTGCGAAACAATACCAGTTGCAAGGGTACGGCTGTATTTTCTTTTTTTGATTTTACACGAAGGGCCTGTTTTTTTAAATACTCAAATCCCGCCTGAGTCGAAATACGTTGATTACTTTTTTTACGTAATTCGTCAAGGCTGCGCATTTTATATGTTTTAGTTTTTGCAGAGGCAATTTGATCCCAAGGCATGGGATTAAACATTTCTTTTTCACCCAAATCTATATATTCATATGGGTCTGGCAACATCAAATCCGGACTTACCCCTTTAAGTTGGGTTGAACCACCATTTATTCTGTAAAATTTTTGTTGCGTAACCTTTACAGAACCTGTAGGTTTTAAAGCAACTAAATGCTCTGGAACCATTTGATCCAAATCAATAAAAGATTGTACGGTGCCTTTTCCAAAACTCTGTGTGCCTACAATGCAGCCGCGTTTATAATCCTGTATAGCAGCTGCTAATATTTCACTGGCACTGGCACTGTTGTGATTTACCATAATTACCAACGGCCCATCCCATACCACACCCGCATTAATATCTTCTAATACTCGTATATCTTGAAATTTAGAACGTACCTGAACAACAGGACCCCGATCTATAAACAATCCGGCCAAATCAACCGCCTCTTGCAACGAGCCTCCTCCATTATCACGTAAATCTAAAATTAACCCCTTTATCCCCTGTGACTTTAGTTTTTCAATTTCACGGCGCACATCTTGAGAACAATGGTGCGCACCATTACGGGTAAAATCGGTATAAAAGGAAGGTAAATAAATATACCCTTGTAAATCGTTATTTTTTAGTACTGCACTTTTGGCAAAAGTTTCTTCAATTTCTATAACATCCCGTATAATTGAAATTACTTTAGTACTGTTATCATTTTTACGAACGGTTAACCTTACTTCTGTTCCTTTTTTGCCTTTAATAAGTTCAATGGCATCTTCCATTTCCATATCTGTAATGTCAACAGGTTCGTTTGAGCCCTGTGCTACTTTAAGAATATCATCTCCTGCTTTAAGTTCGCCCTGCTTGTAGCTGGGGCTACCAATTATAATTTCAGATACTTTTAATATTCCGTCTTTTTGCTGTAGCCTTGCGCCAATACCTTCAAATTGTCCGCTCATACTCTGATCAAAACGCTTTCGTTCAACCGGTGCAAAAAACTGAGTATGCGGATCTAAAAGCGATGTAAAGTGGTTTACAAATTCACCGAAATATTCTTTTTCAGTTCGGCGCTCCAGACGCTTTATCCATTCGTTTTGATTTTTTAATGTTTTTTGCCGCGCATCATTAAGTATACTGTCATTTTGATATTTAGTGGGTTTTGTTGATTTTTTCTCAAGTGCCGTAAGCCCTTCATCAACACGAACCATAACCTGATATAAAATCATTTTTCGCCATTCGTTTTTTAAATCAAATGCAGATTTAGAAAAATGCTGTTTGTCGCCGTCCGTTTCATACACATCTGTAGTTTCAAGCAATATCGGTTCTTGTAAAAGCGCCTCCGACCAAGATTTTTTTTCTTGTATTCGGGTTTTTATACGCTCAACATACATTTTAAAAAACACTAAATTTTCACCTATAATTTGATCGTCGAGTTCTAATTTATACCTGCTGAGTTCTACCGAGTCTTGAGCCGTTAACAGCTTTTTGTTAAGCTCAGTATTTATGCAACGGTTAAACAGCCGCATACTGGTTGAATCGTTTAAAGCTATAGGATTATAATGCGTTTGATCGATGCTTTGCACTACCATGTTAAACACAAATCCGTACGAATCAAAATGGGGTTTATCAAATGCCAAAACACCCAATAGAGTAACTAATATAATAGATCGAAGCCACATCATAAGTAATCAATAAACATAAAGATACACTTTATAATTAGGCATTTTCCAATTTACAAAATTTAACGTAATTGTTTATTAACTTATATGCTCGCTTTCAATTTGTTTTTTTACAACCAATACAAGGCCAGAGTCTAACAGCATATACCCGTATTCAAAACAGTAATTGTATTGGTGCCCATTACGCGTAATTTGTGTGTGTGTTATATATTTAAAATTAAAGCCTAAGTCTAAAAGTTTTTGCTTGGCCAGTGTTATCTTATCACTGGTTAATACGTGTTGAAGAATTCTGCGGTTTTTACGTAACATTAAAATCAAGTTTCTCACGTAATTATTTTCATTACTATTTAATTTATTATTGTGTGCATTACGACACAGATCGGAACAGAATTTTTTGTCGCTTCTGCCATTAATAGCCTCATTACAAAATAAACATATTCGCTTATCCATACCTTAATGCATTACACGAAGTGTGGTTTTTATGATTTTTGCTTTTTGCTTGGCTTTTTGAAGTGTATCGTCCGTTACAGTAACATGGCCCATTTTTCGAAAGGGCCGCGTTTCAGCTTTACCATACAAATGCACATATACCCCCTGAAATTTTAAAACCTGATCTAAACCTTGGTAACGGGCAGTTCCGGTATATCCTTCAGCGCCCACCAAATTTAACATAACTGCAGGTGAACGTAGTCGGGTGTCGCCCAAAGGCAAATTTAAAATGGCACGCCATTGCTGTTCAAATTGTGATGTGGCATTGGCCTCTATGGTATGATGCCCGCTATTATGGGTTCGTGGTGCCACTTCGTTTACCAACAATTCTCCCGATGTACTCACAAAAAATTCAACTGCTAAAACACCCACTAAGTTTAACGCTTGCGCAAGACTTTCTGCTATTTTGTATGCCTGTTGTTCCATATTTTTTTTTACTGCTGCAGGACAAAATAAATAATCTACTAAATGCGCCTTGGGGTCAAAAGCACATTCCACGATAGGAAAACACTGTATATCACCATTTACATTTCGCGCAACAATTACAGAAAGTTCTTTTTCAATTTCCACCATACGTTCTAAAACACTTGGTGCGTCAAAGGCCTTTTCGATGTGGTCTGCATCGTGCAAAGGCATCACGCCACGTCCATCATATCCGCCTTTTCGCAACTTTTGGAAAAATGGAAAATAGGCTTTAAATCGAGAAATCTGTTGGCGGTTTTCGGTAAGAAAAAAATCGGGGCTGGGAATCTGATGCTTTTGATAAAACTGTTTTTGTAACCCCTTATCTTGAATGAGCTCGATTAATTCGGGATGTGGATATACACGACAACCCTCTTTAGCCAGTTTTTTTAATGCTGCCGTATTTACGTCTTCAATTTCAATGGTAATTATATCGCGGCCTTTACCAAATTCATACACCGCATCAAAATCCCTCACATCTCCTAAGGTAAAAGATTTACATACCGATTTACAAGGCGCTTGTGGATCTGAATCCATTACAGAAACCTGAAGATTTAAATTCATAGCGGCCTGCAGCAGCATACGGCCCAGTTGACCGCCGCCTAAAAGTCCTATATTAAGTTGCGTTATATCCAATTGCGACATTATGATAAAGATACACAATAGGAAAATATTATTTTATTGATTTTTTTGGCCGCCTAAATTGTTTTTTAAAGTTTTGTTTAATGTAAAGTACACTATAGCCCTTTAATACACATTGGGCTTGATTTTTACTGTGGACTCGTAGTGCTTAGTAACAAAAAACAATTAAAATTTTATATGATGTATATTAATTCGGCTTTTTTAGTTGGTATTTTAAATAAATACTGTCCAAATCAGTAAATGTTAATTGATTTTTTGCCCGAACATAAAATTACATCCACCATAATTGATTTTAAAAAAAATTAATGCTTTATTGGTATAAGTCTGTAACATACGTAACAGTGCCGGCGGCGATAGGCTGTTTTTGCTTCTGAACGTAATACTAAAATAATTTTACTTCGGCATTCTTGTAGGCCTTTACATTGGCTGTTACGATGAAATACAATAGACTTTGGTCCGGTACAAATATAAACCATGGCTTGCGCATGCCATTGAATACTGTATAGTAAAATATAAAACAGCAAAACACATCGCAAAATCATGCCTATTAAAATGTTTTATTTTTAAATTTAAATAAAAATGATACGTTTTTTTAAATTGAAATCATATTTACGATTGTTATTACGCTTATAAATGTATTTTATAATTAAAACGTATTAAATTAAAATTACTATTCATACATTTGATTAATACCAATTCAGTTATCCCATGAACAATTTTACCTTCACTTTTAAATTGCAATTAAAATACCCTATTTTAATACTAGCAATGTATTTTTCAACTGTTGCTTATTCTCAATTAACCTATACTTTTGTTTACACAGGAGCTGTACAAACCCTAACGCTGCCTGTAGGCGCTTGGGGTATTGAATGTTGGGGCGCCAATGGAGGCTCAATAACCTCCGCGGGCGGGCAAAGCACCGGCGGATATTCCTACGGGCAATATAATGTTATTACACCCGGAACACAATTAAATATTTTTGTTGGCGGCGTTGGTAATCCAGCAACCGGTATAACGGCAGCAGCAGGTGCCGGCGGTTGGAATGGCGGAGGTGGTGGTGCAGCCGTAGGACGTTCCGGTGCTGGTGGCGGAGGCGCCTCAGATGTGCGTGTTGGTGGAATTGCCGCAGGAAACAGAATTATTGTTGCCGGTGGTGGTGGCGGTGCTGCCTATTACGGTAGTAGTCTTTTTAGCGCATCGGTTGCTCCCGGAGGAAACGGGGGTGCCACGCTAGCCCAAAACGGAAGCATCATTTCAAGTGCGGGACAAATTACCCCCGGTGGTGGCGGTTCTGGTGCCAATGGTGCAACACCTGGTGCAGCAGCCGTTGGAACAGCCAGTGGAACAGCAACCGGTGGTGGTGGTGGTGGAAGCAGCGCCGGATCTTCTATAGGACAACCTGGCGTTGGTGGGGGCCCTGGCGGTTATGCGGGTCCTTCCAGTAGCGGTGCCACGGGTTCAGCAGGAGGCGGTGGTGGTGGATATGCCGGTGGTGCTGGTGGGGTTCAAACAGTAAATTCAGGTGTAGCCGGCGGTGGAGGTTCAGGCTATATTGGTGGTGTAATAAATGGCACAACAACGTCTTTTGGACAAGCAGGTTTTGTTACAAATCCCACAGCATCCGGTAATGGCCGTATTGTAATACGTGAATTATGCAGTATCACATTAATAGCCTCTGGAAACAACAGTTTAGCGCCTTCTATATGCAGTGGTCAAAGTCTTACACTTACCACCAATGCAATTGGTAATTATTCATGGAGCACGGGTGCTACCGCTTCATCCTTAGTAATTTCACCAACCAGTAATACTGTAATTAGCTTAACTGCAATGTCTCCTTCAAATTGCATTACATCAAGTAGTATTTCCATTCTTGTTTATAACAGTGTACCGAGTTTAACGGTAAGCACTACGGGTAATAACATTTGCTTGGGACAGGCGGTATCGCTAACGGGCAGTGGTGCCTTA
>Ga0255099_1000259_pt1 | contig 21526 bp, 13 predicted proteins | sample Colum_Colum_RepA_2_FD_188451 | JGI IMG/M metagenome (GOLD analysis project Ga0255099, IMG submission 188451) | Freshwater microbial communities from Columbia River, Oregon, United States - Colum_Colum_RepA_8d | ecosystem: Environmental > Aquatic > Freshwater > River | place: USA: Oregon...
TACTTGTTGGGCTTACCACTACGGCACTTGATGTGGCGCCCGTACTCCAGCTGTAAGTGTTAGCACCGCTGGCCGTTAAACTTAAACTGTTGCCAGAACAAATTGTAGAACTAGAAGAAGTTAATGCAAGTGGGACAGCTATCGATGAATAATTTACTGGAGACGTTGTTGCACTGAAAGCTGATATTGTACAAGTACTAACCAATTGATAATATCCTGTTGTACCCGTTAAAACAGTAAACACTGAATTTGTAGCACCCGTAACAGGAGTCCAGGGCCCGGCTATTGAAGCGGCATTATACCACTGAAAACCCACTCCGGAAAGTGTAGAAAGGCCTGATGCCGATAAAGTAAATGATGCATTAGAACAGCCCAAAGTATTAGAAAGCGCAGAAATTCCCGAACTGATGGTTCCACTGCATAATGGGGCTAAAATTTGAGCACAATAATCTTCTGTTTCACCAAGCGCATAAGAGCCTGTTGCTGTAATTACTGCTGGTGTTGGCGTTTCATTTAAAACCCAACGCATTCGTGTTATACCGGTTGTTGCATTTGCAGGTATAGTTATTGTGCCGGTTTCTAAATGCGGACCATTTGTAGAGGCTGGACTTAAATACACCTGTTCACCCGGATCGTTTAATATACCGTTTTGATTCAAATCAATATAACATGCCAAAGCATTGGGAAAAGCGCCACCACACGTTCCAACTTGTACCGTAAAATTATAATTTTGTCCTGCAATAAGTGATGCAGCACCAACAGTACCAGCGTAATTGCTGTATTGATTAGGAATAGAACCTGCACCTGGTGCTGTTGTTGTACATGTACTTACAACACTTAAATTAGCAATAGTCACCTCTAAAATATCTTCGTCGGTATTGAGCGCAGCTGCAGAATTTTGATACGCATTGCAAATGCAAGGTCCGGGATTATTAACGCTATATGAAACGATACTTGAAAATGCACTTATTGAAGAATTGGCACAACTTACCATTAATCTAAAATATGTGCTGGCATTAACACTGGATGTAAAAAAACTACTTAAAGCCCCATTAATTGAATTCCAGGGCCCCAAAGGAGAATTGGCACTTTGCCATTGATAGGAAATTCCAGAACCCGAACTGTTACCCGTAACATTTAATAAAAATTGCACATTTGGGCATCCTATTGAACTACTTATAATAGCAGTTCCGCCTAGAGGCGTTCCACTGCAAGTTGTTAATGCCGTAAAATTACCTTCCCATGCCCCAATATCTGGCGAACTTGGATTTCTGGAGGTTAATATACAGTCGGTAGTAACATGTGCTAATGCGGTTGCGCCACTTTCAATTTGAGTAGGTAAAAGCGGATTAATATTTAAAAAATTAGCATTAGCTCCTAAAACAGATATAAAATTGGGGTTTTCAGTAACCGACTGTAAATCGCGCGGATTTAAAGTGCTTTGTGTAGCTGCGAGACTTTGTAAATTAATAGTTCCATCTGAATACAAAATACGATTTACAGCAGGCACACCAGCATAAAATAAATTTGAATTAGAGTTAAGCTGATACGTTGACAAGTTTGCATTGGATCTTCTGTATGCACAACTTATACCTGTTCCTGTTGGAATACAGTTATTAACCAAAATATTATTAATAAGCTGCACATTAGATGCGGTATTTACATACAGGGCATTTGTTCCAAAGTTAATTCCTGAACTGGTTCCGCTAAGTGATATTGAATTGTACCATAAATTAATTACATTTCCGGCGGCTACGTAAACTCCATTAATGCGATTTAAGCCAGAGGCCGCAGTAGCTGATAACTGACTTATTAAATTATTGTAAATATTGGTGGTTGAAGTTGCACCGGTATATAATCCGTATACTGCAGAAGCTGTTCCATTAACATTTAAATCGAATATACGATTTCTGAAAAAATGCAATCCAGCACTTGCTGAACCCGAAAGCAGGTATGCGCCTAAAATTGAGGCACCGTTTAAATTGGTATATAAACCTGAAATGGTATTTGTTGAAACCATAACCGGAAATGCTGGTGAAGTGTTTGCTGAAACCTGTATTCCATAAATTGTAGTATTATTACGAATATTGTTAATAGTATTAGCCTGAATTACCGAAGATGTATTTTGATTTCCGTCTCCTAAATAATTTAAAAGCATGGGGTACATGGCTGCACTAGAATTAAACTGAATAGTTGAAATAGAATTTGACGCAATTGTTTTTAGTGGATATGGAATTCCTGAATTTTCATTTGAATACAACACATAAACAGCATTACCACTTGCTATTGTGGAAGTTATATTACTAAATACATTTTGTATTATGGAATGTGTTGAGCCTGCAGGAACATTTCCGTTTCCCAGATATCCATAAAACGTACCATGAGGGCTTGAAAAGTTAACATTAGCAAGTGTATTGGACTGTATTATAGATAGACTTTGGGTGGATGCATTATTATAAAAACCTACAAATGTTCCAGATGAATTTATGTTTAAATTATTTATTAAGTTTCCAGACATCAATACCCGCGCAGGAATTCCAGAATTTAAAAATAGATATGTTGGACCCGAGGCAGTTACAGAATATTGTAAGGCATTATAAATATTGTTTTGTAATACAACCGAACCTGTAGACGTTGTTGCATTATTATAAATACCGTAATGCGTTGCTGTAAATGACGTTGCTCCATTAAAAGCAAATCCAACCGTATTATTAGCTATAGTTACCAATGATGATACACCAGCCGAACTCACTATGAGGTAGGTGTTACCACCATAACCGGCTGTACTGTTATTTTGTATTCGATTAAAACTAATATTAAGACTGGCAGAATTTGCAGTATTGTATATACCTAAAAATGTAGCATTAACAGCTAAGGGACTAACGCAGTTTTCAATACAGTTATTTTGAATTTGAACCAAATTTGAAATACCTGTTAATCCTGAGTTGTTTTCAATAGCCGAAACCTGTCCTGATGCACCGTTAAATGCAAGGGTTAAAGTATTATTAGATACGGTAACATTGGCATTAGTGGCACCGCTTAAATATATACCACGTAATGAAACGGGATGGTTAAAACCCAAGCCCGTATTGTTATTTATACGGTTATTTGAAGCATTAAAATTATATTGATTTATAGCTATTATACCATACGAAGCATTTGTTGCTCCACTGGCACCGCCGAAATTTAAAATGTGATTACCATTAGCACTTAACGTGCCGCCAACGTCATTTCCAAAATCTGCCAAGTTATAAGGTGAAAGTGCTGCAAATCCTATACAAGTAATACCAATATTGCAATTTTGAATTGTATTGTTGTAAAACCTGTTATTTGAATTAGATCCTGAAGCAGCTAAAACCGTCATAGCTGATAAATGCGCACCGCTTTGAGCATTTACCAACTCTATTCCACGGCTACCGGGATAAACAATACCTGCCGCATTTGCATTATTAATTCGATTGAGTGTTATGGTACAGTTTTTTACCGTGTTACTTTGACAACCATCCGTAGTACTTAATTTAAAAAAACCAATGCCAAATTCCATTGTTTGGGGATTGGTAGTATTTAAATCTGTAAATTCTAATCCGTCAAAAGTTATATAATCGGCACCAATTAATTTTATAATGCCATCCTGCGCATTGGATGATGGTACGGCTGAGCCCGTGCCAGCTACAAATAACGGTGCTGCGCCTGCACCCTGTGCTTTAAATGTAACAGTATTTAAAAATGAGGCACCGGGTATAGGATAAATAGTATACCCGCCATTGCTAACAGTTTCAGTATACCCACTTGCAATATTTAAAGTTACCGAACCCGATATTCCCTGAGTATTAAGTGTTGAAATTACAGCAGCAAGAGATGGAAAATTTCCGGGTATGGTGTAAACTCCATTTAACTGTGCAAAACCCTTGCTGCAAAAAAACCAAAATACACAGGCGGTAAAAAAGCAATGGCTAAACAATTTCATATTACCGGCAAAAGTTTACATAATTATTATGGAATTATAATCAACTTATCTAAATGTACGCCGGCAGTGTTTGAAATATTATAAATCCCAGCGGGTAACTGCAATTCCAAATCAGATTCATGTGGCTGGATGTATACTGTACGAACACATTGACCCAATTCGTTTGTAAATATAAACACCTGCGATTGAGACGATGTAATTGTAAACCTTCCTTTTGAAGGATTGGGAAATAAAGAAAACTGACTTTCACCCTGTAACTCATTTACACCAATGCAACTGTTTACTTTAATAACAATAAACGTTGTATTTAAACAACCGTTAGCATCTGTACCTGAAACGGTATAATTTACATTTGCTACAGCGGTAGAGCTTGCAACTATCGATGCCGTGGTTGCTCCGGTGTTCCATGAATAGCTTAAAGCACCCGAGGCAGTTAGCGTATACGACTGCCCCCTGCACACCGAGGTTTTAGATGCAATGGCTGTTATGGTGGGAAGTGAATTTACTAAAAGCTGAAAACTAGCCGAGGCCGGACAGCTTATAGATCCTGTAGAAGTTAACGTAGTTAGGGTATAAAGGGTTGTAACAGTTGGTGATACATTAATTCCTGAAAATGGTGCACCATTACTCCAAGTGTATGAATCGGCAGCAGAGGCTACTAATGAAGCGGATGAACCCGAACAAATTGCTGTAGGTCCTGATATGGATAGCGCAGGATTAAATACATTAACCTGAACTGTAGAAGTGCCTGTACATGTATTAAAAGTTCCGGTTACGGTGTATACAGTAGATTGGGTTGGCGTAAGTGTTATAACCGGAGTAGTCCCACCGGTATTCCATGAATAACTGCTAGCACCGTTTGCCGTTAAGGTTACCGTGGAACCCGAACACACAAGACTGCTACTGGATGATGCTGTAACTGTTGGACTGGGACTGGTTAGCACCACTTGATTTGCTGTTGCGGTACAACCAACTGAATTAGAAGCCACCACCGAGTATAAAGTAGGACCGGCTGGCGATACAGTTACCGCAGGCGTTGTTAAATTACCAGGGTTCCAGGTGTATGAAATGCCGCCGCTGGCGGTCATGGTAATGGGTGCACCCACACACGAAACCGTTGATGAAGAAACAATATTTACAGTTGGAATTGGTTTAGTTGAAAGACTAATACTAGCAACTCCAGCACAAGTTCCATCCGAAGCCGTAATAGTGTATATAGTATTTACGGTTGGGGTTACTACAAATGATCCCGTTTGGCTGGTTAAATTAAGCGGGTTAAGCGTAAAACTTGTAGCTGCCGCTGCAATGTTAATTGTAGCCGGTGAGCCTGCACAAACTAATGTAGGATTGGCTATAAGCATAACCTGTAGCGGAACCACTGAAATGGTAACAGCAGCAGTAGATGTACCGCAACCATTTTGACCGCTTACCACATATGTGGTAGTAGTTTGAGGTGCCACGGTACTGCCGTTAATTACACCGCCTGTCCAAGAATATGAATTAGCACCGGAAGCAGTTAATGTAACGGTTTTACCTAAACATATAGAATTGGTACTGGCATTTATCGCCAAAGTAGGAATACCAGGACTTACCGTTACCGAAATGGCTGATGATGCAGTGCAATTTGACGGACTGGTTGCTGTTAGGCTATAAATTGTATTAGCAGCCGGACTAACTATAATTGATGAGGTGGTTGCACCATTACTCCAGCTGAAATTACTTATAGCATTTGTGGTTAAAGTTAAACTCGAACCCGCACAAAGCTGGGGCGAAATCGTATTACCTCCCGAAACTGCCTGAATGCTAATACTACATGCACCGAGTACATTCACATCATCTACATAAATACCATCATAGGCATTTGCAATTCCATCACCTGAATTAAAATTAAATTTAAATTTAACCGATTGGTTTCCATAACTGGATAAATTATAACTCACTGCTGTCCATGTTGAGGTATTAACCATTCCACCCGGTGAGGCATCAGAATTTATAATAGTGGTATATGATACGCCATTATTGGTTGAAATTTGTACACTCAAAACATCATAAAAACAACTTCCCGAAATACACTCGTTGGCTATAAAATAATTAAATGTTAAAGTGCCACCCAAAGGAGGCAATGCAACTGATGGTGTAATTAAATCGCCACTTACCGTGTTACCACCATTTCCAAACTGGCATCCCGAGCCTTGATACATGGCATGCCCAGGACCCGAATGTCCAATGGCAGTGCTTTGGGCGCAACTGTTTGACCATACCCAATTACCTGAAGATCCGTTAGCGGCTGTAAACGTACTTAAACTGGTAGAAAATGAATTAGACATTAAAATACTTTGTGAAAACGCAAAGTTTGAAACACAAAGAAACATTGAAATTTGTATAAGCTGCTTCATAATTTATATTAATAAAGATAATAAAATTATTTTAATTCTTCAGCGATGGCGTAGGTATTACGCAATGGGCTGTTTCGCTGAATAAGCTCCCCTATAAACCCGGCAAGAAAAAAAAATGTACCTAATAATATTGTAGTTAAAGCTATATAAAATGAGGGACGGTCGGTTAGTTTTCGTGCTATGATATGATTCCATGAACAGTATAATTTAAAAGCACCTAAATACAGCGTTAATGCAAACCCTGCAACAAACATCAGCAAACCGTAAACTCCAAATAAATGCATTGGCCGTTTTGCAAAACGGGTCATAAAACAAATTGTAAGCAAGTCTAAAAAACCATTTACAAATCTATTCCATCCAAATTTACTTACACCATACTTACGGGCTTGATGCGAAACAGGCTGTTCTGTTATTTTTTTAAATCCTGCAGCTTTAACCATAACAGGTATAAAACGGTGCATTTCACCATACACTTCAATACTCTTAACAACATCATTTGAATAGGCTTTTAATCCGCAATTCATATCATGCAATTTAATGCCACTAATCCAGCCCGTAATACGATTATAAAATTTTGAAGGAATATTTTTTAAAAACAGTGAGTCTTTTCGGTTTTGCTTCCATCCACTAACCAAATCATACCCATCCTGTGCTATTTTAGAATATAAGGCCGGGATTTCATCTGGACTGTCCTGCAAATCAGCATCCATGGTAATAACAACCTTACCCTGCACTCTTTCAAAGGCAGTTTGCAAAGCGGCCGATTTACCATAATTTCGTCTAAACCGAAGCGCCTTTATGTGTGGGTATTGGCCCTTTAAATTCTGTATCACGTGCCATGAGTCATCTGTACTGCCATCGTCTATTAACCAAATCTCATAGTTTAAATGTTGGCTTTCCACTACCCTATGTATCCACGAACATAATTCCGGTAGCGATTCAGACTCATTAAATAATGGTATAATTATGGACAAATGCATCTGATTTATACAACAAATGATGTTTAAACTTTAAATATACTCAAATGCACATAATAGATGTCCGAAAAAATCATAAATGCGCTTATTCTGAATATTTAGTAAAGCGGTATTAAATATTTCATTAAGTTTGTGTGGGGTAAGTCTTTCACGACCAGCTCCTGCCAAATCCCCCAGGTTGGGAACAAAGCAAGGGTAGGCGGTTGAGCGGTGCGATGAAAGTAGCTTACCCTTTTTTAATTACCTGATTTTGAGGTAATTAATTTTTATAAAGATTTTGAATCTTAAAAAATAAGTTGGATATTTGCAAATAACAATAATCGCCTATAGAGAACACATTTACGCTTGATTTTATAACCTTAAAGTCTGCTAAATATGTCACCTATACAACTCAACGATCAATCCCTCGTATCACTTTATTACAGTGGAAATAACCAAGCACTGGAAATTTTAATAACTCGGCACAAGGCTGCTGTTTTTGGTCATATTATACAATTAACACGACAACATGCCTTATCAGAAGATATTTATCAGGATACTGTATTAAAAGTAATTACGCATATTAAAACCCGGCAATATCAGGAAGAGGGTAAGTTTTTGCCTTGGATGATTCGTATTGCACATAATTTAGTTATTGATTATTTCAGACGTAAAAAACGATTGCCAATTGCCTCATCGTATTGTAATGCAGAGGGTGATGAGCAAAGCCCATTAGATCATTTAAAATCAAATTCTGCTGAATTTAATACAGTTGAATATGCGCCATTTAAAAAATATATACGCCAACGAATTCATAAATTACCACCCGAACAACGCGAAGTGGTAATTATGCGCGTACAACATGATATGAGTTTTAAAGAAATCGCCGACCGCACCCAGGTATCTATTAATACCGCTTTAGGCAGAATGCGCTACGCTATTTTAAATTTAAAAAAACAATCTGAGGTTTTTGCCTAATCTTCTAGCCTTCCAAATGCGCCAGCATGAAATTGTTCCATAGCTTCTACAATTTCTTGTTTTGTATTCATAACAAAAGGACCATATTGCACTACCGGTTCAAGTATAGGCTGCGCGCTTAGCCATAAAATTCGGGTGCTTGATTCGGTAGAAATTTTAACGGTATTACCATCATGCGCAAATAATACCATATCATGCGCATTGGCGTTCTTTTCGTTTATTACAGCAGTACCATTAATTAGTAAGCAGCTACTATGCCGATTATCGGGTACAACAAATTCAAGCGATTCATTATAAATCTGCATATCCCAAACATCCATTTCTGAATAAGTGCGTGTTTTTGATTTAACATGTTTAAATTGTCCTGCAATTACATGAACTTGCGAGGCTCCATTTTTAGAATTCCAAACGCAACGGTTATTAAGTGAAATTGTTTGATAGGAAGGTGGTTCCGATTTATATTGACGCGGTAAATTAACCCATAGCTGAATCATTTCAAAAGGTCCACCCAGCTTTGAAAATTCAAGTTCGTGATACTCTTTATGTAATACACCAGAGCCTGCGGTCATCCATTGAACTTCACCCGGGCCTATGATGCCTGAATTTCCAGCACTATCATGATGCGCTACTGCACCCTGATAAGCTATTGTTACTGTTTCAAACCCCTTATGCGGATGTACGCCAACGCCCCGGGGAGTTTGGCTGGGTGCAAAAGAATGCTGTGGGTTAAAGTCTAACATTAAAAACGGATTCATGTGTTCGGCAATCTGGTAGCCTGAGGGAAAATAATTATAAACACGAAACCCATCGCCAACCATATGCCACTGGGCAGGTCTATTTAAAATATTTAAAATTGGTTTTTTCATACAGAAAAAAACCCCTTTCGGGGTTTTAATTAATGCGCTCCACCATCGTCTTCACCCTCAGAAAGGGGTATGGTTTGCGGAACATAATCTTTATCTTTTCCAGGCTTGCTGTAATCGTATGCCCAACGATGTACTTCAGGCAAAGCATCGGGCCAATTACCATGCAAATGAGCCATAGGGGTGGTCCATTCTAATGTATTGGATTTCCAAGGATTTTGTGGCGCTTTTTCACCACGGAACATACTGTAAAAGAAGTTTATTAAAAACACACCCTGTGACAAGGCACCAATAATTGCAAAAACTGTTACTACCTCATTGATATCTACGAGATTATCAAACATGGGAAAATTACTATTGGTATAATAACGTCTTGGAACACCAGCCAAACCTAAAAAGTGCATTGGAAAAAAAACACCGTAGGCTGAAATGATAGTTGTCCAAAAATGTAGGTAGCCTAATTTTTTGTTCATCATACGCAAAAATAATTTTGGAAACCAATGGTAAACACCGGCAAACATTCCAAAAATTGCGCTTAATCCCATTACAATGTGAAAGTGGGCTACAACAAAATAAGTATCATGAACATTAATATCTAAGGTTGAGTCAGCTAAAATAATTCCAGTTACACCACCGGTAATAAAGGAAGATACCAAACCTATAGAAAACAACATGGCAGGCGTATATTGTATATTTCCTTTCCACATGGTTGTAATGTAATTAAAAGCTTTAACCGCAGACGGAATAGCAATTAAAAGTGTTGTAAAAACAAATACGGAACCTAAAAAGGGATTCATGCCTGTAAGATACATGTGATGGCCCCAAACAATAAAAGATAAAAACCCAATGGCCAAAATAGAGCCAATCATAGCGCGGTATCCAAATATAGGTTTACGCGAACTTGTTGATATGATTTCAGAGGTTATCCCTAAAGCAGGAAGCAGTACAATATAAACTTCGGGATGACCTAAAAACCAAAATAAGTGTTCAAACAAAATCGGACTACCGCCTACATTGTCTAAAGGGCGTCCGCCAATATAAATATCTGAAAGGTAAAATGACGTATTAAAACTACGGTCAAATATTAGTAATAATGCGCATGATAAAAGCACTGGAAACGATAATACGCCTAAAATTGCAGTAACTAAAAAAGCCCATATTGTAAGCGGTAATCGGGTCATTTTCATACCCTTTGTTCTAAGGTTAATTACGGTAATTATATAATTTAAACTGCCCAATAATGACGATACAATAAAAATAGCCATTGAGATTAACCATAAGGTCATTCCAAGTTTAGATCCCGGTATAGCTTCGGGTAATGCAGAAAGTGGCGGGTAAATCGTCCAACCGGCTGATGCAGGACCATCAGAAATAAACAGCGAACTTACCATAATAATACTGGATACTAAAAAGAACCAATATGAAAGCATGTTTAAGAAACCGGATGCCATGTCACGAGCACCAATTTGATACGGTATCAGTAAATTACTGAAGGTACCACTTAAGCCACCAGTTAATACAAAAAATACCATTATAGTACCGTGTATAGTAACAAGAGCCAAGTACATATTAGGATCTAAAATGCCATCTTTACCCCATTTATCACCAAGCATCGCATTGATAAATCCAAATTTTTCAGCTGGCCAAGCCAATTGCATACGAAAAATGATAGACATAACCATGGCTACCACACCCATAATTACAGCTGTAATTAAAAACTGTCTGGAAATCACCTTGTGATCCATACTAAAAATGTATTTGCTCACAAAAGATTCCTCATGATCATCATGATCGTGACCGTGTGCATGTGCATGATCGGTGTGAACCGCATGTTCCTGTTCTAGATGAGATGTATGTGTTGACATAGGTTTAGGTTCTTATTTTAAAGCAACAGTTTTAACGGGTTTTTGTTTTTGAAGCCATGCTTTATAATCGGCTTCAGTGTCCACAATAAGATTCATTTGCATATTATAATGCGAAGCACCACATATTTTATTACATAATAACACGTAGTCAAATTCAACCGCCTCTTTATTATTTATTGCACGTTGCGCATTGATGTTTTTCATCATCTCTACAACATACGGATCGTTTCGCATTTGCGCTGTGGTTTTGGTAGGCTTAAATTTAAAAAACGTAATCATGCCTGGTACACAATTCATCTGAGCTCTGAAATGAGGTAAATAGGCGCTATGAATTACATCGCGACTACGCATACGCAATTCAATTTCTTGACCAACAGGTATATGAAATTCGTTTTTAACAAGAATATCATCATTCCCACTTAAATCCGTAGTATCCATTCCCACTGCATTAGATCCTGAAATTTGACGAAAATCCGTTTCACCTAATTTTCCGTCTTTACCGGGGTATCTGGCTGTCCAATCAAACTGCTTGGCATAAAGTTCTATAACAACGCGCTTTTCGGATTTTGGAAGTTTCATGATTTCATTCCAGTATTTTAAACCAAAAATGATAATGAATGATAATGCTATTGCCGGAACAACCGTCCACAGCATTTCTAATTTGTTATTATGCGGATAAAACTCAGCTTTTTGTTTTGAATTGCCGCGGTATTTATATGCAAACCAAAATAGAAAACAATTGGTAACTATAAAAATAAATGTTATTAAATACATGTTGGCATCCCATAGTAAGTCAACTTTTTGACCGTGCTCTGATGCAGCAGGCGGAAGTGAGCGGCCAAACCAGCGCTCTACCTGCCAAAAAAAGAATCCGAGAAAAAGAATTAAAAACACAAGCAAAAACCTACCCATTAAATTATTATCAGCATCTGAAATTTGCCATTCCTGAGTTTTTCTAAGTTTTCGACTTAATTCGATTACCCTGAATAACTGATGCGCAGCAACAATTAAAAGTAGTGTGGCGAGAATTACGAGTAGAGTCATTGTAGTATATTTTAATTATTCTTTTGCAAAAAATTAGGTTGAGTGATGTAAACTTTCCTGTAAAAAGGGGTGGTTTTTAACCATTAATGGTGCTTTGGTTAAAGCACGTAGAACGACATTTAAAAATAAACCCAGAAAGAATAAAAATGTGCCTATTTCCATCCAGCTTATTCCTGTCCAGTGATGCCCAACTGTACCCGGCATTACAATCATTATTATATCCAGGTAATGTCCAATAAAAATAATGGTACCTACAAATGTTAAAAACGTGAAATTTCGTTTGGCATCACGACTCATTAGCATAACCATTGGAAAAGCAAAATTAACTAAAAGTACGGTCCACATAAGGGCTTTATAACTTTCCCAACGGGTTTGAAAATACACAACCTCTTCAGGTATATCCGCATACCAAATCAACATGAATTGCGAAAAATATAAATACGTCCACAAAAAGGATATTGCAAACATCCACTTACCCATATCGTGTATGGTGCTTTCAGTAACCTCAGCCAAATACCCCAAACGTTTTAACCAAATGATTAACATCGTAATCATTGTTAATGCACTAATCCACATGCCGGCAAAAATGTACCATCCAAAAAGTGTAGAAAACCAATGGGTATCTATACTCATTACCCAATCCCAAGATGATGTTGATGAAGTAACAGCAAATAATACCATAAACCATGCACCTAATTTTACATTTTTCCAATGGTAGGAATGGCCTTTGTCTAATTCCATTGCATCGGCTTCTATGGAGTTTTTTCGGAGCTTCATGGTAAACCAATACCAACCTATCATGTATAATATTGTACGCACCCACCAAAACCAGCCAAAATATCCTATTTTACCAGCAATTATCTCATCGTAATGCGGATTGGACGGATCGGCAATTCCATCAGCCATCCAGTGATAAATGTGATGAACTCCAAGTTGTCCTAAAATAAAGAGTAATAACATAAAACTTAAACCCCATGGCAAATACAATGTAACAGATTCAATCACACGCTTAATGCTGGTTGCCCATCCGGCTTCTGCAGCATATTGTAAGCCCAGAAAAAAAGCTGCTGCCAAGGCAAGTGCCATAAAAAAGAATGCACCTGAAAACACATTACTCCAGGCACGGGTTTGGTGATAGCTGTGATCGCCTTCAATATGATCGGTTAAAAACATAGCTATAATTGAAACTACTCCTATAGCCATTAAGATGTATGTAAATACCTTTGCTTTAGAAGGTAGTACAAAAGTAGTATTGGATGGCACTGCGCTCATATGATTATTTTTTTGGTTCAGAAGGTTTGGATTCTGCAATAGTTTTTTCTGTGGTTTTTGTTGAATCTTTTGGTCCTTGTAATTTTTGAACATAGCAAACCAATTTCCAACGTTCCTCTTGCGTTAACTGACTGGCATGAGATCCCATGGTACCCTTACCATACGTTAATGTGTGGAATATTTTTCCTTCTGGTAAATTTTTTAATGGGCCATTGTATGCAGGCGGAGGACCGGGTAATTTAGCAGCCACTTTTCCGTCTCCAGCACCAGTTGCACCATGGCAATGAATACAAAATTTACCGTATAACACTTCACCTTCAGCTTCATAAACTGAGCGTTTTGACATCTCCAAGGGGTTTTTTAAATTAAGACCTGCACGTTCATAATCGGCTGTAGAATCGCCATATAAATAGGGCATATAACCCCGTGCTACAGTTCCTTTAACAGGATGTTTGGCATTATACAACGTGTCACCATCTATGGTGTGAACACTATAATATTCGAGGGATGGAGAACGGTACATATCCGGCATAAATTCTATACCCGGGCTGTTGGGATCTTTTTTTCCGCAATTGGTAAAACCACTTGTGGCAGCTATTACTAAGAGCACATAAATGAGGTTGCGTTTCATATTCGTGTTATTGATAGGATTCTTCAAGTGTATATTTAGGCTCAACTTCATAAGTCCCTTTGTGATTAATTTCCTCTGCATGACAAGCCTTTAATACTGCTTCGGCCTGTGCTACTTGATGATCTGCAATATCTAGAAGTATTAAAAATTTATCATCTGTGGTTCGTGGATCTGGATTTTTAGCCTTGGCACCGGGTACCAGCCAACAGCGCAATAGATACGTTAATGCCATTCCGTGAGCGGCACAAAATACTGTACTTTCAAAGGAGATGGGAATAAAAGCAGGAATGTTGTAAAAATAGGCCCAATTAGGTTTTCCACCAATATCATTAGGCCAATCGTGAATCATCATATACCACATCATGAGTGTGGCCAAACCTAAACCGGTTAAACCATAAATAAATGCTGTAATAGCCATCCATGTTCTGGGTAAACCAATAAGGTTGTCAAGTCCGTGAATGGGCATTGGTGAATACACGTCTTTAATGCGAATGCCCTGTGCGCGAAGTTTTTTACACGCTTCCATTAACGGCTCTTCATCTCCGAAAACCCCGTGTATAATATGTTTTGTTGTTTTACGCATACGTATTTAAAATTAATGATGATGAGATGCTGCAGCTTTTTTTTGTGCTTCTCCAGATGATTTTAATATGGTTTTTAATTCTGCCTGAGCAATAACTGGAAAATATCTGGAAAACAATAAAAAGAACGTTGAGAACATGCCAATAGTACCAACAAAAATTCCAATATCAATAAAACTGGGGGTATAGGTATTCCAAGTGGATGGCAAATAGGTACGACACAATGTTGGAACGATAATAACAAAACGTTCAAACCACATACCAATATTAACCACAATAGAAAGTATAAACGTGGCAACTACCGAAGTACGAATTTTTTTAAACCAAAATAACTGTGGCGAAATCACATTACACGTCATCATAGCCCAATAACTCCATGCTAAAGGTCCGGTGGCACGATTTAAAAATGCATATTGCTCCCATTCTACGCCCGAATACCAGGCTACAAAAAGCTCTGTAAGATAGGCCACGCCAACTATAGAGCCTGTAACAATAATTACAATATTCATGTATTCGATGTGCTTTATGGTAAGGTAGGATTCTAACTTATAGACCTTACGAACCACAAGCATTAAAGTAAGTACCATGGCAAAACCTGAAAAAACTGCACCAGAAACAAAGTAGGGCGGGAAAATAGTAGTATGCCAGCCAGGTACAACCGACGTGGCAAAGTCAAAAGATACAATGGAGTGCACAGAAAATACGAGGGGTGTAGATAAACCCGCAAGTACTAATGAAACTTCTTCAAAACGGCTCCAATGACGTGCGCTTCCGCCCCAACCAAAAGAAAGTAGGCCGTAAAATTTCTTTTGCCATGGTTTAATTACACGATCGCGTATCATTCCAAAATCAGGAATTAAACCAATATACCAAAACACAATGGATACCGTTGCGTATGTAGTAACTGCAAAAACGTCCCACAGGAGTGGTGAATTAAAATTAGGCCACAAACTACCAAATTGATTGGGAAGTGGAAACAGCATGTAATCAAGCCAAGGTCTTCCGGTGTGTAGTGTAACAAATATTGCCGCACATAATACAGCAAATATCGTCATAGCTTCAGCAGAGCGGTTAATTGCCATACGCCATTTTTGACGAAACAACAATAATACGGCCGAAATTAATGTTCCGGCATGGCCAATACCAATCCACCATACAAAGTTGGTAATGTCCCAAGCCCAATCCACACCATTATTACTACCCCAACTTCCAATACCAACACCAATGGTATAAGCTAAACATCCTATTCCCCATAAAAAGCAGACAGCACTTATAGTTGTTAGAATGTACCACGTTTTAGCGGCTTTACCCTCTATAGGTGCAATAATATCATCGGATATTTGCCGGTACGTTTTGTTACCTAAAATAAGGGGAATTCGAATTTCTGATTCTGCGTGCATAGTTCAGTTGGATTTATGAATGGTGTTCAGTTTTTGAATGATTTGTGGCTTTGGGCGTATGAGATGATAATAGGGGCTCATCTTGATTACGCACTTTAACCTTGTAGGTATTTGAAGGTTTTATCCCAACATCTTCAAGCAAATAATAACTACGTTCGTCTGCTTGTTCTTTTGTGATTTGTGAATCTTTATCATTTAAATCTCCAAATACAATTGCCTGTGTTGGACAAGCACCCTGACATGCTGTTTGTATAACACCATCCTTAAGGGCTGTACCTGCTTTTTTGGCTTCTAATTTTCCGGCTTGTAATCGTTGCTGGCACATTGAGCACTTTTCCATAACCCCTCTGCCCCGCACTACTACATCTGGATTTAACACCATACGACCTAACTCTTGTTGAGCAGGATTAAATTCTGCAAAATCAGAATTTCCAATATAATTGAACCAGTTGAATCGTCTAACTTTAAATGGACAGTTGTTTGCACAGTAGCGCGTACCAATACAACGGTTATAAGTCATCATGTTTAAGCCCTCCGTACTGTGTGATGTTGCTAACACCGGACATACTGTTTCGCAGGGGGCATGATTACAATGTTGACACATCATAGGTTGAAAGGTAACCTTGGGGTTAGAAGATGGATTTTCCATCTCTATATACATCTGCTTTGACCCTAAGCCCTGTGTTTTACCTTTTTCGGTATTCATATCAGAGCTGTAATAGCGATCAATGCGCAACCACTGCATATCGCGTGTTTTTCGAACTTCGCTTTTACCAACTACAGCAACGTTATTTTCTGCAGTACAGGCTATAACACAAGCTGAACAACCAATACATAAATTCATGTCAATACTTAAACCCCATTTATGTCCTGGACGGGGATGAGCAGCCCATAAATCAACTTCACTTACATGTTTTTTACCTCCTCCGTGTACCGTAATTTCCACAGCAGGATTCCATTCTGACTTTTCTTTGGTTTTAAATTCATTTAGAGATACTTCGCGTAATAAATACTCTTCGCGTCCCATTATGGTGTGTTGAATCTGAGTAGCTGCAAAAGCATGGGTTTTACCAGTATCTTTAATGGTTACGCCGGAAGTCCAGTTTTGAATGGTTGTTCCCGTTTGGGTTTGAAATGCAAATGCATTTACACCAACTCCAAAAGCAACTTTAAGCGATTCTGCTTTGCGTCCGTAACCCAAGGCTAATCCAACAGATCCTGGAGCCTGACCAGGCTGCGGATAAACCGGTATTTCCACAGATTTGCCATTAGAAGTTAATGTAACTATACTACCATCAATATCTTGACGTAGCATTTCATGTAATCCCATTTTTTTAACATCGTCAGGATTCATGGTAATGTAATTATCCCAGGTAACTTTTGAAATGGGATCAGGCATTTCCATTAGCCAAGGATTATTACTTTGATTTCCATTACCTATACCTGCCTTTTGATATGTTATTAATTCTAGTCCACTTGCTGAGGCATTTAACGTAATGGGCACTACATCCTGCCAGTTAGTGGATGAAAGCGATTCGGTTGGCTCTTTTTCAGAAGTTTTTGAAGTTTTTAAAATGACAGTTTTAATGCTTTCAGTAGTAGTACTTAATGCCGGATTTAAAATAAGTCCTCCATCATGCAAGGCCTGTTCAAAGGCTATTTCTTGGTTTAATGCGTTATAGGTAGATTTAATGTAATCACGTGCATCCGTTGTTGCGGCGGAATTCCAAACCAAAATGGAACTTAAAAACTGGCGCGTTCCTTCATGTCGAGGTTTTGCAAAAACAGGTGTTATGCAAGGTTGAATAAGTGTATAGGCCACTGCATTGGGCTGCGCATCACCCCAAGATTCTAAAAAATGTTGGTCAGGACAAACAAGATCACAACTCATGGCTGTTTCATCGTTGTATAAACTTGTACTGATTTTGTAATTTACTTTTTTTAATGCCCCCGCAAAATCAAGATGCTGTGGGGCTGTGTATACTGGATTACATTGGTATGTAATAAGGGTATTTACCTTACCTTGTTTTATTTCTTCAACTAAGCTTATAAAATCTGTATCAATACCCTGAAACAGTTTAACTGGATTGTTTTTAATATCAATGGTGTAACCGTAATTATCAAGCATTTGGTTTATGGCATTTACGGTGCACTGCATACCGGTATCGTTTAAACCACAAACTATTAATGATTTACCCTTAAGATCTGTGAGGGTTTTAGCATACTTTTGAATGGCTTGAGATAAGGATTTATTAGAAATAGATGGCGTGTGTGGTAATTCTGCTTTACCAAGTATTTTAGCAATTGCATTATGAAGGGCAACAACCACGTGAGCCATTTCACTTGGTTTAGCCATATAACGGTAATCGGCATTAGCACCTGTTAGTGACATTACCGATTCAATTTGAATATGTCGGCTCATTTTAGGATGCGCCTTACTTACTTTACGCAATTGGGCATACTGGCGGGCAAAATCTTTACCCGATATCCAGTTACCTAAAAAATCACAAGAAATTCCAATAACAAACTCAGCTTTTGAAAAATCATAATTTGGTAATGCAGACACTCCAAACATGGTGGCATTTGCCGACAACATTGCGGAATAGGAAACGGCGTCATAAACCACATGTTTAACTTGTGGATTATTTTGAACTAGTTCGGATATGGCGCGTTTAATGGATGGACTTATAATGCTTCCTGTAAGTAAACGAACTCCAGGTTGTGCTAATGCTTTTTTAACATATTGGTCTGCAACAGTCCAAGTTATTTCTTGTCCTTTTTGCATTGGACCACGCAGCCTTGCGCCATCATATAAACTTAACACTGAGGCCTGAATGCGCGCATTAGTTGCTGAAAAAGGTATATCAATACTGGTATTGGATTCAATTTTAATTGGGCGCGCTTCTCGGGTTTTAACAAGAATATTTGCAAAATCATAGCCATCATAAAATGTAGTGGCATAAAAATTAGCCACACCGGGCGTAATTTCTTCTGGTTTAACCACGTAGGGTATAGACTTGTTAACCGGGGTTTCGCAAGATGCTAATGCCACAGCGGCTGTAGAAAAGCCCATGATTTTTAAAAAATCACGTCGTGAGGTATTGCTGCTTGATGCGCTTTCAGAGGCTAAAAATTCATCCATAGGCAATGCCTCTGGAAACTCATTTTGGTGTTGTGCCTGAAACTCCTTACTGTTATTGAGTTCCGGTAATCCTCTCCAATATTTTTTAGACATAGTCATAACTTCTAAGTATTAATAGTGACACTTACTACATTCCAGTCCACCTATTTTATCAACGGTAAACTTAACATCATACTGACCTGCATACTTTGCTTTTAGGGCTTTATGCAAACGATCGTAATAGGGATTATCCGCCATAGCTACTTCCGTTTTACGATGACATTCAATACACCATTTCATGGTTAAAGGCGCTTTTTGTTCGGCCACAGTCATTTCTTTTAAATTGCCATGACACGAGGTACATTCTTGTTTACCAACAACAACATGTTGGGAGTGGTTAAAATATACATGGTCAGGTAAATTATGTACTTTGATCCACTCTAAAGGTTTTTGAAGTTTAGTATCGTATTTTCCGGATTTGGGATCAAAGCCGGCAGCTTTATAAATTTTAGCAATTTCCGTTTCCCCGTATTGAGGTCCTTTTTGTATTCCCTTGTGACAATTCATACAAATATTTACAGAAGGAATACCGGCGTGTTTTGATTTTTCTACTGAACTGTGACAATACTGGCATGCAATTTCATGTTCACCTGCGTGTAATTTGTGTGAGAATTTTATTGGCTGCTCCGGCTTATAGCCCTTTTGGGTTTTCCAATCGTAATACACACCAATATTGTAGCAAGCATCCCAACAACTTTTCATTCCCATAAATCCTAACACTATACAGCATACACCTACCAAGCGTCTGTTTTTTTGCATCCATAATTTAGATTCCTGCCACAAGGTCATATCGGGCATAGGTGATTTGCCCTCGGCCAATTGTGCTGAGTTATGCAATGCAATGCGTATACTACGAAATATTACAAGTAAAATAGCCAATACAATTACAATTGCAAGAATTAAATAGAGCGGGTCAATACCATCCTCTGTTATAACCGGATCAACTTCAAGTGGTGTTTTAGATCCGGCAGCTACAGCATTATCAACAGGAGGGTTTTTTATATAATCTAAAATGGCATCTACATCTTTATCCGTTAACTGACCTTCAAAAACAGTCATAGCGGCTTTTCCGTTTTCATTGTAAATTTTAGAGGCATAGGCATCGCCAGATTTAATAAGTTTTTCATTATTAATAATCCATCGCTTGAGCCAATCGCCCTTTGGAGCTCTATCAAATATACCTTTGAGTCCAGGACCCGTAAGTTTCTGATCTGTATGCGCAGCGTGACATACGGCACAGTTTTGTTTGAAAAGCTTGGCGCCATCCTGAGCCTTACTTACCGATACCCATGCCAGGCATATCAGTATAAAGGCAAATGATTTGCCAACAGGAGGTAAAAATCCTTTAACAGCTTGTTTCATAAGGAATTGAGATTGTGTAGAACCGTTTGATTTCGATTAACGAGTACAAGAACATGTTGTAATTATCGGACGCAAATTTAGAACAACTAAGCACATAAGCACTGCTTTTTATTTATTTTTTTTAACAGATTATTTATTTATAATCATTCTAAATAAAAATAATACACTTTATCCGTGTGTTAACGAAATGGTACATTTGCGATTATTATGGCAAAAAATCCATGGGTTGTTAAAAGCACAGAAAAAAAATATAAAAACGCCTGGATTGAGGTAAATGAATTTAATGTTATTAATCCATCCGGCAAGCCTGGCATTTATGGTACAGTTTCTTTTAATAACCTTGCCATAGGCATAATACCCCTTGACACAAATGGTTTTACTTGGCTTGTAGGACAGTGGCGATTTCCATTGGATGCCTATAGCTGGGAAATACCTGAAGGTGGAGGTCCTTTGCACCAAGACCCATTAACATCCGCAAAACGAGAACTTAAAGAAGAAACCGGATTAATTGCACATAGCTGGACAGAACTAAGCCGATTGCATACAAGTAACTCGGTTTGCGATGAACTAGGAATTTTATACCTGGCACATACCCTTGAATACGGGACAGCAGAGCCTGAAGAAACTGAATTACTTGATATTAAAAAAGTACATTTAAACGATGCTTTTGAAATGGTAATGAAAGGTGAAATCACCGATTCATTAAGCCAAATTGGAATTTTAAAAGCTAAAATTTGGTATGATAACAAGATAAATACGCGATAGGGATTTTTAGAAATTATTTATATTTTAGCTATGCGCCATAAACCTGCGCTTATACACCCAAATTGGTGTGCTTGGGGAAGGTTTATAGCGCCTATAAGCTAGTTAGAGTTAATTATATTTAATACTCATGAAAATTAATAATGAATCAATATCTAAATTCTTTTTTAAAGAATCTAACGATGAAAAAGAAAGAATTCAGTGGATTAATTTTTTATATGAATCTACTAAACAAAATATAAATGAATATGAAAATAAAATTTTATCT
>Ga0255099_1000262_pt1 | contig 21387 bp, 23 predicted proteins | sample Colum_Colum_RepA_2_FD_188451 | JGI IMG/M metagenome (GOLD analysis project Ga0255099, IMG submission 188451) | Freshwater microbial communities from Columbia River, Oregon, United States - Colum_Colum_RepA_8d | ecosystem: Environmental > Aquatic > Freshwater > River | place: USA: Oregon...
AAATTATTCTGTATTATTTTAGTATAATTCAACGAATCGCAAAATATAAACTAAAAGATCTTGCTTTAATATTTAAAGCCCGAAAACTAGTTTGAATATATTAAATAACCTGTTTATAAGGTTTCTTTATTTTTTAAAGGATTAGGTTACAAACAATACCTAGTTTAGTTAAATTTGCATCAAAAAAATTATGGCATTAGAAATTACCGACGCAAACTTTGAAGAGCTTGTTTTAAAAAGTAAACAACCTGTACTTATTGACTTTTGGGCGGCATGGTGCGGACCATGTCGTATGGTTGGTCCTGTAGTTGAAGAGCTTTCCAAAGATTTTGAAGGCAAGGCTATTGTGGGCAAAGTGGATGTAGATCAAAATTCGGCAATAAGCAGCAATTTTGGAATTCGTAATATACCAACATTATTGTTTTTTAAAGATGGTCAGGTGGTTGATAAGCATGTTGGTGTAGCACCCAAAGCAACACTTGCGGCAAAGTTAGAAGCGCTTTTAGCCTAATACCCGGTGTATGGCCCCGATGTCTTTAAATGAATTTAAACAAGTCGTATTAAACGATTACCGATTAATTCAGGAAAGCCGTCAGGCCAGTTTATTGGGTAGAAAAGAAGTATTAACAGGAAAGGCCAAATTTGGCATATTTGGTGATGGCAAAGAATTGGCTCAAATTGCCTTGAGCAAAGTGTTTAAACCTGGTGACTTTAGAAGTGGGTATTACCGCGATCAAACCTTAATGTTTGCCATAGGGGCATTAACACTTGAGCAATGGTTTGCCGGCTTATACGGCCATGGTGATTTGCATTTTGATCCCATGAGCGGCGGCAGGCAAATGGGGGGGCATTTTGCCACACATTTAACAGATGCCAATGGCCAGTGGTTAAACCATACCCAATTAAAAAACTCAAGTGCGGATGTGTCGCCTACGTCCAGCCAGATGCCCCGCTTACTTGGTTTGGCTTATGCGTCACATTTTTATAAGGTAAATCCCGAACTTCAAAAAGCACCTTTTACACAATTTAGTAATGCGGGAGGTGAAATTGCCTTTGGCACCATTGGAGATGCTTCAACCAGCGAGGGTATTTTTTGGGAAACGCTTAATGCAGCAGGTGTATTACAGGTTCCCATGCTTATTAGTGTTTGGGATGATGGACACGGTATTTCGGTACCAAAAAAATTTCAAACCACTAAAGAAAGTATCAGTGATGTTTTAAAAGGGTTTCAACGAAATGCAGGTCAAAAAGGTTTTGAGATTTTTACTGTTAAGGGTTGGGATTATACAGCTTTGTGCAAAGTGTATGAAGCCGCGGCACAATTGTGCAGAACCCAACACATACCGGTTTTGGTGCATGTTGAAGAATTAACCCAGCCTCAGGGCCACAGCACCAGCGGGTCGCATGAGCGTTACAAATCAAAGGAGCGATTGGCCTGGGAATCGGATTTTGATGGATTGCGTCAGATGCGGCTTTGGATTATTGCAAATCAATTAGCCACTGAAGACGTATTGGATGCCATTGAAGAAGCTGCAAAATTAAAGGTTCGGGAGGCAAAACAAACGGCTTGGCAGGCCTATCAAAAGCCCATATTACAAGCGCGTGAAGAGCTTATGGAGTTGGCACAAACCATTTCAGGTTCAGAACCCTACATACAATCTTTACGTGCTATTAAAGAACCGATTTATAAAGAGTTAATACAAATTGCAAAAACGGTAATGCGCCGTTGTGCTGTAACGGCTGCTCACCCGTTACACCATTGGGTTACAGAATTGGTTCGTAAGCAAGAGCAACACTATGGAGATTATTTATATACCGGCCATGCCTTGCAAGTAGATGCAGTTCCGGTAATTTACGATTCAGAAATTAAATGTGATGGCAGAGAATTATTGCGAGATAATTTTAAGGCCTTATTAGAACAATATCCGCACCTTTTAATTTTTGGTGAAGATGCTGGTAAAATTGGAGGCGTAAATCAAAGTTTAGAAGGCTTACAGTCTCAATTTGGTGAACACCGGGTGTTTGACACGGGAATTCGGGAGGCTACAATTGTAGGTCAGGCCATTGGTTTGGCCATGCGTGGACTTCGGCCTATTGCAGAAATTCAATACCTGGATTATTTATTGTATGCCTTACAATTGATGAGTGATGATTTGGCCACCCTGAGTTGGAGAACCATGGGACGACAAAAAGCTCCGGTAATTATAAGCACCCGTGGACATCGTTTGGAAGGGGTTTGGCACAGCGGTTCACCTATGGGCATGATTATTAATGCGTGCCGGGGAATTTACATTTGTGTACCGCGCAATATGCAAAAGGCAGCCGGCTTTTACAATACCCTTTTAAAGTCTGATGAGCCTGCGCTGGTTATAGAACCTTTAAACGGTTACCGACTTAAAGAGCAACGGCCATCTAATGCAGGACAGTTTACCACAGCATTGGGTGAAAGCGAAATATTACATTCGGGAGCAGATATTACACTGATAACGTATGGTTCGTCGGTTCGTATAGCACAAGAGGCCATACAGCTACTTGATCAAAGTGGCATACAGGTTGAACTCATAGATTTACAAACCTTAATTCCGCTGGATTTAAACGGATGCGTGCCACAATCGCTTAAAAAAACCAGCCGCCTGTGTATTTTAGATGAAGATGTTCCGGGTGGTGCTTCAGCTTATATATTTCAGCAATTGCAAACGCAATACAATATTTATTCACTATTAGATGCGGCTCCAGTATTTATAAGTGCTAAAGCGCATCGGCCAGCCTACGGCAGTGATGGCGACTATTTTAGTAAACCCAATGCCGATGATGTTTACGAAGTGCTTTATGCAATAATGCAGGAGAGTAACCCGCAGCGTTTTCAGTAAATATGCTGGGCAGTCCGCTACATGAACACCATTTATTACGGTATTCGGTTGCATCCAATCTTAATGGGTCCAAGTACGTAACCGTTTCTTTTTATGACGACTATCAAAAACGTGTACTCGACATTGAATATACCCAGGTGTCAATGGAAAGCCTTATTAAAAATATTGAAAGTGGCACAGCACTGCATTTGGAGCATGTTTATATTCATGATTTTTCAATGGCAAGCTATAGAAAATTAAAACATTTAAACGATGATGCTCCTGTTGAATTAAATGATTTTACGGCAAAGGGGTGTTTTTTTGATTGCAGTTCTGGAATTGATTTTAGTAATGTACGCTTTACAGGAACAAAAACCCATTTTGAAAACTGCATATTTGCCAATGGTACAGCGGACTTTTCTAATACCGTATTTAAAAGCCAAGATGTAAGTTTTCGTAAAAGTAAATTTGGAAGTGGCAGTACCGTTTTTAGATCGGCACAATTTACGGAGGGACGTGTTAATTTTAACCATGTTAATTTCGGAACCGGAACAACCGTGTTTGTTGATGTTAATTTTTCAACCTGTTTTGTTGACTTTAGAAATACTTATTTTGGCGATGGCACGGTTGATTTTAAATTTTCAAAGTTTAAAGAGGGTCCGGTTACGTTTGAGCGAGCACACTTTGGCAAAGGGCGTAAAGATTTTAAAAATGTAGAATTTGGTTTGGGTAAACTGGATTTTAAAAAAGTGCAATTTAATGATGGCGATGTGATATTTGAAGGGGTTGAATGTAGCAACGACAAAATTTTATTTCGCGGTTCGGTTTTTGGTAATGGCGTAAAAAACTTTGAACAATGCCATTGTACAAAGGCTGTTATAAATATGGAACAGGTAGATTTTGGAACCGGAATTTTGAGTTTTCATGAAGCACATTTAGGCGAACTTCATTTAGATGCAGTTCAATTAAATCTATTTACCGATTTACGCTGGGCCTCCTGTACTTCATTGCATTTAAATGAGGTGATACTGCGTGATATATTAGAATTACCTTTATTACATCAAACAACACTTAATGGTTTGGATTTAAATGGACTTCGCATTTTAGGACGTCTTTTTGTGACCTGGAGTGATGCCCTTAAAGGTTTAATTTATAAACAACCGTATGATTTTAATCGTAAAGCCGAACAGTTTAGGGTGCTTAAGGAAAATTTTAGAACCAATGGGCAGTATGAAGATGAAGATGCTGCATATGTAGAGTACCGAAGATGCATGGAGCAGCATAAATTAGAAATTTATAATACGGGCGTAATTTCTAAACTGTACAACCGTATTAAGTACGCTATAAAATGGATTTTATTTGATCAGATTGGACGGTATGCAACTGATCCGGTGCGGGTTATATTTCATGCTTTAGGCACTGTTGTACTTTTTGCCTGTGTGTATTGGGTAATGGCAATAACACATACATCATGGGGTAGCGTGGGTACCACGCTTCCCGAAACAATGAACAGGGCAGCTGAATTTGGAAATTGCTTGTACTACAGTGCCATTACCTTTTTTACCGTTGGCTATGGCGATTATTTTGCATTGGGGTGGATTAAGCTATTTGCCGTAATAGAGGGTTTTTGCGGTGTTTTTTTAATGAGTTATTTTACCGTTGCTTTTGTACGAAAAATTCTTCGTTAAATGCTTCGGTTGGTATCCCATTGTTCAAGATAGTCTGCTACGCGACGTAAAAAAGTTCCCCCCAACGAGCCGTCAACTACACGATGATCATAGCTGAGTGATAAAAACATCATATGCCGAATGGCGATAACATCACCGTTTACAGTTTCTAACACTGCAGGCTTTTTCTTAATTGCTCCGGTAGCCATTATGGCAACTTGTGGTTGATTAATAATGGGTGTGCCCATTACGTTACCAAAATTACCAACATTGGTAAGGGTAAATGTACCGCCCTGAATTTCATCCGGTTGTAATTTTCCGGCACGCGCGCGTTGGGCTAAATCATTTACCGCTTTAGCAAGGCCTAAAATATTTTTTTCATCAGCCTGTTTAATAACCGGTACAATAAGATTACCACTGGGAAGCGCAGCAGCCATGCCAATATTTACCGATTTACGTTTAATAATTTTTGAACCACTGGCATCTACAGCAACATTAATCATAGGAAAATCGCGAATGGCACGTGCTACAGCTTCAATAAATAAAGGAGTAAAAGTTAATTTTTCACCGTAAGCTTTTTCAAAATGTGTTTTATGTTTTTCGCGCCATTGCACCAAATGGGTTACATCGGCTTCTACAAAAGACGTTACATGTGGCGAAACCTGTTTACTCATTACCATATGTTCGGCAATGAGTTTACGCATACGGTCCATTTCTATAATTTCATCACCTTGCTGTAAGGTAATATCGGCTTTTTTTACAGGGGCTGAAATGGGTTGTGGCGTTTCGGTAAGCTGTGTTGGGCTTGTAATACTTTCATTTTGAACCGGTGACTTGCGCTGCTGTATGTAGTTAAGCATATCACTTTTAGTAACCCGGCCTTCGTTTCCGGTTCCGGGTATTTGAGAAAGCTCTTGTGCTGAAATTGCTTCTGATTTTGCAATAGATTTTACTAAAGGGGAATAAAATCTGGAGTCGGTTTTTAAGGTTGAAGTATTTGAATTTGTTGATTTTGATGGGGTATTTTGAACTTGTTTTGGGGTTTGAATTTCAGGTGTTTCGGTTTTGGGAACAGAAACGTTTTGAGTGAGGGTACCTCCGCTTGAAATACGGGCAATAACACTACCTACCTGAACTACCTGGCCTTCGTTAAATAAAATTTCATGCAAGGTGCCTTCAAAGGGTGCAGGAATTTCACTATCAACTTTATCGGTGGCAATTTCCAATACGGTTTCATCCTGTTTAATGGAATCTCCAATTTTTTTAGTCCATTTTATAATGGTTGCTTCCGCAACACTTTCGCCCATTTTGGGCATTACCAAATCGTGTAAAGCCATAATTGTAATAGACCACAAAAATACGTTAAATCCACTAAAGGCAAATCGGAATTTAAAAATCCGGATAAAGTAAATACCGTTTACGCTGTTTTTTAAAGAGTTCTATTTTATTAGTCCATGTTTGTCGAATTTGAGTTTCTGACAATCCTTGTTTTATTTGCTTTTGAAGCAATTTACTGCCACTGTGTTTATCAAATGTAGATTCAAAAAATAAAACAGAATCGGGTATAGCGGCATAGGCCTCCATTAACCAAAGTAAATTAAGTTTTCGGGGATGGTTTTTAAGCCAGTTTATGTGAGCTAACGATTTTCCATAGCAAAGGGTATGTGCATAACGGGGCTTGGTATTTAAATTGTTTGGTAGCGGCGTAAATGAAAAACGGGCATTTACGTATTGTGGATGTCCAAACAACATAAAGGGAGTTTCGGTTCCACGTCCCAAACTGAGACAGGTGCCTTCCATCCAACCTAAACTGGGATAATTAAGTATGGCATCCAGCGTTTTTAAATTGGGTGAGGGGGGTACGGGTAATTGAACGGTTTTATTACGCGCATAGCCCTGCATAGGAATTACAAGTAAAGAAGGGGTATTTGAACTTTCAAGCCAGGCTTCTCCTATCATCATTTTTGCCAATTCACCACCGGTCATACCATATACAATAGGAATTGGAAAACGTCCTAAAAAACTACGGCAATCTGTTTCCATAACCGGGCCATCAATATAAAATCCATTCGGATTTGGGCGGTCTAAAACAATTACAGGTATATGTAATTCCGCACAACATTCTAACATATACGATAATGTACTTAAATAGGTGTAAAATCTTACTCCAACATCCTGAATATCATAAACCACAACATCAACATCCTTTAATTGCGCAAGACTGGGTTTTTTTTGTGAACCGTATAACGAAATTACAGCAACCCCAGTTACAGGATCGCGCTCATCTGCAACGGTGGTACTGGCATCGGCCTTACCCCGAAACCCGTGCTCAGGACCAAAAACTTTAACAATATTAATTTGTCGCTTTAAAAGGGTATCCAATAAAAATTGTCTTTTTATAAGTCCGCTTGCATTGGTTAAAAGCGCTACGCGTTTATGTTGTAGTAATGGCAAGTACAGTTCGGTTTGATCGGCACCGCACAGGGGATAATCTTGAAGCTCCAAGGGTTTTAAAGTTTGAGTAAACATGGCCATAGGAATGTATAAAACAACTAATAAAAATGTACTTTTGAAGCACATGCCATGGAAACTCCATAACTTTATTACACAACGGTTATTAGAACCCACCGAACGTAAAGATACACTCTCAAATCCTATAGTAAAAATTGCGGTAGGAGGCATTGCTTTAGGATTAGCTGTAATGCTTTTAACAGTAAGTATGGTTAAGGGATTTGAACATGAAGTACAACAACGTATTATTCGATTTGGATCGGCCATTACATTGGAACCTGCAGTTCAATCGGATAAAGCCACGGTTTTTAAAATTTCAGAGGATTCATTAAATGTTCTTAAACGCGTAAAAGGCATAAAAGGCATTTATAAAACGATAAGCATGCAGGCATTATACAGGCAGCAGGCTATACAAGATGGAATTATGTGTATGGGTTTGTCATCTCATTTTCAAAGACCCGATTTAAGCAGTAGAATGGTGTCGGGCCAAAGTATTGATTTTAATTCCAATCAACCTGAAAAATCTGTAATAATAAGTGATGCATTGGCCCGTAGATTAAATTTAAAGGTTGGCGCCTATTTTCCAATTCATGTTTTGGTACAGCGCAATATAATTGATTCAGCATTGGGCCGTGTTATACAAAAACAAGTTCCCTTAACGCGAAAATGGAAAATAAAGGGTGTATTTAAAAATGAATTTTCAGATTTAGACCGGCAATTGGTGTATACTGATATACGACTTTTACAACAGCTGTTAAATTGTAGTGCTGAAGCTTGTACAGCCATGGAAGTACAACTAGTTGAAAAAGCCGAAACGGCTCCATGTGCCGATCAGTTAAATTTACTATTACCATATACTTTATTAGCCCGCACGGTTCAAGAACGTTTTTCGGTTTTGTTTGCATGGTTTGAGAAATTACATGTTAATGCAGTAATAATTTTTTTACTGATGCTATTGGTATCACTGGTTAACATGAGTACGGCTCTGTTGATTTTTATTTTAGAACATACCCGTATGGTGGGGCAATTACTTACGCTTGGGTATCATAAAAGCGGCCTGCAAGTTTTGTTTTTAAATATTGGTATGCGTTTTTTTTTAAGAGGTATGCTGTGGGGAAATTTAATAGCCTTGATTTTAGGAGCGCTACAATATTTTTTTCATTTTGTAAAATTGGACGAAGCCACCTATTATGTGTCGTATGTTGTATTGGAGCCCAGCTTAGGGGATTTTTTATGGATAAACGCGGTTTTTATGGGTGTTGGTGCCTTAACCATGATTTTACCAACATTAATTTTATCCAAATTAACACCATTAAAAACTTTAAATTTTGATTAGTATCCGAACTGTTTCAATTTTTGATTTTGATTTCTCCAATCGGATTCTACTTTTACTCGTAACATTAAATGTATAGGCTTTTCAAAAAAAGGTTCAAGTTTTTTACGCGCACGAATACCAAGCTGTTTTAATGCTTTTCCGCCCTGTCCAATAAGTATACCCTTTTGGCTTTCTCGCTCTACAATAATCAATCCCTGAATATGAATGCCTTTTAAATCGGTTTTAAATGCTGTAATCTGTATGTCGCAGCTATAGGGTACTTCTTGATGAAACATTGAATAAACCTCTTCGCGTATATATTCAGATGCTATAAAACGCTCCGTACGATCTGTTAACATATCCGCATCATAATAGGGTGGATGTTCAGGTAGTTTAGCAACAATTGCCTTAATTAACATGGGATGGTTAAAACGGTGCAAGGCAGATACTGGAACACAAAGTGCATTGGGCATGCGGTTTTTCCATTGTAATATATATTCGGCTAAAACCGTTTCAGTTAGCATATCTATTTTGTTAAATACAACGATCAGGGGCGTTTGCAGCGCATTTAAACGGTTTAAAAAATCAGTATCGGGTATAAGTTCGGCTTGTGCTCCGGTAACCAATACAATTACATCGGCATCTGCAATGGCTTCGTCAACGGCTTGCATCATGTGTTCTTGCAATTTGTATTTGGGTTTTATTATACCCGGCGTATCTAAAAATATTAACTGGGCTTCGGGTACATTGTAAATACCCATAATGCGATGTCTTGTAGTTTGTACTTTAGGCGATATAATGCTGAGTTTGTTGCCTATTAACAAATTAAGCAGTGTTGATTTTCCTGCATTGGGACAACCTACAATACTTATGAAACCCGATTTAAACAAAAGATAAATTTGCACAGCAAAGAAAAGAATAATAACTTAGCATCGCAATTAAGACATTATTGCGGGATAGAGCAGGGGTAGCTCGTTGGGCTCATAACCCAAAGGTCGTTGGTTCGAATCCATCTCCCGCTACCAGGGCCTCGGCATAATAGCCGGGGCTTTTTTTTTGAATCGAATTTAAATCAACAATCCAATACATTTTATATATCCTATTAAATTTCAACAATTAAATTGATGAAAACTAAATGGCAATTAGGTTTTAAGGATGTATAAACCCTTACTTTTATAGTATGTCTAAACCTGTAAAACCTTTAATTTTGGTAACCAACGATGATGGTATTTTTGCACCTGGAATTCGTTATATCAGCAATGTTTTAAAAGCGTTTGGAGAAGTGTGTGTTGTGGCTCCGGATAAACCCCAAAGCGGAATGGGACATGCCATTACATTAAATTCCAGCATTCGGCTGTCAAATACTCAATACCACGATGTTGCATTAGAATATGCTTGTTCGGGTACACCCGTAGATTGTGTAAAAATTGCTGTAAATCATATTTTAAAACGCCGGCCGGATCTGGTAGTTAGTGGAATTAACCATGGAAGTAATGCCTCAATTAATGTTATTTATAGCGGTACCATGAGTGCTGCTGTTGAAGGTGCGCTTGAGGGGGCACCCAGTATAGGTATTAGTTTATGTGATTATAGTGAAGCCGCTGTGTTTCATCATGCCGAACAATATTTAAAACATATTATTTCAAATGTTTTAAGGCATCAATTACCTAAGGGCCTGTGTTTAAATATTAATATTCCAGCTGTTCAAACAACCTCCTTACAGGGTATTCGCGTGGTGCGGCAGGCGCATGCGCAGTGGGTTGAGCGTTTTGAAGAGCGTCAGGATCCCTACGGCCGCAATTATTATTGGCTAACGGGTAATTTTGTAAATTTTGAACCGGAATCAACAGACACGGATGAGGCTGCATTAAGTGCTAACTATATAGCTGTGGTTCCGGTTAAAGCCGATATGACGGCCCATGAACATTTAGCTACAATAAAACAATTTGAACATGTTTAAGATTAATTTTAATAGTTTTTGGACGGGTTTCATTATTGGTATGTTAAGTCCTGTAGTCTGCTTTATGTTATACTGGTTGTTTGTATACTCCTACATGAGTTTTCCGGGTCGGTTTATAACATATTTAATAACGGGAAACATGCTTAGTAATGTTTTAAAAGTATGTACCCTTGGAAATTTAATTTGGTTTTATTTAAGTATGAAAAAAAATGGGGATGCTGCCTCTAAAGGAATATTAACTAGCGTGTTTATATACCTTATCATGGTGCTTTGGATATCCTATGCATTAGAAATAGATTTAAGCTGATGCGTTATTTTATTATTACCGGTGAATTGAGTGGTGATATGCATGCCGCAGCTATGGTAAATGCATTAAAACAAATAGATTCCAAAGCAGAATTTCAGTTTACAGGCGGGTCATACCTGCAAACAGCATGTAACAGCAAACCCCTCGTTGCCCTTGAAAACATGTCTTTTATGGGATTTTATGAGGTTATCCGAAACATTAAAACCATTTCAAATAATTTTAAACAAATTAAATCGGCAATTCTTAAATTTAAACCTCATGCTTTAATTTTAGTAGATTATCCGGGTTTTAATTTGCGTATGGCCAAATGGGCTAAACAACAAGGCTTAGACGTGTTTTATTATATTGCCCCCAGTGTATGGGCCTGGAACACCTCACGAATTTCAGTTTTAAAGCAATACGTAAACCGATTGTATGTTATTTTACCCTTTGAATACAATTTTTTTAAAAACCACTTACTGGAAGTTGAATTTGTAGGCCATCCCTTGGCTGAACGTATTGCATTGGAGCAACATACAGAACAGTATGGATTAATAAAAATGCAGGGTTTGGGTAAAAAACCCATTATTGCAGTTTTTCCAGGTAGTAGAAGTCAGGAAGTAAAGCGTATTTTACCCGAGTGCTTGGGTTTAACAGCTGCTTTTCCAGATTACGATTGTGTAATTTCTAAATCTCCGTTATTACCTTGGGCATATTATGAAAATGCAAAAGCGTTAGGTTTCAAAGTAATTGAGGGAGCAGCTTATGAAATATTAAAACATGCAAAGGCCGGAATAATTAAATCTGGAACCTCAACATTAGAGGCAGCCTTATTTAATGTACCGCAGGTGGTAGTTTATAAAACCAGTAAACTGTCATTTTTAATTGCAAAACTCTTGGTAAAGCTTAAGTTTATTAGTTTGGTAAATTTAATTTTAAACAAAGAGGTTGTTAAAGAGTTAATTCAGCAACAATGCAATACGGTGCAAATTATAAATGCCTTAAAGCAGTGTATAGAACATACTGCGTATCAACATACCATATTAAATGAATACGCTACCTTACGGTCTATGCTGCAGCACCAAGGCGTTTCATCACGACTGGCCCAGTCAGTTTACAAGCGAATAGTTAAAGATGCGTTTTAAAGTATTTTTTTTAAGTATTTTTTGGGTGTTTTTTTTAAACACTATACTATGTGCACAAGACAGTTTAAACCAGGTTAACATTCGTATTCACAGTACTAAAAAAATACATTCATTTTATATAAAATCTAAATCTACCATACATGTATTTGCAGATTCGGAGTATGTAAGTGTTTTGGATTCTGTACAATGCAGTTTTATAAATCCAAACAAGTTTAAAATTTCAACGTTGCAAGGTACGCTGATTGTGCAACAGGCGCAATTTAAATCGGATAGTGCACTGGCGCTTTGCTTAAATGAATTTGGTAAAAAATATAGATTTTACGATGGTTATATAAAGTGTAGTGTTTTAATTGATTCGCTTCAACTAATAAATGTAATTCCTATGGAGTCTTATATTTCTGGTGTTACGGAAGCAGAAGGTGGACGGCGTTGTCACTATGAATTTTATAAAGTTCAATCGGTATTGGCCAGAACCTATTTATTACGGCATTGGTTTAAACACAAGCGTCAAAATTTTCAACTTTGCGATCAAGAGCATTGTCAGGTATACCATGGAAAACCGCGAAATGGGCTGGTAAACAAGGCTGTAGCATATACACAGGGTCAAATAATCGTAGATTCTTCGGATCAGTTGATTGTGGCAGCCTTTCATAGTAACAGCGGGGGGCAAACAGCAAATTCAGAATGGGTGTGGGGCGGAAAAACATCCTATTTAAAAGCAGTTTCAGATTCTTTTAGCATGCACATGCCCAATTCTAATTGGCAAAAAAAAATAAAGAAAAACGACTGGTATCAATATTTAAAATCAGTTTATGGTATAGTTTTTAGTGCGGACATTTACCAAATTGTAAATAATTTAAAAATGCCTACACGACAAAGTGATTTTATAGTTAATAATACACCCATCTCCTCAAAACGAATCCGAACGGATTTTAAACTCAAATCTGCCTTTTTTTCTATTATGCCCCTTGGTAATGACGATTTATTATTTTACGGCAGGGGGTTTGGACATGGTGTGGGATTAAGTCAAGAGGGTGCTATGTGCATGGCAAAACAAGGCCTAAATTATAAAACCATTTTGCACCACTATTTTCAAAATGTAAAAATAATGCCCTTGCAACATTATCATATAACTAAGCCATGAACCGTGTTTTTTTTATTATTTTAATATTTGGTACGTTTTATGGTTTTTCTCAGCAAAAGACCATTTCTGTAAAAGCATCTACCGACATGCGAAAGGTCTATTTTGATTATGCGCAATTGAAACTTGAAATTATAGACCAGTTTGGAAATATTCGAAATGATGCCGCTATTTTAAGTTACGAACTTCAGTTTTTAAACAATGGTAACGATACTACGTTTATATGTTATAATGCCTTACTTTCTGAACCCGCACAGTACTTTTTAAACCGACATAAAAACAATGTGTTTTTGGAATTTAAAAATATACGCTTTAAATCGGAGTACGATACTGAACTGCAACTGCCCAATTATAAAACCATCTGGATGCCCCCTCGAGTAAACCCTAAAAAAAATAAATAGAATTGCGTAATTTAGATTAATGTTTAAAATCCTGTTACCAATAAGTGTATTGATTTTTTTGTCATGCAAGCCGGAGGATACAAAGCCTAAACCTGTTCCTCAGCCTGAACCCGCGCAATTGCAATTTTCAGTGCTACCTTGCATGGGCAGTGATACCTTGTTGTACAATACCTATTATTCCTTAGATCAGGGCGATACGCTCAAGGTTTCTAAATTTAATGTTTTTATAAGCAACATTCGGTTGGTGGGTACAAACGCAACCATTTCAGAATCCAATAGTTATCATTTAATTCGTACACATCAACCCAACACTCACAATTTTGTTTGGACCACTTCAGAGTTTCAAACCTATCAAGCGCTCCAGTTAACTATTGGTATTGACAGTGCTCGAAACTGTTCGGGTGTTCAGTTAGGTGATTTAGATCCGGCATATGCCAGTGATATGTTTTGGAGCTGGACTACAGGCTACATATTTTTAAAATTGGAGGGAAATTCGCCACAGTCCAAAAATTTTAATCAGTTTGTTGAATATCATATTGGAGGCTTTTCAGGTTCTAATAAAACCCAAAAAACCATAACTATACCCTTTAATAGTCCTTTGGCTATTTCTTCGGGTACACATAAAAAAATAAACCTTAAGCTTGATGTAAAACAATTATTTAACGGTGTAAATAAAATTAAAATTTCAGAACAAGGTAGCATTTTATCTATCGGTTTAAAAGCAGCACAGTTTTCTTCAAATTTCACGCAACTTATTACACTTCGTAGTATACAGTAGTTATGTTCTATAAGTTCGTATTATATTTTTTTGCTACTATGGTGTTAGTTTCCTGTTCTGTGGATGCACCTGTTAAAAATCCTGTTAATGATACACCCTTTGAGTTTTTGCCTGAAAACTGGCCCCTTCCAAAATACCGATTTACAGAAAATCAAATTTCAAAAGACCGCTTTGAACTTGGACGTGCATTATTTTATGAAACACGTTTGAGTCGCGATAATTCGATATCCTGCGCGGGTTGTCACATTCAAAACTATGCTTTTGCTCAAACCGACCATGCATTTAGCCACGGAGTTGATAACCGTGTTGGTACACGAAATGCACCTGGACTGTTTAATTTGGCTTGGCATACCGAGTTTATGCACGATGGCGCAATAAATCATATAGAAAAACAACCCTTAGCACCCATCGCAAATCCCATTGAAATGGATGAAAATTTAACCCGTGTTTTAGAAAAATTAAACGCATTGCCAAAGTATAAAACACTTACACGTGCAGCTTATAACTCTGACACACTAACATCGCAGCGCATGTTGTGGGCCATGACCCAGTTTATGGGATTAATATATGCCCAGCACTCAAAGTATGATGCTGTAAAAAACAATACAAACGGTATTCACTTTACAGCTGCAGAGCAACGGGGGTATGACGTGTTTATTCAGCATTGTAATGCCTGTCACCGCGAGCCATTATTTTCGGACTTTGAATATCGTAGTAACGGTTTAGCCCCACTACCAATGCTTTTAGACTCTGGCCGTTCACATGTTACGGGCTTGTCTAAAGATAAATGGAAATTTAAAACCCCTAGTTTACGTAATGTGGCGCTTACCTATCCGTACATGCACGATGGCAGGTTTACTACTTTAGACCAATGTATAGAGCATTACCGCAGAGGTAATTTTAATCATGAAAATCTTGATCCGCTGTTAAAGGGTGCGATAACTTTATCTGAAGGGCAAATTTCTGATTTAAAGCTGTTTTTAAACACACTAACGGATTATACCATGATTTATGACCGCCGATTTTCTGACCCCCAGTTACAACCATGAGCTTTAAATTCATTTTAATTGCATCTATGCTTTTAGTTTTAAATGCCTGTAAAAAAAACAAATTAGGCGGAAGCGCCAGCATGCAACTTCAAATCAGTCATCATGGAAAGTCTATTTCAAAGGCCCGGGTATTTATTAAATGCAATGCAAGTAATTTTCCAGGATCCGACACTTTGAATTACGACGCTGCATTTACCTGCAATGAAGATGGAAAAGTACAAATAGCAGTTTACCCCGGACAATATTATTTATGGGCCTCAGGAATTGATTATAGTGTACCTCCGCCCTATATAGTAAACGGTGGAATTCCTGTTACTATGCGTTTTAACGAACAACGAAATTTACAAGTTCCAGTTTCAGAGGGTGATTGATGCGTTTAAAAATTACATTTAATGGTACAGGAACATCCCAAGGGGTGCCGGTGATATCGTGCAGCTGTATTGTTTGTAAAAGTTCCGATTATCGCGATCAACGCTTACGCAGTTCTATTCTAATTGAAGATTTGTTTACTTCAGTGTGTATTGATACGGGACCAGATTTTAGACAGCAAATGCTTCGGGTACAGCAAAAAAAACTCGATGCCATTGTATTGACACATGAACATAAAGATCATATTGCAGGTTTAGACGATGTGCGTGCCTATAATTTTTTTTCAGGTAAGGCCATGCCGGTTTACGCAGATCAACGTGTTCACTTGGCATTACAGCGTGAATTTGCATATGTATTTGAATCTCCCGATTATCCTGGTTTGCCTCGTTTACAATTAATGCCCATAACGGGCGATGAATTTCAAATTAATACCTTAAAATTTAAACCATTACAGGTATTTCATGCGCACTTACCAGTGTGGGGGTTTCGTATAAGTGATTTTGTTTACATAACGGATGCCAATCATATTCCTGAAACAACTTGGAGCGATTTAACAGATGTAAAAATTTTGGTTATAAATGCATTACGTCATGAGACACACAATTCACATTTTACCTTACACGAGGCTTTACATATTATTAAACGCATGAATCCAAAATACACGTATTTAACACATATTTCGCATCAACTGGGTACGCATGCATCGCTTTTAAATCAATTGCCTGAAAATGTAGAACCTGCAGTAGATGGCATGCAACTCCTATTATGACCTCTATATCACAAATAACGGCAGCATCCTACCCCTCAAAATCGCACTACTATGATGCGCTTTTTATTCAACTACAGGCACTCATTGCACACGAGCACGATGCTATAATTATAATGGCGCAAACAGCTGCATTATTACATTTTAGCAATACCTGGCATTGGACAGGATTTTATAGGGTATCTAAGCATGAATTATTATTGGGCCCTTATCAGGGGCCGCCCGCATGTTCGCGCATTGCATTTGGTAAAGGCGTTTGTGGTACGGCCTGGAAAGAAGCGCGCACCATAAATGTGCCTGATGTGAATCAATTTCAGGGGCATATTGCTTGTTCTGCATTTTCGCAAAGTGAATTGGTTATACCCATTTACAATTCACAAAATTGTATTTGTGCGGTATTAGATATTGACAGTACAGAAACGCATGCGTTTGACGCCACCGATGTTGCAGGTATTGAAAAATTATGTACGCTTATACGCCTTGATACATGACACGTGAAGATGCCAAAATACGAATACAAGAACTGGTTGGTGCTTTAAACAATTATAATTACCATTATTACCAGCTAGATCAACCGCTCATCAGCGATCAGCAATTCGATGCGTTGTTGCAAGAGCTCATGCGCCTCGAAACACAATACCCTGAATTTAAAACCGCCGATTCACCTTCACAACGTGTTGGTGGTACAGTAACCCGTAATTTTATTTCGGTGGCACATCGCCATCCAATGTTATCACTAGCCAATTCTTACAATACAGAAGATATTATGGATTTTGACCGCAGGGTTAAAACACAATTAGGCCGAAGTGCAGATGATGAGATAGAATATACCGCTGAATTAAAATTTGATGGATTATCAATTTCAATTCATTATGAACAGGGCACTTTTAAACAAGCCTTAACACGTGGCGATGGCATTTCGGGTGATGATGTTAGTGCAAATGTTAAAACCATTGCGTCAATTCCATTACGTTTACAGGGCGATTTCCCCGATTATTTAGAGGTTCGTGGTGAAATAATTATGAATTACACGCAGTTTAACCGTTTAAATCAGCTGCGCACCGCATTGGGCGAACAAGTCTTTGCAAATCCTAGAAATGCTGCAAGCGGAAGTATCAAATTACAGGATAGTTCTGAGGTGGCCCAACGTAAATTAGATGCGTTTATTTACGATGCACGTACCAACACCAAGCCATTTACATCTCATTGGCAGGCGCTTCAACATGCCAAATCTTGGGGATTTAAAGTTTCTGAGCATACAGCCAAATTCAATCGTATAACCGATTTAATGGCTTTTATAAATCAATGGAACACATTGCGGCATCAATTAAATTATGCCACCGATGGTTTGGTTATTAAAGTAAATCATATTGAATACCAAGACCAATTGGGAGCTACTTTAAAATCACCCCGCTGGGCTATTGCCTATAAATTTCAGGCAGAGCAGGTTTTTACCCAATTGCACGATGTTGAATTTCAAGTTGGCCGAACAGGTGCAGTTACACCAGTGGCCATTCTTGAGCCTGTACAGCTTAGTGGCACAACGGTAAAACGGGCCAGCTTACACAACGCAGATATTATTGAAAAACTCAATTTGCATTACGGTGATTATGTTAAAATTGAAAAGGGTGGTGAAATTATTCCAAAAATTACTGCTGTTGATGAACGTTTACGAACATCGGAAGCACTTAAAATTCGCTATCCAGAACATTGTCCTGAATGCCAAACATTGCTTATACGCCACGAGGATGAAGCACAGCATTATTGTCCTAATTCCGAAAACTGTTTTCCGCAAATATGCGGACGCATAGTGCACTTTGTTTCACGTAAAGCCATGAATATTGAATCTTTGGGTACAGAAACCATAGTTCAACTGGTGCAAAAGCAATTAGTGCACACCGTAGCGGATCTCTACGATTTAACTAAAGCCGATTTATTAACCCTTGATCGATTTGCCGAAAAATCAGCAGATAATATTTTACATGCTATATCGGAAAGTAAATCACGAACCTTTGAACAAGTTTTGTATGCGCTGGGAATTCGACATGTTGGTGAACGAACCGCTCAAGCACTGGCACGTGCAACAGGCTCTATGCAAGAACTATGTAAAAAAAATAAAGATGAGCTGCAACAAATTTCAGAAATTGGAAAAACCATAGCCGATAGCATTTACATGTACCTTAACAATCCACAACACTTAAATGTTATTGAACGTTTACAGGCCCGTGGACTTCAATTTCAATTGACGCATGTGCACCGTACACTAAACCAGGTATTTTCAGGGTGTCATTTTGTAATAACAGGTACTTTTAAAAACCTTTCACGAGAGGCACTTAAAACCCTTTTAGAACAGCACGGCGCACATGTAAGTTCCTCGGTAAGCAAAAAAACTACAGCGCTTATGGCGGGTGCTGATCCCGGTCCTGAAAAAATTAAAAAGGCAACTGCTTTGCAAGTAAAAATTATAAACGAAATGGAGTTGTCTGACATGTTGCAATCAACTATCTAGCCTGCGAATATAGTTGAAGGCTAAAAAAACTGTTTAATTTTTATAATAGGTTTTAAAATTAATGTATACCATTTCGGTTTTATGCGGTTATAGGTCCATGCTAAATAATCTTGCCGGTGCGCATTTATTCGCGCCTTAAAACCAGTATTGCTTTTGCCACCTTGCCGCATTAAAATAACATTTTGGTTTATGTAATAAAGTGTTATGTTATGCACGTGTATAAAGCGCAGCATAAGTTCATAATCTGCTGAAATACTCAAATCCGTTCTGAACAACCCTATTTGCATATAGCACGATTTGCGTAATAATAAACTGGGATGGGGGGGCATCCAACCCCAGGTAAATGCATTAGGCTTGTAGTTTCCGCTTTTCCAAACCCGAGTGATTTGCGTAAGATTATACTGGTGCGTGTAACAAATATTAGCATAAACACCATCTGTATTGTAAGTTTTAAATGCATGTATATAGTTTTCAATTACTTCTGAATTAGCATATACATCATCAGCATGTAAAAAGGCAATAATTTCACCAGTGCTTTTTAAAATGCCTTTATTTAAGGCATCGTACAGGCCTTTATCGGGCTCTGAACTAAAAAAACTAATTTGATTGGAATAGGATTTAATTATGTGCAGGGTATTATCAGTAGATCCACCATCAATTATAATATATTCTATGTTTGTATAGGTTTGTTCTAAAACGGAATTTATACATGTGGTAATGGTAGCTTCAGCATTTAAACAAACCGTAATAATTGAAATTTTCATAATATCCAATTTTGGCTAAATTCAAAAAGCGAACTGAAATGGTATTGGGCATGGTGTAATTTTTTTTTACCAACACTTATACATAACATTCCTAATTGATGTCCAAAAATCATATCACTGTCACTGTCGCCTATCATTATACTGGTTTTAAAGTCAATTTCAGGAAAATCATGTAATGCAGAATACGCCATGCCGGGAGCAGGTTTTCGAAATTGCATTGTATCACTTTGCAATTCTGTGGCGTAGTAAATTGCATCGGGGGCAGCATAATGGGCTTTTAATGTGGCGTGCAATTCACGGTGAATATCCAATAATTGGGATTCAGTCATAAGTCCTTTAGCAACGCCTTGCTGATTGGTTACAATACATATGCGTTTAAATTGTTTGCGAAGTGTTTTAAGCGCATCTAATGCGCCCGTTTCAAACTCAAAAGCATTCCAAGATTTTATATAATCGTTATCAAGTTTTCGGTTTATAACACCATCCCGATCTAAAAATAAAGTTGTATAGTGTTTAGGGTTTGTATTTTGATAGTTCATGTTGCGCTTTTTTAAAGTCCTCCGGTATTCCAATATCAATAAAATAACCCATACTTGGATATGCGCCCAATTGCGGATGATCGGCTAAATACTGCCGCTCTATAGAAAAGGTATGCAAAGCGGCACAGCGCTTAAAAAAATCTGTTTTATTTAACAGGTATACACCTGCATTTATCCAGCCTGCCTGTATATCATTGTGTTTTTCTATAAAACGGGTTATTTTAAATTGCGCGTTAAACGCAACGCTGCCGTATCGACTACAGTTTTCTACGTGCCTTAATAGTAGGGCTGAAGTTAAATTGTGTGTTTTACAATGTTGAATAAACAATTCAGCATCAAAAGGTGCAAATGTATCTCCATTTAAAACCAAGAGCTGTTCTTCAGGAATATTTTGCCAGCAAAACTTTATTGCACCACCCGTACCAAGCGCTTCCGGTTCATTATAAAAAGTATAGTTTTTGCAATTAAGCCGTGTAAAATACTGTTTAATAAGTTCGCCTTTATAACCTAGTGAAAAATAAATTTTACCCGAATAATGCGTTTCGATGTGCTTAATTACGTAATGTAAAAAAGGAATTCCCTGAATGGGAGCCATGGGCTTTGGAACATCCTTAACTTCGTTTTGCAGTCGTGTTCCTAAACCTCCGGCCAATACCAATACCGGTATCATATTTAGGCGGGAAATAACTGTTGTTCAACAAATTCACATAAACTATGTCCAATTAACATATGGCATTCTTGAATTCGAGGCGTGTCGGTGCTGGGAATACAAATACAAAAATCAGAAAGCGAATGTAATGCGCCCCCTCCGGCTCCGGTAAATGCAATGGTACAAAGTTTTTTATGTCGGGCTGTTTTAAAGGCCTCTACCACATTACTGCTATTACCACTTGTACTTAATCCTATAAGGATATCGCCGGTATGTCCAAAAGCCTCAATTAATCGGCTGTAAACTTTTGAGTAACCGTAGTCGTTGGCTACAGCAGTTAAGTAACTCGTGTTAACATGTAAAGCTTCTGAATTTAAAGGTGGCCGGTCGGTATAATACCTTCCGCTGAGCTCTGCGGCTAAATGCTGAGCGTCTGCCGCACTGCCACCGTTTCCGCACCATAAAACTTTGCCATTGTTTTTAAAAGTTGAAACCATTTGATTTGCAATTTTTTGAATGCTGTTGCAAAAGTTTAAATCTTGAGCCAATTGATGTTTTAAATCTGCCGAGTCTTTAAGTCGTTTTTGAATTAACGAAATCATATGTAAAAATAAGCTTTTAAAATTTTTAATCCGATTTTATAATCAAATTAGAATTCAGTTTTAATTTTCATCTCATGAGATTATATT
>Ga0255099_1000265_pt1 | contig 21227 bp, 21 predicted proteins | sample Colum_Colum_RepA_2_FD_188451 | JGI IMG/M metagenome (GOLD analysis project Ga0255099, IMG submission 188451) | Freshwater microbial communities from Columbia River, Oregon, United States - Colum_Colum_RepA_8d | ecosystem: Environmental > Aquatic > Freshwater > River | place: USA: Oregon...
GTGGAGGGTGATCCGGTAGAGCCAGGTCCGGATCTCGGAGTCGCCCCGAAAGGATTCGAAATTCCGGAAGGCCTTCACGAACACGTCATGGGCGGCGTCCTGAGCCTGCGCGTCATCACCCAGGAACCGGAGCGCCAAATAGTAAACCGGCTGGGCATGGGCGGCGTAAACCGCCTCAAAATCCGGAGCAAACCCACCGTTTTCGCCCACGCTGCCCCCCTCTTCAGGAGCCTTCCCCTGCTCCACGCAGGCGATCTCCTGAGTCTCGGGCGCGATCATCACCCCCTTTGGACAAGGCCACCGCGCCCGTGTCACGCGGGAAAAACTCCCATCGCTGGAACCCAACCCAACGCTGAGTCCGGTTGCCTGGGCGAACACGTTGACGACGAATCGGATTTGATACATTGATTTCGATGCATGAAGACCATCACCGTCAATGTATCTGAACCGGTGTACGAGGATTTCCAGAGATTCGCCCAAAAGATGGACCGGAAGGCCTCCGAACTCATCCGAGAGGCCATGGAAGCTTACCGCCAACAGCACATGCTGCGTCGAACTTCGCTACGGGATCGGCGTCCCGCCAGCGTCGGGGGCCCCATCCAGCCCATCACCTCCGAAGACGACCTGCTGGGAGAAATGCTGCATGACCTACGGGATTGATACCGACTTTCTGGTCGCGCTGGAAATCCGGGATCACCCATTCCACCGGGAAGCCGACGCCTTGCTCCGATCGTTGCTGGATGGCGGACATGATCTGGCCTTGGCCCCCCAAACCCTCGCGGAATTCCTGCATGTGGTCACCGACGGGAAACGGATGCCCATCCCTCTGCCGATGACCGAAGCCGTCCAACGGGCGGAGCATTGGTGGCAGGCCGCAGAGGTGATCCGGGTCTTCCCGGACGGCCCGTCGGTCACGGAATTCCTGGCTTGGATGAACCGTCACTCCCTCGGGCGCAAACGACTGTTGGACACGATGCTGGCCGCCCTGATGGCCCAAGCTGGAGTAACCCGGATCGTCACCAACAACGGCCAGGATTTCCGAGGCTTCGGTCGCTTTGAAATCGTGCCGTTTCGGGGCGACTGAATCGGCCTTAGATCGGCCCCTTGGATCGCCCCCCAGAAGCACGACCGAACACAACAACCCTCCGACGGGGTTCATCGGGTCAACTCATACTCCAAATGCCTGGTCTCGAAGTTCCAACAAAACTTCCACCCATACCCGTCCAGGGGCAGGTTAGACGAGAGCACGTGGAAGAAATAGACACCCCGCTCCACGCACTCTCCCATCTCCGTCACCACGGCGACATTCCAACCGTGCATGTAAACCCGCAGCGGCTTGAGTTCCCGCAACGGAGCACCCCAGTACCGTTCGGGAATGGAACCATCCTCCTCAAATTTCTGCACATCCAACGAATGCACCGTGAACGCATCATCGGGCAGCATGAGCACTCGAACCACGCCGGGTGTCCATTCAGGCGGGGCCTCGTCGAGGGAAGGCTCTTCTTCGGTGCAACCCACGATCAGGAACCCTGCCACGGCAACCCAAAGGTGAAGCATCGCGGACATTAAGGTTGAATGATCGGATCCTGCGGACATCAGAGACAAGGCGGATTTTCAAAGGGTGCCAGGCTGCGATTCATGACGGCACGAGGCCGGGGATGTCGACAGCCCGAGGGATCGACATCTCAGAACGCATCCTCCGGGTCTTCCCTCGCGACTCGGCCGCCCCTACGCTCTCCCCTGTGTTTCGGCCGTGCATTGATTTGCGCAATGGGAAGGTGGTCCAGATCGTGGGGGGAACCCTCGACGATGCGGGCACTTCGACGCTCACTCGCTTCCAGTCGGAGCACCCGCCCTCCTGGTTTGCAAAACTCTACCAAAAGGACGGTCTCACCGGCGGGCACGTGATCGCCTTGGGGCCGGGCAACGAGTCCGCAGCCCGTGATGCCCTCGGCGCCTGGCCCGGCGGTTTGCAATACGGCGGAGGCGTAAACCTCGACAACGCCTCGGCCTGGCTCGAGGCCGGGGCCTCGCAGGTCATCGTCACCTCGTGGGTTTTCCGCGACGGACTCCTCGATCGCCAGCGACTGGCCGATTTGGTTCAACGCGTCGGCAAGGAACGCCTCGTGCTCGACCTGAGCTGCCGCAAGCGTGACGGCCGCTACTGGGTGGTCACCGACCGTTGGCAGCGATTCACCTCACTCGAGGTCGATGAGGCGGTCTGCCACGATTTGGCTCGATCCTGTTGCGAGTTCCTCATCCACGCCGTCGATGTCGAAGGCTTGTGTCAGGGCATTGATCTCGAATTGGTGGAATCCCTCTCCCGCTGGTGCCCCATCCCGGCCACGTACGCGGGAGGGGCCAAATCCATCGACGACCTCAAGACCGTGGAACGCGTCGGCAGCGGCCGCATTCACCTGACTATCGGGTCTGCGTTGGACATCTTCGGCGGCTCCGGCGTGCGCTACGCCGACTGCGTCGAATTCAACCGTTCCCACAAACCCGCCTCGCCCCACCCATGAAACCCAAGCACGTCCGTCTGTTCATCAAGCCCGGTTGCCCTTGGTGCGACGAAGCCATCGAGTGGCTCGATGCGCGCAAAATTCAGTACGAGACCCTCGACGTGATCCGGGATGCCGCAGCCCGCGCGGAGATGCGTGAATTGACCGGCCAGACCAAAGCCCCCTCTGTGGAGTGGGACGGCCACGTACTGGCCGACTTCGGTGCGGACGAGCTCGAGACGTGGTTGGCCCGGTTGGGCTATGCGGTCTGAAGCTCGGATAGACCTCGGGGCGAGACGATTTGACGAAGGCGACGCAGGCGACAAAGGAAGATACCTGCCCGGCTACGGATTGGCCGCCCCCGGCGAACCTCCGAGCCGGCTCGAAGCTTTCCAGGCAGTGGGTTGGTCGGAGTAGGCGCCCACGCTCTTGAGCTCCAAAGTCGATCCTCGACCATCCGCTTCGACCGGCCACGGAGCGGCATCGTCGTAGGCCACGCTGAGCACCAGCGTGCCGTCCGCGGTGTGGACCCGCAGCGTATCGCCGCCATTGCCCAGTCCGAATCGGAACTCGCCCACAGGCGCCGGTCCGGCCGGAAACGCCCGTTGAAACCGGAGGAAATCCTGGCAAAGGACCCCGTAGCCGCCCGGCGGAATCACCCCACCCGGCACCACCGCGACGTTCTCCTCGGTGGCATCACGAAGGATCCACCCAGTCAGGTCCACCGGTGTGGTGCCCGGATTGTGCAACTCGAACCAATCCCCCGAGTCAGCCGAGTCCGATGGGTGGTACTGGATCTCGCTCAAAATCACCGGAGGCCGCGCCGGGGGCACCGGTGAGTAAGCCTCCAAGTGGGCGGTCAGGGTATTGGTGCCGGATGGCGGACTGAACTCCCAGCGAGCCAGCGAAACGTCATTGCCCCAGCCGCTCCAACCCAACGTGCGAAATCCCGGGGATGGAATGACCGTAGCGACCACGGGCACATCCCGGAAGAAGGTGCCCATCCACGGCGGCGGCACGGCTTGCGTGCGATTCAACCTCACCTGCCCCGCACCGGCCGGTGACACAACAGCCTGCAACTGCGCCAACCCCGACTTCAGACCGAAGTGATTGAGGCAATCCTGCCGGAGCTTGGCCGGGCGCTTGCGAGCGAAGTCGCTCATGGAATCGAGGTTCTTTTCCCAGGTCGCCTGCGTGAACGGTTCATACTCCAATTGGTACGGCTTGCCGTAACCGCGCTTCTGCAATTCGGCGAAGCTCCACCGTTGGAGATGCCGCGGAATTTCGGGCCGGATCACCGCAGCCATCGATCGAATCGTGGCCTCGACGTGCTCCTCACGGAACGGGCCGTTCAGAAAATCCGCGCAGCGCTGGATGAAGCGGGTCCGCACCCCGGCGTTGGTCAGCAGGCGACGCAGCATCAGGGTGCGCCCGCCTTCATTCGGCCAACCGTTGCCCGTGCCGGTGCCAGCGGTCAGGAAGGCGAACATGTTGTCATAGTTCGCGTAATCGCGGGCCATGGCCGGCACATACACCTCGGGCTTCCACAAATTGAAGCCGTAGTCCTGATCGTAGACGATCCATCGGAACCGCCCGTTCGGAACCCGGGGCCGCCAGCACTTGATGTTGCCGATGTCGAAGTTCTGGAAGTAGGCGACCGAAGCGTGGTAATCGAGGAAGTTGTCCAGATCGAGGTAGCGGTCGAGGAGCGTTTGGAGATTGGTCTGGATCGTCAGGTCCTTCGTGCTGACGAACAAGCGCATGGCCGTATAGGTTTGGCTGTCGCCGGCGATCACCGTTCCGTAGCCCTCGATGAGGTCGAGCCCACCGCGAGGCACCTCATGGTTCCCAATGACGAAGTGTTCATTGAGCTTCTCCCGAAGATTGTGAATCCCCCAGTAGTCACCATTGAGGTACACAACCGTCGGCCGGTAGGCCTGAGTGTCGAGGCCCGTGTCCGCGATGAGCCGCTCCATCATCGCGTCGCGCATGAGCGTGAACTGGCCGTTCACGAAATAGCTGCCATACGTGGTCACCGGCCCAAACTGCGTGATCGGTGACCGGACGGCCGTTTGGTGGGTGCTCTGGTTGTCATTTCCGGAATTGCGCAGCACCAGGGCCTCGAACTGGTCCATCGGTCGGTCCGGAAAGAAGCGGTACGCCAGGTTGCCATCGCCGTACTTGGCCCGCGCCGAAAGCGCATAAGACTTTTGCGGATACCCGCGCGAACCCCATCCGCCATAAACCGACATGCCCACCTTTTGGCGCACCTTGGACTGGCGGTCGGTGTCGAAGAATTCGAACCCCACTTCGATCTCGCGGTCCTTCCAAGCATTGGACCCCGAGTACGGATAACTTTGAAGCACCTGCCCGCTGGTATTGAGCACACTGGTGCCCATGCCGATGAGGTAGCCGTTCTTGAAATCGAAGTTTGAAGCCGCGGCCGCCAGCGAGATGACGGGCAGGTCATGCGAGATCCCGAAAAAATAACTGCGCAGCGACTCCGCGCTGGACCGAGCTTCCAGGTAGGCCTTGGCCCGAACCACCAGGGACCGCTGGATGCGAATCGGACCCACCCAAGTCGGCGAGACGACCGTCACCGGGTCGCCGTTCGTCGTGTAGCGAATCAGAGCGTTGGTCGGGGACCCGCGCAGTTCCAGGACCACTTCGGCCCCCGCGGCGTGGAAGCCCGAATTGACCGAGAACACCGGCGGCGGCAGCGGCGGCCCCACCGAAACAACGCCATTGGGCGCGCCCGGCGTGGCCTGCGATTTGGAATACACCACCCACTCCCCGGCCTCGGGATTGGGTGGACGGCCGAGCGACTCGTTCGGCCCGAGGCGCGGCACGGCCACCTGATCGACCGTTCGTCCGAGGGCATCGCTCAAGGTCACCGTCTCGCCAGCGGCATCGATGCGGAAATCCGTATGCAACTCGTTGGCAGGCCCCACGCGGTCGAGACCCGAGGCATAAACCACGAGGGATTCACCGGGCTGGATCCATCGTTCTGGAAAACGCCATCGACCTGGTTTCAGCGGGTCGTCGGAAAGGGCGAATCCCCCGAGCGCGACAGCCCGATCCTGCGGATTGAACACTTCGATCCAATCCCAGAACGCCCCGGCGGCATCCGGGAAGACCGCCGCATTGTCGCTCATCACCTCGGTGATTTGCAGCAGTCCGGCGGTGTCTGCTTCGGTCAGGATCCGATAGAAGAGCGGTGGCGTTGTAGACGGTGGAGGAATGAGCACCTGGAAACGCCCCAGTGCCGACTCGGTCACCGTGGCAGTAGGATCCAGCGACCACACCATTGGGGTCTGCCACCCTGCGGCGACCTGCACCCGATGGGCCTTCGCCTCGACCGGATCGGCGGTGAACCCGAACCCAATCCCGCCCGCGGCAGGCCGTTGGATCGACTCGCGCAGGATGACCGGAGGTTGCGGTGTCTGAGCCCAGAGCCACGCGGGAACGGCGGCGGACAGCACGACCGCTCGAAACCACCCCCAGCGTGATCGATGCGTCACAGCCGACTCTCCAATTTTTTGGCACGCCGGATCCACACCGCGTTCCGGTTCTTCTCGAACGCCGGGGAGTGGTTCTGGTCGGCCAGCACCTCATCGATCTCGGCTTGGGCTTCATCGACATTTCCCCGCGACGCGAGCAGTTCTGCGTACTGGACTCGGGCTCTGGGATAGCTGTTGTTTTCGAGCACCCGCTTCCAGTTGAGAAGGGCCGCATCGACTTCGCCCAAGGCGGTCTGGGCTTCAGCCAGTGCCATCAGCGTGTAGCCGAAATCGTGTCGCGGATCGGCCGCAAGGACCTTCTCCAGCAGCGGCTTAGCCTCGGCGGCTTTCCCTTGTCGCAAGAGGCACTGCCCAAGATGACTCTGTGTATCGTCATCCTCGGGATCCCGCTCGAGGGCGCGCCGATAGGAAGTCTCGGCCTTGGTGAGTTTGCCTTGAGAAAAGTACAAGTCTGCCAAATCGGAATGATCTCGAGCCTTGTCGAGGTGATGGATGCGGGCCTCCAACTCCTTGATCCGACGGCGATCGGCCGCACCCGGCAACTCGAAGCCTCGCAGGCCGAACCCGCCACTGGCCGCCCCCTGTTGTCGATAGACCATGAAGTAGTAGAACACGGCGCTGAAAACGCTGAAGAAGAAGATGCAGGCCGCCCAGATCCACTCTTCCCGACGCAGGGCATCCACCAGCATCCAGAGTTGGAAAGCAGCCCCGATCAGCAACAGGGGATTACCGAGCGACAACTGCATCAAATCCTGAATCAATCCGAACATTGGCCTAAGACTAAACCGGAACGATTCAGTTGGGAAGAAAGGGACGGAGCAGCGGAAATACTTTCGCAAGACGAGGCGAGGGTCGGAGTCGGCCTGCTTGAATTGGGCCCTCGCACAAAACAGGGCGCATCGGCGTTTTTTAGTCCGGTCCTCCGGGATTATTCGACTGGGTGCGCGGATCGTAGAGGCCCGTGCCGGTCGCGACAACATGGGCCACCAGACACACCAACAACGCCGGCAAAATCATTTGCGCTCCAAAAAGCTCCCATCCCAAGACCGCACAAGCCCAGGGCGTATGACTGGCCGCCGCAAACACCGCCACGAAACCCATGGCCGCAAACTCCGGCACCGGCCATCCGGCCAATGTGGCCAAGGCCTGTCCCAAGGCCGCACCGATGAAAAAGAGCGGCGTGACTTCTCCGCCTTTGAATCCTCCGGCCAAGGTGACCGTGGTGAAAATCAGCTTCCAACCCCAACTCCACGCGGTCACGCCGCCATCCTCAAAACAACGCACCAATGACGGATCGCTCGGCAATCGACCCTCCACACCCATTCCCAGATACGCATCGGTGCCCAAAATCATCGTCAGCACGATCACCATAGAGCCCGCCACCACCGGCCAGGACCATCGAGGCAGATTCAATTTCTGGAAACCACATCCCCATCCTCGGAGCGCCGCCACGAACAATCGCGCCGCCAATCCAAAGACCACGCCCGCCACCGCGGCTTGCCACAAGCCTCCCCACGGTTGGAGCGAGATCGACCGTGCCGCGGGATAAGTCGTGTGATGGACGCCCAAAGCAACACACGTGGCATGCCCGGACCACGATGCGATGAGACACGGGATGGCTCGGCGCCATTGAAATCGCCCGAGTACCGGAAGTTCGATCGCGTAAAGCGCTCCGGCCCACGGCGTTCCGAAAACCGCGCCAAAACCACCGGCGATTCCCGCCAGAATGGCCAACGACGGATCAGGCACCCACGCGCTGAAACGTCGACCCCAGATCTGGGCTAGCGACGCGCCCATCTGAACGGCGGTGCCCTCCCGACCCACCGATCCACCGTACAAATGACTCAACAGCGTTGCGCCCAAGACCAACGGTGCCATGGACAGTGGAACTCCCGGCGCGCGTCGGTGCACAGCGTCCAGGATGAGGCTGACTCCACGCTCGGAACCGCGACCCCAGAGCGCATAGGCGCGCACCATCACGAGGCCGGCCATTGGCAACAGGAACAGCAACCACGGGTGACGCCACCGCATTGCCGTGACCGCATCCAAAGCAAACAGAAACGCTGCACTGGCTGCTCCAGAACTCACTCCAACCAACACGGCCAAAACGGCCATTCCGCAACCCGCCATCAGGCGAGAGGGCGGGAGCGTCTCAAAGGACGGCAAGGCCGGGGTCATGACGACTCTCGGAGTTGGCCCGCGGCCTTGCTATCAGGACAGACAATCAGCGGAGGCGCAGCGCGATTTGCTTGTCAAGCTCGCTGGCCAAAAGGATGTCGGCCTTGCCGTTGGACTGGCGAGCCTGCACAAAAATGCGACTGGCGTTGGGCTCCAACTCCTCGACGCGGATCCACAAAGTGCGGTTCTCGATCTTGGCCGAGAGGGACTTCCGGACCACGTCTTCGGAGGTCAAGGTGCCGTTGTACACGAGGGTGGCCTTGGCTGCTTCGAACAACTGGGCGGCCGGGCGCTCGTAGCGGCTTTCGATGAGGTCCGCCGAGAAGGGAACACCGACTTTCACCCGACCTTCTTGGGTTCGGTAGCAACCGGTGAAGCTCGCGAGGCCGATCAACAGGGCAGAGACGGTCAGAAACTTGTTCATTGCAGAGAGATGCAACCACACCGACCCCACGGGTCAAGCCAACGCTCCATTCATTTGCCAAGCGGACTTCACTCTGGCACTGTCTTCGGCATTGATATTTTGGTCGGCTGAAGCCTCCGCAAAGTACCCATCTTGGCGGCCCTTCCACTGGGTGATCGGCGTGAAAATCACGACCGCCCGCGAATCAAAAACCAATTCGGGGATTGACGTGTGGCGATCCTTTGATAGAAACCGCCCTCCTTTTCGGATACTTGATGAAGACCTATCTGCCCAAAGTCGACGTGCAGCGCCGTGCGTGGCGTGTGATCGACGCCAACGGCGCCATTCTCGGCCGCCTCGCTGTCCAAGTTGCTGACGCCCTGCGCGGCAAAGACAAGCCCGTGTTCACCCCCCACCTCGATGCCGGTGACTTTGTGGTCGTCATCAACGCCGAGAAGATTGTCCTGAGCGGCACCAAGGAATCGGACAAGCTGTTCATGTCCTATTCCGGATGGAAGGGCGGCGAAAAGTACCGCTCCGTGGCTCAGGTCCGCGCAGCCCATCCCGAGCGCCTGGTGATGCACGCCGTCAAGGGCATGCTCCCCAAGAACCGCCTCGGTGACCAGTTGCTCACCAAGCTCAAGGTGTACACGGGTTCCAACCACCCGCACTCCGCGCAGGAACCGCGCGACATGAAGTACGTCGGCTAATCCCCCTTTTCACTCCACCATGTCGAACTCCAACGAATTCCTTGGCACCGGCCGCCGCAAGACTTCTGTGGCCCGGGTCCGCATTTCCTCCGGCTCTGGCAAGATCCAGGTCAACGGTCGCGCCTTCGAGGTGTACTTCCCGCTCGAGTCCCAGCGCATGGCTGTCCAACAGCCCTTCGTGACGACCGCGACCTCGGGCAAGTATGACGTTTCCATCAACGTGGTGGGCGGTGGCCCTGTCGGTCAGGCAGGCGCGGTCCGTCACGGTATCGCTCGCGCCCTCATCGAGGCCGACGCTGCCCTCCGTCCTCTGCTGAAGGCCGACGGCCTGCTGACCCGCGATCCTCGTATGAAGGAGCGCAAGAAGTACGGTCAGCCCGGCGCCCGCAAGCGCTTCCAGTTCAGCAAGCGCTAATCTACCCAGGTCGCAAAGTCTCAAGCCCTCAAGGCTTCAGGCCCGGTATTCATTGCGACCCACAAAGACCCCGTCGATTGGTTTCGACGGGGTTTTTTGTTGCCCTCGAAGAACACAAAATTTGGCAAGATTGACTGGGCTGCCCTCTCGACGACAACAAGGTCGTCATTCCCGGGTCGAACTGAATTCCTTGTTCGCCCCGGGAGGAGAGCTTTTGTAGTCTTCCTCGACGGTTGCGTTGTCCATGAATTCCAATTCCAAATCCGTTCGCGTTGCCATCGTCGGAGCCTCCGGCTATTCGGGCGAAGAACTCGTACGTCTGCTCCTCCGGCACCCCCATGTCGAACTGGTGGCGGTCACCTCCCGACAAAGCGCGGGCCAAACCATTGCCCAAGTCTTCCCCAAGTTCGCCATGCACCCAGTGGCGCGCACGCTGAAGTTCAGCGACCCCGACACAACCACCCTTGCTCAACAGGCGGAGATCGTCTTCCTCGCCCTGCCTCACGGTGTGGCCGCCGAATTCGCCATTCCGCTGCTGCGAAGCGGTTGCCGAGTCATCGATCTGAGCGCGGACTTCCGACTGAAGAGCGCGGCCGTTTACAAAGAGTTCTACGCGCACGACCACCCTGCCCCGGAACTCCTGACGCAGTCGGTCTATGGATTGCCGGAGGTCCACGGTGAAGCCATCCGAGGCGCCCGTTTGGTGGCCTCGCCGGGGTGCTACCCCACCAGCATCCTCCTGCCCACCTTGCCGCTCCTGCGCGACGGACTGATCCGACCGACGGGCATCATCGCCGACTCGATGAGCGGCGTCAGTGGGGCCGGCCGCAAAGCGGAGGTCGACTACCTGTTCTGCGAGTGCAACGAAAGTGTCCGGCCGTACGGGGTCCCCAAGCATCGCCATTTGTCGGAGATCGAGGAGCAACTCTCGGCCGCAGCCGGCAGCCCGGTGGTGATCCAATTCACGCCGCACTTGATTCCGGTGAATCGAGGCATCCTCACGACGCTGTACCTGGCGCCGACGGATCACCTGGCCAGCCCTGAAGACGTGAGTGCTCTAGGGGCCCGCATCACCGCGTCCTACGCCAAGGCCTACGCCAACGCGCCCTTCGTCCGCCTGCTGGAAGGCAAGGCCTTGCCCGACACCAAGAACGTGGTGGGCACCAATGTGGTGGAAATCGCCTGGCGACTCGATCCACGGACGGGCCGACTCATCGTCATGAGCGCCGAAGACAACATATTGAAGGGAGCTTCGGGTCAGGCGGTTCAAAGCTTGAACCTGATTTGCGGATTCCCCGAGACGGCCGGTTTGGTTTGAACCCTGAATTGTTCGAGCCTCTACATCGCCCACTTCCAGTCCCTTGTTTTCCCAGCGCATCCCAAGCCGTTATCCCATAGAGACCCCACTGCGGAAAACTCGGGCGGCCCAGGCTGTGACTATTGCCCGAGAGGGCTGTGGCTCCTAAGATACCCGACCTGATTCGAGACCATTTCAACCATGAGTGAGACTCCGTCTGCTGAAAACCCCATCCCACCGGGAGAAAACGCCTCTTCCAGCAGCTCCGCGCCCAACGCGCCCGACGCGTCCGGCCAGGATCCTGTGATGGCCCAACTCGCCGAAGTCCAGGAGCGGTATGTCCGCCTGTATGCGGATTTCGAGAACTTCAAAAAGCGGGCCGCCCGCGAGCGGGACGAGGTCCGACGAGCCACCACCGAATCGGTCCTCGGCCGATTGCTTCCGGTGCTCGACACCTTCGAGATGGCCATGCAAGCCGCTGCCTTGCCCAACACCAATCTCGAATCCCTCAAGGCCGGCGTGTCCATGATCCAAGGGCAACTCCGCAACACGGTGGCCGATTACGGCGTCGAGGAAATCGACGCGGTCGGCAAGCCCTTCGACCCTGCGCTTCACGAGGCGCTCTCTCAGCAGGAGACCACCGAAGTCACCGATGGCCACGTGATCTCACAAAACCGCAAGGGTTACCGCATGAAGGATCGCCTCCTGCGTCCTGCGGCCGTGGTCGTTGCTCGCAAGCCGGGTTCCGCGACTGAGAACACTCCGAGCCAATCCTGAACCATGGCAGCCTCGAACAAACGGGACTATTACGAGGTGCTCGGTGTGGAGCGGGATGCCACTCCGGAGCTGATGAAGAAGGCCTATCGCAAATTGGCCGTCCAATACCACCCGGACAAAAATCCAGGCAACAAGGAGGCCGAGGAAAAGTTCAAGGAATTGGGCGAAGCCTACGAGGCCCTGAACGATCCTCAGAAGCGGGCTGCTTACGACCAGTACGGCCACGCGGCCTTCGATCCGCGCATGCGGGCCGGAGCCGGTGGGGCTCGAGGGGGCGGCGGCGGCTTCCATGACCCTTCAGATATTTTCCGCGATGTCTTCGGCGGTGGAGGAGGCGGTGGCGGCGGCAGCATCTTCGAGCAATTCTTCGGAGGGGGCGGCGGTGACGACGACGGGCCATCACAAGGAGAAAACCTCCGCTACGATTTGGAGATCACTCTCGAAGAGGCCGTTAGTGGCATGGAAAAGGAACTGTCCTTCTCCAAACCGATGCGCTGCGAACCGTGCGGCGGAGCGGGCGCTGAGAAGGGTTCCAAGACCATCACCTGCCAAACCTGCGGAGGTCGCGGTCAGGTGACGCGCAACGCGGGCATCATCATGATGCGCCAGACCTGCCCGCGCTGTTCGGGAGCCGGCAAGGTGATCGAACGTCCGTGCCGCGCCTGCAATGGCGAGGGTCGCGTCAACCAGAAGACCTCGGTGCGCATCCGCATTCCGGCCGGTGTCGATACCGGTGTCCGACTGCGTTCGACCGGCAATGGCGCCGCCGGTGTCCGCGGAGCTCCCAATGGCGACCTGCACGTGATGATTCATGTGCAAGACCATGAAATCTTCGGACGTAACGGGCGGGACCTCACCTGTGAGGTACCCATCCGCTTCGTGCAAGCAGCGCTCGGAGGCGAGATTGATGTTCCCACCCTCACAGGCAAGGCTCGGATCGCGATCCCGTCCGGGACCCAATCCGGGAGCACTTTCCGGCTCAAGACGCGGGGCGTGAAGGATCTCCAAGGCGGCGGTCAGGGCGATTTGCTCGTCACGGTCAAGGTCGAGATCCCTCAGCGTCTCAATGCCACTCAGCGAGCCAAGCTCGAAGAGTTCGCTGCGCTCTGCGATGAGAGCGTCAACCCGCAGTCAAAGGGGTTCTTCGACAAGGCTCGAAACTTCTTCAAATAGGTTTCATTCGCGGCAGGGGGCTCCTCCTCCCTGCCGCTGACCCGCCGACTTTTCATGCACCGCTTCTTTTCGCCCCCGGACCGGTGCTCATCGTCGGTCTTCAGCCTGAGCGAATCCGAGGCACGCCATGCGTCGCAAGTGCTGCGACTCGGGCCCGGAGATCATCTCGAAATCCTCGACGGACAAGGCGGGCTGATCGAAGCGGAGATTTTGGCCGCCAGCCGAAAATCGGTGGAGGTGCAGGTGGTTCGCCGACAAACCGTTGCCCGCCCCAACTCGGGCGTGGTGCTGCTGCAAGCCCTGCTCAAGGGCAAGGCTCTGGAAACCGTCCTCGAAAAATCCGTGGAATTGGGCGTAGAACAATTGGTCCTGCTGGAGACGGACCACTGCGTCGCCCAAGTGCCGCCGGCGGAAGCAGCACGCAAGCGCTCCGTGTGGACACAAACCCTCATCGAGGCCGCCAAGCAATCACGCAACCCATGGCTACCAGAATTGCTAGGGCCCATGTCCCTGGCACAGGCGTTCCAGCAATGGTCCGATTCAAACGCCATCCGACTCTTCGTTGCGTCGCTGGAGCCGGGCGTTCCAACGTTGGGTCGGGTGCTGCATTCGACCGAGACACCCACACTTTTCCGCCGACTTGCCGTGGCCATCGGACCCGAGGGTGATTTCAGTCCGAGTGAATTGGCGAATTTTCGATCGGCCGGCGCAGTCCCGATTTCCCTCGGATCATTGATCTTGCGGGCTGAAACCGCAGCCATCGCCGCGGTCGCGATTCTGGCAGACCACGCCCGAGGGTTGGACCACGCGCCCAATTCGTCCGCCACGGCGTCCACCACTTCCTGACATGCGCGTCCTTTCGTTCATTTTTTCCATCGCGGTGGGAGCCTTACAGATGATTGCGGCCCCGGCCCAGTCGAGCCGCATTCCTCGCGACGTTTTTGCACTACGGCCTCTGGATTGGATTCCCACGGTGCCGCAAGTCCGCGTGGTTCCGGTGAGCTTTCCGGACAACAAGCCGATGGGTTACGTCCATGCCCTGGCGTCCACCGGAGAACGCCTTTGGATCTCAGCCCACCCCTTCGGCGACACGAACCTGCCACCGATGGCCGGCCGCTTGTGGACCTTCCTTCCGGGCGACAACCGCATCGATCCGGCCACCGGGGTACTCGCGGTGCATGCGGTCTCCGGCTTGCAAGCCCGCGGCAAACAACTCTGGTTGATGATCGATGGAGGGCTGGCCCGAATGGATGCCGCCTCGTTCGCAGTGGACCCTTTCGATTCGGCTCAAGGTATCACGAGTCCCCAGCCTCCGGCCGTGGCGGAAACCCGTCGGGGATTCTTCGCGTTGGGCGACCATGGAACTTTGTTCAAGTTGTCCCCCGATGAGCGGACCTTCTTCCGGCTCGATGCCACACCGCCCACCCCGGATACCCGGGACACCTCCGCCTGGCGATTCCTGTCCGGCTCTGGCGAATGGTTGCTCGCAGCAACCGACCGACGTGTGGCCGTTCGCCACGCCGATGCGCCACGGTGGAACACACTGCCCACGGCCCTCAAACCTCGTTCACCCGAATTGGACCCCATCCGCATCTTTGCAGCCTGCCCTGATGCCGAAGGTGGCTTTTGGATCGGTAGCGACGCGGGCCTGGGATTCATCCACGCCGAGACAGGCACGTCGCAATTCCGGGAACGCGCTGGGAGCGTGGTCGTTCCAGGCGGCCTCGGAATCCCCATCGCGGCCGGAATGCAACCGACCGCCGCGGCCGTGGAATCGGCCCGGGAACGGGTGGTCGACGGCATTCGGGAACGCATGAAACTGCGGGCGCGGCTGGCCAGGGCCTCGCGCGAAGCGGGCCGACCCATCGATGCGGTGACTCCTGGAAGCCGAATCCCGAGCGGAGTTCGCGCGCTGACCATGGACCATGGCTTCCTGTGGGTGGCCACGGCTGACCCCGTCTTTCCGATGCGCTCGCGAATCCTGCTCTTTCATCCGGGCAGCCAAAAATGGGTCGGTTGGTTCGCCTTTGGATTTCCGGTCACAGCATTGGCAGTCGACGACCGTTATTTGTGGATCGGAGCCGACACTCAATTCGTCCGGGCCACGCCCCTTTATGCGGTCGAGAAATCGGCGCTGCTGTCCATCCCGTCGAACCGATGGAGCCCCGACTCCTTGGATACCGAAGACATCCGCATGAAATTGTCCGCGCTCCCGACCACTGAGCGGACCGTGTTCGCATTCTTCTCCGGAGACTACTCCAGCGTCCTGCGTTGGACGGATGGAGAATCTGTCACCGATGAGCAGTGTTTCCTTCGGGCCCTGTCCTTCGATCCCATCGGTTTGAACCAACCCGATCAGCTGGCTCTGAATCTGCGACGGTTGATCATTCGACATCCGGACAGTGTCTTCACCGGATTGGCCTCAACGCTCTTGGAACGAACCGGATCCACGGCACTGCCGCCCAACGAACCAACGTCCCCTGCTCTGGCTCCATCCGCATCACCAGCCACAAACCCTCTTCCGGCAGCCAAATCCGTGACCGAAGCCTCGGCCAAGCCTTCCACAGAAACTTCGACCCCGTTGCCGGCTCCGTCGGACTCCGGGACGGTCCCGTCGCCCCCGATTGCCGCCCAGAACCCTGCCACCGTGCCAGCGGCTTCGCCGACGGGCACCGTCTCGCTGCCCCTCCCCGTCGCTCCCGCGGCACGCAGCAATGGTCTTCCGGTTTCCGTCGCCCGCGGCGTTGCCAACCCCGCAGCTCTGGTCTTGCAACGTCGCGACCTCAACCGGGATGGAAAGATCAACCTGGTGGAGTTGCGACTTTGGCTCGGCCCCAAGGCCGAACTGCGGGAATGGGATCAGAACGGCGACCGCGAACTGGATCGGCAAGAGTTTCAGGCCTTTTTCGAGGCCAACCCCACTCGGTGAAAATCAGCAGGGGCACGCCAACGGGCCTCTTTGATCCCGCACACCGCCCTGTTCACCACGGAGCCGCGACCGTCAATTTGGCACCAAAGCGGTTCTTGTAGAAAAGTTGCCGGTGGGTCAGCCCGAACTCGTGGACCATCTTGGTGATCTTCACGTCGAAGCAGCAGTATTCGGCGATCTCCATCATCTTACCCTCACGGAACCATTCAATGGCTTGGAGACCCTCGCTGGTCTTCCCCAGCCCGAAAGTGGCCTCGGCGATGGAATCCAAAGAAAGGCGATGCTTCAGCGTCTCGACCAATGCCACCAACATGTCGAGTGTGGGTAATTGAGTGAGATCGAAGACCGTATATCCGTGGAGCACCTCGTAGTCGAAGCGCAGGTTGTTGAAACCCACAACCAGATCGGCGCGCTGGAGTTCCCGAATCAGGTCATCCACCCGGTTCTCGGCGTAAATTTCATAACCACCACGGGCCGTAGAGTAGGTGACTCCCAGGCTCATCTTCATGTCCCGGATGTTCGACCACCCTCCCACCTCGTCGGCTGACTTCTGAGTCTCGAGATCAAAGTAGACGATGTTCCTCACCGCGACCGGTGTCCGGGAAAACAGCCTTCAGGTCAAGCCGAGCGCGGCTTATTGATGCAGTTTCCGCAACGCCCCCACCCGTTTTCTCGAAAAAGCCCCATACTGATGAACCGACGAGTGACCTGTTCTGAACGGGTATTGCAGTCGAACATCACAAGCCTCGGGCACGCAGCGCGCCGATAATTTCTCAGGCCAACCGGCAAGCTGAGAGGGCGTCCGCAAGCAGGAGTCATCGAGGAGACATGAGGCCCTAAATAATGGTATAGAGTGGCCCCTTTTGTGTAAAAGTGTGGGACCGACCCCCAAACGACTCCCAAATGGGTAAATGCGGGCTTCTTGACGGTGGGGGGTGTGTGCGGTTCCCTCGGGGTTTCGGAACGAATCCTGAACACGCAAATGAGCAATATCGTTGATATCCAAGCCCGCGAAATCCTCGACTCCCGTGGCAATCCCACCGTCGAAGTCGACGTCCTCCTTGATTCCGGCGCTGTCGGCCGCGCAGCCGTCCCGTCTGGTGCCAGCACCGGCGAGCACGAGGCGATCGAACTGCGCGATGGCGACAAGAAGCGCTACCTCGGCAAGGGCGTCACCAAGGCGGTCAAGAACGTCACCGACAAGATCGCCCCTGCCCTCGCCGGCGTGGACGCTTTCGACCAACTGACGGTCGACAAGACCATGCTCGAGCTCGATGGCACCGAGACCAAGGCAAAGCTGGGAGCCAATGCGATCCTCGCGGTCTCCCTGGCCAACGCGAAGGCCGCGGCCGCGACCCTCGGCCAGCCCCTCTTCAAGTACCTCGGTGGGCCCAACGCCAAGGTCCTGCCGGTGCCGATGGCCAACGTCATCAATGGTGGCGCCCACTCCGACGCCCCGATCGACTTCCAGGAATTCATGGTCATGCCCCATGGCTTCGCGACCTTCAGCGAAGGTCTGCAGGCCATCACCGAAATCTTCCACGCCCTCAAGGCCGTGTTGAAGAAAAAGGGCCTGAGCACCGCCGTTGGTGACGAAGGTGGCTTCGCCCCGAAGCTCGAGAGCGCCGACGCGGCCCTCGACGCCATCGCCGCCGCCGTCAAGGACGCCGGCTACAAGCTGGGCAAGGACATCTTCCTGGCCCTCGACGTCGCCGCCTCCGAGTTCTACACCGGCAACGAGACCTACGTGTTCAAGAAGAGCAGCGGCCAGAAGCTCAGCGGTGACGAGATGGTCGAGTTCTACGCCCGCCTCTGCGCCAAGTACCCGATCGTCTCGATCGAAGACGGCTGCGCCGAAGGCGACTGGAAGACCTGGAAGAAGCTCACCGACAAGCTCGGCGGCAAGACCCAGCTCGTGGGCGACGATCTCTTCGTCACCAACGTGAAGTTCCTCCGCAAGGGCATCGACACCGGCACGGCCAACTCGATCCTCGTGAAGGTCAACCAGATCGGTTCACTGACCGAGACGCTTGACGCCGTCGAGCTCGCCCAGAAGAACAACTACACGGCCGTTCTCTCGCACCGCTCCGGCGAGACTGAAGACAGCACCATCGCCGACATCGCCGTCGCGACGAACTGCGGCCAGATCAAGACCGGTTCGCTCAGCCGCACCGACCGCACGGCGAAGTACAACCAGCTCCTGCGCATCGAGCAAATGCTCGGCAAGAATGCGGTGTACGCCGGCCGCAGCGCCCTGCCCAAGGGTCGCTGAACCCAATGGTAGGGCTGCTCCTCAATGAAGCGCCCATCCTTTACGGCCCGGAGATCGCACGCACGATCTCCGGGCTTTTTCTCGGGCAAGGCCTCCTCGAGAATCGGCTCGGCATATTTCGATTGGCCGAACCGTCGGTCCCGGCCCTACCGTCACCGTCATGAAGCGTCTGTGGCAGTTCATCAGTTGGGGATTCCTGCTGAGCGGGTCGGCTCTGGGGGCAAAATTCACTCCCTTGGAATCCCACACCAACGACACGATCTTCTTTTCCTACGCCCAATCTCCGGACGGAAAATGGATCGCCGGTGGATCCCAAGCCCGTCGCGACCCGGTGAAAACCAACCTCCCGCCGACCGGCGGATCCATTGTCCTCTGGCGCACAGAAGGCGGTCGACGCGAGGCGGTCTTGGGCGATCACTCGGCCACCGTCAACTGGATGCAGTTCTCGGATGACAGCAACATCTTGGTCACCGGCAGCGGCACGACCGGGATGTTGAAGGTGTGGTCCATCACTGACCGATCCCTGAAGCACACCTTCCAACTTCCGGAACCGCTCATCGCTTCGTCGACTTTGGGCTCCCAGTTGGTGTGCGCGCTATCGCCCGACGGCAAGCGATTGGCCGCAGCAGGGGCAGTGGTCAAACCCGTGGGCATCAGCCAAACCTCCGAAGTGGCCACCCTCATGGTGTGGGACCTCACCACGGGCAAGGTCCTCTGGACTCTGCCACACTGCGGCGTAGGCACCTTGGCTTTCACTCCAGACGGCCAAACCCTGCTGGCCTACACCCGCAACATCATTTGGGAGGAGCTCCGCGGCTTCCATTCGGCACGGATCGCCGATGAACGGCTCATGTCTTGGAATGCCTCAACGGGCACGACCCATTTCATGTCCCCCATTCCGGGCATGAATCCGAGTCACTTGGTGGTGTCGTCCAAGGCCGGAGCGGTGCTCGCCCTCTCCGGAGATCGGAACACCTGGTACGATCTCAAGACGGGGTCCGTGTCCCGGGAACAGCCCATCCAACTGCGGCGGTCACTGCATGTCGCGGCCATGAATCGCGATGAAGATCAATTGCTGGTGATCGAGTTTTCCGCTGAGAACATGCACCGGGTCCGTATCGCCGATGGAGCCACCTCTGTCGCGGGCAGCTTCAAGGGACACACCAATCGGGTGATGTTCGCCTCGGTATCCAGCGACCTCAAGCGCATCGCCGGAACCCGTTCGAATCGACCGGTCTTCGTCGATCTCGATGCGGAGTGATCCGCCGGTGATGGCAGCCCGATCGTCCGCTAACGAGGAGCCACCGAAACCCACCGCACCGATCCATCGGCCGGGTTGTAGCTCAGGGCCTGCCCGGCCGGAGCCTCGGGCACCCGCGCCAAGAAGCCAGCCTGAACCAATTCCTGCAATTGGGCTGGGTACCGATCTTCAGCAGCATGGAACTGCAGCAGTGCCCCGAGAACAGGCGCCAGATTGGCGGTCCGCTCGGCGGCTTTCTTCCCGGCAGCCGTGGCTCCGAGATAATCCACCGGTGCCATTAACGGGTTGGAGGCCGGCTGTGCCGACTGGGTCGCCTTGCTTGAATCGGCCGGAGGTTCTGACCGCCCACACCCCGCCACGACCACGGACAACGCTAGAATCCTGAGACATCCCCGGTTCATAGAGCGCCACTGCACGCGCATTGGCGGTCCAAATCAAGCTCACCCTCTCCTTCCGTTCAGAATGCCCATGGCGATGGGGATGCGCGTTAGCACTCCCTGATTTATCTCGTGCCGGGCAATTGATGTGACCCATGGGCTCCGCCATGCTCACCGGACGGACACATGAGCGAAACCCTGGTCATCGGCCATCGCAACCCGGACATCGACGCCATCTGCTCAGCCATTGGGTACGCTGAATTCAAGCGACGGACCGGCTTGAAAGACGCCGTCGCCGCCCGCTGTGGCGATTGCAACGAGCGGACCGACTTCGTGCTCAAGACCTTTGGTGTGCCCGCTCCGCGCTTCGTGGCCGACGTCTCGCCACAAGTCCGCGATGTGATGGTGGACAAAGTCGTGGCCGTCTCGCCACGCACCAGTATTTGCGAGGCCATGTCGGTGATGGATCAGCGCAACATCCGAGTCTTGCCCATCCTGGATGCCGATCATCGCTGCCGGGGTCTGCTGTCCGTCTTCAAGGCCAGCAAGTTCTTCTTCCCCTCGCCCAACCGCATCTTCGATTCGCGACGCATCGTCTCCTCGATCCAGGGACTGTCCAAAACATTGGGCGGAAGCATTTTGTGCGGTTACTCCGATGAGCTGGAGGAAGACCTCATCCTCATGGTGGCGGCCATGAAGCCCATCAGCTTCTCCGAGCGCCTGAAGAATTACACGGCCCAGAAGCTGGTCGTTGTGGTCGGTGACCGCGAAGACATCCAGCGGACGGCCATCCAGAACGGAGTTCGAGTGGTGGTGGTGACTGGAGGTCAGGCCGTCTCCGAGGAAATCCAGGCCATGGCCCGACACCATGCCGTGAGCCTGATTCTTTCGCCGCACGATTCGGCGACGACCGCCATGCTCTGCCGCGCAGCCATCCCGGTGGAACGGTTGCTGCGCGATGACTTCCTGAGTTTTCGGGCCGACGAGAAACTCGCCGACATCCAACGCATCGCCGCCGCCTCGGCGTTCCAGGCGTTTCCGGTGGTGGATGGAGACGACCGCGTGGTGGGCATGCTCTCGAAGTCCGACTTCCTGAAGCAAATCCGCCGTAGGCTCATCCTGGTGGACCACAACGAACTCAGCCAAGCGGTCCAGGGTGCCGACCAAATGGAGATCATCGAAGTCATCGACCACCACCGCATCGGAGCCTTCACCACGCACCAACCCATTCTCTTCCGCAATGAGCCCGTGGGTTCCACCAGCACCATCGTGGCCGATTGCTTCTTCCAGACGGGAGTGGAATTGCCTCAAGCCATCGCTGGACTGCTGTTGGCGGGCTTGGTTTCCGACACCCTCAACCTGACCTCACCCACCACCACGCCACGGGATGCGGCGGTGCTGACGCGCCTGGAG
>Ga0255099_1000271_pt1 | contig 21062 bp, 20 predicted proteins | sample Colum_Colum_RepA_2_FD_188451 | JGI IMG/M metagenome (GOLD analysis project Ga0255099, IMG submission 188451) | Freshwater microbial communities from Columbia River, Oregon, United States - Colum_Colum_RepA_8d | ecosystem: Environmental > Aquatic > Freshwater > River | place: USA: Oregon...
CAACGGTGTCGCGAGGCGTACCCCGAGGTTCCCATCATTCTGGGGGGCATCGAGGCCTCGCTGCGGCGCATCGCGCATTACGACTACTGGTCGGACAAGGTGCGACGTTCGGTGGTGATCGACAGCAAATGCGATCTCCTGCTCTACGGCAATGCCGAGCGTGCCTTGGTGGAAATTGCGCACCGACTGGCTGCACGTGAACCGGTTCACACGATCACCGATGTGCGCGGCACGGCGTATCTGGTGCGAGGTACGCCTGAAGGCTGGTTTGAAATCGATTCCACCTCGGTGGACACACCCGGCCCGGTGGAGTCGCACGTCAACCCGTATCTGATGGTGTCGGAACAGGCAGAGGCCCGTGGTACCACGTGCGAGGCCTCCACGGCTGGGCCCACCACTGCATCTGGTGCAGCGACAAACACAACGCCAACGGGCACGAGCCTGGCGCAGCCTTTGTCCTTTGTGCCGCCTGCGAACTGGCGAGGCAAAGGGGCACACAAGCTGCCACCGCGCGAACGCTCAGTCATCCGGCTGCCCAGCTACGAGCAGGTCAAGTCCGACCCGGTGCTGTATGCACACGCCAGCCGCGTGCTCCACCTGGAAACCAACCCCGGCAATGCGCGTGCCCTGGTGCAGGCGCACGGTGACGGGCATTTGGCCCGGGATGTGTGGATCAACCCGCCGCCCATTCCTCTCACCACGGCCGAGATGGATGCGGTGTTTGACCTGCCCTATGCGCGCAGTCCGCACCCGATCTACGCCGATGCACATGGTCGGCATGACGGTGAGACCAAGATTCCAGCCTGGGAGATGATCCGCTTCTCGGTTAACATCATGCGAGGCTGCTTTGGTGGTTGCACCTTCTGCTCCATCACCGAGCACGAGGGTCGCATCATTCAAAGTCGCAGTGAGGCCAGCATCTTGCGCGAGGTGGAGGCCATTCGCGACCGGGTGAGCGGATTTACTGGTGTCATCTCCGATCTCGGCGGTCCTACCGCCAACATGTACCGGCTGGGCTGTCGCAGTCCCGAGATCGAGGCCGCCTGTCGCAAGCCCAGTTGCGTGTTTCCGGGCCTGTGCTCCAACCTCACGACGGATCACGGTCCACTCATTCAGCTGTACCGCAAGGCACGCTCCATCAAGGGCATCAAGAAAATCCTGATCGGCTCCGGGTTGCGCTATGACTTGGCGGTGACTTCCCCTGAATACGTCAAGGAACTGGTCACCCACCACGTGGGCGGCTACCTCAAGATTGCCCCGGAGCACACCGAGAGCGAGCCCTTGTCCAAGATGATGAAGCCGGGCATTGGAACCTATGACCGCTTCAAACAGATGTTCGACCGCTTCAGCGCAGAAGCTGGCAAGCAGCAGTTTCTGGTGCCTTACTTCATTGCGGCGCATCCGGGCACGCGCGATGAGGACATGATGCAACTGGCCGTGTGGCTGAAGAAAAACGGCTTTCGTGCGGACCAGGTGCAAACGTTTTACCCGAGTCCCATGGCCACGGCGACGGCCATGTACCACAGCGGCAAGAACCCGCTGCGGCGCATCACCCGCGATGGGGAGGCCGTGGATATCGTCCGGGGTGAGCGTCGTCGCCGCTTGCACAAGGCCTTCTTGCGCTACCACGATCCCAACAATTGGCCTTTGTTGCGCGAGGCACTCAAGACCATGGGCCGCGCCGATTTGATTGGCAATGGCAAGCACCACCTCATTCCCACCTACCAGCCGCTGACGGGAGGCGCGTACACCAGCGCCCGTCGCAAAAATAGCACGCCAGCCCCAGGGGCTTCGGCCACAGTCCGCAAGGGCAAGGTGCAAGCCGGCACCGTGCTCACCCAACACACGGGGTTGCCGCCGCGTGCGGGTGCATCAGGGGGAAAATCAGCCGCCCCGATGGCAGTCAAAGGCCAGGGGAAGGGCGCAGGCAAAGTCGCTTCGGCACCGAGCCGTTCAACCTCAGGCAGCAGCGGCAAGCTGGCACGCAAGCCGCGCTGAACGCTGCGGCGTCGGGCGGGTTGAATCGCCTACGCCAGCTCGGAAATCTCGATCAAATTCAGATCGGGGTCGCGCACATACACCGATCGTATTTTTTGCGTCGCACCGGTGCGCATCACGGGACCTTCCAGGATGGGCCACTGACACGCTTGCAGGTGGGCGATGACCTGTTCCAGCGGTTGTGACGCAATGAAACACAGGTCGAGGGCTCCCGGCACGGGCAGATGGGCCTTGGGGTCGAACTCGTGGCCTTTGACGTGCAGGTTGATTTTCTGGTTGCCGAATCGGAACGCCTGGCGTGTCACCGGCGGCGTGCCGCCGACAAAGGTCTCGAGTTGCATTTGCATGACGCGGGTGTAGAAATCCACACAGGCTTTTTCATGGGTGGTGGTGAGGACCAGATGGTCAAGGTGGTCGATCATGGTGCAAGGCTCGCAACGTGTATTGAATGGATAAGGTCAGGGCAGGGTGTGCAAGGGTATGTCGTGCAATTGCGCCAGCGCATCGAGTTGTCGACGGGTTTGTGTGGCAAAAAATGTTTCCAATTGCAGATGTATTTTTTTTCGGGTCATGTCCTGGGCTTCGGATGCCTCCAGACCTGCCGCCTGGCACAACCGCGCCGCAAAATGGGGCTCCAGTGCGGCCACCGCTACACGCCCCTGGCGACACGCATACACCCGGTACCCCGCATGTGCTCCCCCCACCATGCCTGTGGCCGAGGTCAGTCCCCAATGCCGTGGTAGGGCGAGGTAGGCGGCGGCCTCACTGAGGGCTACTTCATGGTGCAGCCCTTGTCCTTGACGTCGGCCGGGTTGCTGACGCGCCAGCAGACACTGCAGCACAGCTTCGGTGGTCAGCAATGACCCGCCCATGTCGGCGTACAAGGTGGGGGGCAAGTCGTGTCCGCCGACCAGGTCGCACGAGGCCAGGTAGGTCAAGTCATGCCCGGGTTCCTCGGCTTGTGCACCCGGTGCGCCGACAATCGTGACCATACACAGGGCAGAATGCTGGGCGTGCAGGGATTTCCAGTCCAGCCCCAGTTTGCGCAAAGCAGACGGGCGAAACGAGGTCAGTAGCACATCGGCCTGGGCCAGATGTCGGTGCAATTGACGCTGACCGGCCTCACGCTTGAGATCCAGCGACAAGGTGCGAATACCACGATGCAAGTCCTGGTAGGCCTGCGGCTCGTAGTGGCTCATGGGGTCACCCCCGGTCCCGCGGGGGGCTGATGCGGGGGCAGGCGGTTCGATCTTCAGGCACCTGGCGCCCATGGCGCGCAGGCGCATCAGCGCAGCAGGCCCGGGCAAGTTCAAGGCGAGACTCACCACGCGAACACCTTTCAGAACAGGCCGCATGGCAGGAAGAGCAGCGAGGGTAGGCTTGGAGGAAGTCAAGGGGATGGTGCGAGTTGGGCAAACCTCAATGGCCCAAGATTTTCGCCAGAAAATCTTTGGTGCGGTCGTGTATAGGTTGTTCAAAAAACACCTGCGGCGGAGCTTCCTCAATGATCTGCCCCTGGTCCATGAAGATCACCCGGTCTGCCACCGCGCGTGCAAATCCCATTTCGTGAGTGACGCACAGCATGGTTATGCCTTGTTCGGCCAATTCCACCATCACATCGAGCACTTCCTGAATCATCTCGGGGTCGAGTGCCGAGGTAGGCTCGTCAAACAACATGATTTGAGGGGTCAGGCACAAGGCTCTCGCGATAGCCACCCGCTGTTGCTGGCCCCCGGAGAGTTGCAACGGATATTTGTGGGCTTGCTCGGCAATGCGCACACGTTGCAACTGTTGCATGGCCCGCTCCTGTGCCTCGTCGGGCTTGACCTTGCCCACCCAGATGGGTGAGAGCGTGAGGTTCTCGAGCACGGTGAGGTGGGGAAAGAGGTTGAACTGCTGAAACACCATGCCCACCTGGCGACGCACAGCCTCGGTGGAGCGGGTGTCGTCTCGAAGTTCAACGCCCGTCACCGTGATACGCCCTTGCTGGTGCTCCTCCAGCCGGTTGATGCAACGAATCAGCGTGGATTTGCCCGAGCCTGACGGACCGCAAATCACGATACGCTCGCCCGCGGTCACGCTCAGGTTGATATCGCGCAGCACATGAAACTGGTCAAACCATTTGTTGACCTGTTCAAACTGGATGATGGGTGTGGTCACGGCAGGCTTTCAACGGTGCGTCACTTGCCGCTCCACCCACAGGCTGTAGCGTGACATGGCAAAGCAGCAGACAAAATAAATCAGCGTGATGAACAGATACGCTTCGAGTTTGAAGGGGCGCCAGTTCGGGTCGCCATTGACCGCCAGGCCCATGGCGCCTGAGAGTTCATACAGGCTCACGATGGTGACCAGCGAGGTGTCCTTGAAGATGGCAATGAAATTGTTCATGATGCCTGGCACCACATGGGCCAAGGCCTGAGGCAGTACCACCAGACGTTGCGTGGCCCAATACCCCAGCCCCAGCGAGGCAGCGGCCTCGAGTTGGCCCCTCGGAATGGCTTGCAAGCCACCCCGGATAATTTCAGCCAGGTAGGCGGCGGAGAACAAGGTGATGCCCGCCAGGACTCGCAACAACACGTCCGGCGTGGTGCCGGGCGGCATCAGCAAGGGGAACATGAAACTGGCCATGAAGAGCACGGAAATCAGCGGCACGCCCCGCACCAGTTCGATGTACGTGATGCACACGGCGCGTACCAGTGGCCAGTCGCTGCGACGTCCCAGGGCAACCAAGACGGCCAACGGAAACGCACAGGCGATGGAGAGGGTGGACAGCATGAGGGTCAGCGGAAAGCCGCCCCACTGGTCGGTCGACACCGGGGTCAGGCCGACAGAAAAGCCCAGCAAGCGTCCCCCCATCAAGCCGAAGAAGCCACACAACCCCAGTATCCACGCCACGACCAGGCCACGGTGCCAGCACTGCCGCATGCAACTGGCTACCAGCAGCACCAAGAGCCCCAGGGTGGCCACCAAGGGGCGCCATTGCTCCGCAAACGGATAGCGACCGAACAAAATCAACCGGTATTTTTCGCTGACCACGCCCCAACAAGCGCCCAACCCGCGTGCCGTCTGACAGGCGTCGGCGTCTGGCTGCACTATGGCGTGCACCATTGACCACGACACCCAACCCGGTAGCTGCCACACCAGCAAGGCGGTCATGAGGAGGGTGACGCCCACATTCATGGGTGAGCCCAGCAGTTCGGTGCGAATCCATTGGCGCAAACCGCGCGCGTGGTTGGGTGCGGCTCGCGGAGGAACCAACGCAGCGGCGGCGTGAGCACAGTCCGGGGTGGAGGATGGACTCATCCTATCGCTCCCGAATGGCCACGCGGCGGTTGTATGCGTTCATGAAGGCGGAGGTCAGGAGCGACAACATCAGGTAAATGCCCATGATGATGGCGATGCACTCCACCGCGCGTCCAGTTTGGTTCAGCGCAGTGTTGGAGATGTTCACCAAGTCGGGGTATCCGATGGCCACTGCCAGCGAGGAGTTCTTGGTGAGATTGAGGTACTGGTTGGTCATGGGCGGCACGATGACGCGCATGGCTTGCGGCAGCACCACATGGCGCAGGGTCAACCATGGGTTCAGCCCCAGGCTGCGGGCGGCTTCGATTTGGCCGCGTGCCACCGATTGCAGGCCCGAGCGCACCACTTCAGCCACAAAAGCCGAGGTGTACAGCGTGAGCCCTAAGGTCACGGCCAAAAATTCGGGCGAAAAATTGAGTCCCCCGCGAATCTCACCGTCGACGACGGCCGGCATGTCCCACACCAGGGCACTGGTCCACGCGCCCGACTCCCAGGTGGGCCAGGGCAAGGACAAACCCCCTTTGCTCAAGTACAGGCCGCCCAGCCCATGCAGCGGCGTATCGGCCTCGGGCATCCACTCGATCAGCAGCACGTACCACATCAGCAACTGCAACAAGATGGGTACATTGCGCAGCAACTCGGTGTAGACATAGCACAGGCCGCGCGCGAGGGCGTTGCCTGAGACGCGGCCAATGCCCACCAGGGTGCCGATCAGTGTGCACAGCACAATGCCGGTGACAGAGACCCGCAAGGTGTTGAGCAAGCCCACCAAAAACGCGCGCCAGTAGGCCTGTTCGGAGTCGAAGTCAATCAGGCTCTCACCAATGTCAAAGCCCGCGGTGTCCAGCAGAAAATCAAACCCACTTTGAATGCCCCGCGCCCGCATGTTGGCCAGGGTGTTGGCCAGTAGCCAACCCACCAGTGCAGCCAGCACCACGACAAGGCCGACCTGGACCAACAGGGCCCGGGTGCGGCGACTGTGCCAACGCATGCGCGTGATCAGCGAATCGGCATGGCGTACTGCAGGCCGCCCTTGGACCACTGGGCGTTCAGGCCGCGCTTGAGCGCCAGCGGGGTCTTTTCGCCCACATTGCGCTCGAAGATCTCGCCATAATTGCCAGTGGCGGCAATGGCACGCACCATCCATTCACGGTCCAGTCCGAGCAGTTTGCCGGTGTCGTCGGTCTTGCCCAGAATCCGCCCGATCACGGGGTCGGTGGTTTCGGCTTTGAGTTGTTCGAGGTTGGCTGCGGTGATGCCGTATTCCTCGGCCTCAATGAGGCCATAGATCACCCATTTGACAATGGCAAACCACTCGTCGTCGCCACGGCGCACCAACGGACCCAGAGGCTCCTTGGAAATCAGCTCAGGCAGGATCAGGTGGTCTTTCGGGTCTTTGGCTTCCTTGGAGCGAATGGAGGCGAGGCCCGAGGCGTCGGTGGTGTAAGCCTTGCAACGACCCGCGAAGTAGGCAGCGGTGGAGGCGTCGAGCTTTTCAAACACGACGGGCTTGATGTCAAGCTTGTTGGCACGCGAAAAGTCGGTCAGATTTTTCTCGGTGGTGGTACCGGACTGCACGCATACCGTGGCCCCCTTGAGTTGCTTGGCACTCTTGAGCCCTGATTTGGTCGGCACCATGAAGCCCTGGCCGTCGTAATAGGTGACGACGGTTTGACTCAGACCCAGGGAGGCATCGCGCGTGAGCGTGAAGGTGGTGTTGCGCGACAAGACGTCAATCTCCCCCGACTGCAGCGCGGTGAAACGTTGCGGGGCTGACAACGGAACGTAGCGCACCTTGTCGGGGTTGCCCAGCACGGCCGCCGCGATGGCACGGCACATGTCCACGTCCAGGCCGGTCCATTTGCCCTGACTGTCCGCAGCCCCAAAGCCCGACAGGCCGGTGTTGACGCCACAGACGATTTGATCGCGCTGCTTGACGGCGTCCAGCGTCTTGCCCGCCAGGGCTGGCAGGGACAAGAGGGCGGCGCCCAGGCTCATGGCTAACCACGAAGCGCGAATCCAAGTGGATGTGAGAGAGAGGGTTTTCATGGCGTGCTTCTTTGATTGAATATGGATCAGCCCATGCGGCAACCCGTACCCGGGTCGGCCAGCGCCTTGGCGGCCACGCCAATCACCTTGTTTTCACGGTTTTCTACCACCCGCAGATACATGTCTTGCACCGGGTTGTGCGATTTGCTCATCGTCCACTTACCACGTGGGCTGTCAATGGTGGCCCCCTCCATGGCGGCATACAGAGCCTTCTTGTCGGTGAGATCGCCTTTCACGGCATTGGCGCCTTGAATCAGCAACAGGCCCGTGTCGTATCCCTGCACCGCATACACATCGGGTTGCATACGGAAGGTCTTGGCATAAGCCAGGCGGAACGCCTGGTTGCGTTTGGTGTCGAGCGAATCGCTGTAATGCATGGTGGTCATGATGCCGTCCGCGGCAGGGCCAGCAGCCTCCAGCACGCCTTCGGTCAAGAAGCCCGAGCCATAGAGGGGAATCTTGCCCTTGAGACCTGCGGCGGCGTAGTCGCGGATGAATTTGGCCGCCCCACCCCCTGCAAAGAAACACGCCACCGCATCGGGCTTGAGGGCGGCAATTTCGGTCAACAGCGCCTGGAACTCCACATTGGGGAAGGGCAGGCTCAACTCCTTGATGATGGTGCCACCCGCCTTGGTGTAGCTGTCACGGAAGCCCTCGAAGGCTTCATCGCCGGCTGCGTACTTCCAAGTGATCCAGACCGCCTTCTTGTGGCCTTTGTCGACCATGGCCTTGCCCAGGGCCAAGGTGGGTTGTGAATTGGAGAAAGAGGTGCGAAACACATTGGGTGCGCACAAGGCACGGGTGGCCGCATGAACGCCGGCGTTGGGAATCAGGGTCAGGACGCCCGAGTCGCGTGCCACCTTGTGGATGCCCATCTGGACGCCGGAATGCACCGTGCCGACCAGCACGTCCACCTTGTCGCGCTGCACCAGTTTGTTGGCATTTTCAATGCCTTTGGACGGCTCGGACTCGTCGTCCACTTTGAAAAACTCTATCTCGCGGCCGCCCAGTTTGCCGCCTTGCTCATCCAGAGCCAAGCGAAAACCGTTTTCTATCGCCACACCCAGCTGGGCAAATGTACCGGTGTAGGGCAGCATCAGGCCCACGCGAATTTTGTTGGATTGGGCTCGTGCCAGGGAGGGCAGCAAGAAACCGGTGGAAGCGGCACCAATCAGGCTGGCACCTTGCGACAGAATGAGACGGCGTGAGGTCATGTTAACTCCAGTAAAAACCATACCCCGAATTTACCAGTTGAAAGGGGGGGCGAGGTTTGCCTGAAAACCCTTAGCCAGATCGCCGTACAGGGGTAGGCGGTGGCCCGGGGTAGAATGACGGCTTGTCGGGGCGTAGCGCAGTCTGGTAGCGCATCTGGTTTGGGACCAGAGGGTCGCATGTTCGAATCATGTCGCCCCGACCATGGTTTGGGCCCGGGTTGCGGGCCTTTTGTCCATCTGCCCGTAGCTCAGTTGGATAGAGCAACAGCCTTCTAAGCTGTGGGTCGGGGGTTCGATTCCCTCCGGGCAGGCCAACGGCCGCTTGCGGAGAAAGACTACCCAGTCTGATGGGTACAGTGTTGGCACCGTCCTACCCGAGACACGAAATTTGCTATGCGCCCTGAAGGCCGAGCCGCCACCGACTCACTGTACTTCGACTACCCCCATTTTCCAGCCCCAGCACGGTCAAAGGGCCACAGTGCGTCATCGCAAGTCGTGATTGTGGGCGCTGGCCCTGTGGGCATGACGGCCGCACTCACGCTGGCGCGCTGGGGTGTCCCGTGTTTGCTGCTGGACAACAAGTCCACCTTCAACGATGGCAGCCGTGCCATTTGTCTGGCGCGCCAGAGTTTTCATATCTTTGAGTCCGTGGGGGTCGTGGACGCTTTTTTGGGCAAGTCATTGCCCTATCTCTCTGGCCGGTCGTTTTATCGCGGTCAGCAAATCTTGCAGTTTTTCATGCCTGATGGTCCGGATCACAAGTACCGTCCCATGTACAACCTGCAACAACAGTACACCGAGGCCTTTCTGTACGAGGAAGTCGCTCGCCAACCGCTGATCGAGGTGCGATGGCAGTCCGAGGTGGTGGATGTCCAACAGGACAGCTCCAGCGTGACCCTGACCGTGCAAGACCCCCAGGGGATCTACACCCTACAAGCCACCTGGTTGCTGGCGGCAGACGGCGCCAGAAGTGTGGTGCGAAGCCGTCGCGGCCTGCGGTTGAAAGGCCAGAACTTTGAGGGGCGTTACATCATTGCAGACATTCAGATGAAACGCGCCCCACAAGGCAAACACCGGGCGGTCGAGCGCCTGGCCTTGTTTGACCCCAACTGCAGGCGCGGGGGAACTGTGCTGGTTCATGAGCAACCGGACAACATCTGGCGTATCGACTACCAGGTGAGTGCAGGTGAATCCGAGGATGAGGCGCTACAAGAGGGCGCCATCAAACACAGCATCTCGGGGGTGCTGACCGACTTGGGCTGGACCGAGCCCTGGGAGTTGGAGTGGTGGAGCATCTATTCAGCGAACACGCTGGCGCTGGACGATTACCGCGATGGGCGCATCTTCTTCATCGGCGACAGCGCCCATATCGTCCCGATCTTTGGCGTTCGAGGACTGAACAACGGTTTGGCCGATGCACAAAACATCGGTTGGAAATTGGCCATGGTGTTGCGTGGGCAAGCGGGCCCAGGCTTGCTGGACAGTTACAGCCCTGAACGCCATGGCGCGACGATGGATGTGTTTGCCAATGCCAGCAAATCGTCCAGTTTCATGACACCGCAATCTCGCGGATGGTCGCTCATGCGAGATGCTGCGTTGTCGCTGGCCTTTCGTCATCCGTTTGCCGGGGAATTTGCCAATCCACGCAATATGACGCCCTACATTTATGCTGACAGCCCCAGCGTTACGCCTGAGACAGCGGTGTGGTCGTGTGGACCTGCCGTTGGCGCAGTGGCACAGAACCTCAAGCTTGACGCGGGATTCCTCAGCGACCAGTTCGGTCCGGGTTTCACGCTTTTATGTTTTGGAACTCCCTCCATCACGTTGGATCATCCCAGCGTGAGTGTGGTGCCTCTGGACCCCGAGGGGCAGGTGGCTCGAGTTTATGGCGCGCAGGCGGGAAGTGCCTATCTGATCAGGCCCGATATGCATGTGGCCGCGCGTTGGCATCAGATGCAGGCAACCGAGGTTCTTGCGGCATTGAATCGAGCGCTGGGACGGGGTGATACCGCAGTTCAATCCTCCCACTGACCCGATGGCCATTCATTCACAGAGCGACATCATGACTCTTGACGATTTTTATACAGCACTGGCCCTGGCTATAGATGAGGTGGGACCCGATAAGGAAGCCTTGCTGCTGTCCAAGTTGGCCTTGCTCCTGGCCCATGAGCTCAACCAGCCTGAGCGGGCTATCGCCCTGATTGAGGAGGCGCAGGCCGAGGGCTGAGGGTAGTGCCGACAGCTTGCACGCATCGAAAGCCGACATAGGCCACGCGCGTGTCCACGGGTTTGGTGGCCACATCCGATTCCAGCTGTCGGGACGCGTCGTACCACCAGGAGCTGCCCCGGGTGATGCGTTCATCCCCGACCGCGGTGTCCACCCACTCCCAGACATTGCCGCCCATGTCATACAGGCCATTGACACCTGGCAATGTCTGCATGACGGGCAGGTGTCCCGTCCCGCGTGTGAGGCTTCCTCGGGGAGCGGTACCCTGACGGTTCGAACACCCTTGCAGGCAATGGCTGTCCCGCGCCGAGTCGCCATGGGGATACACGTAGCGTTTGCCCTTGGTAAAACCTGCAGGGGGCTGATCGCGTTGTTCCAGAAAGGCCGCGGCCACCCACTCGGCATCGGTGGGTAATCGTTTGTTGAAGTGGCGGCATATCGCCTGGGCCTCACCAAAGGTCAGGTGCACAGCGGGTTCGGAGTCCAGGGCAGGAACGCCAAACGGTTGACGCCAGGACCAGCCCTTTTTTTGACTCCATCCGGCTTCATAAATCACCCCGACGCCTTCTTGTTCGGCTCGACTGCGAAACCCTGTGGCAGCGGCGTAGTGCTTGACTTGACCAATGGTCATTTCGTGGATGTCCCACTGCAGTCCATGAACCACCGATTGCTGGCCGATGGTTTGGGCATTCGCTGTGCAGCACAACAGGCCCAGCAGTGACAGGCACGGCAAGATTTTGAACAGAGGGCAAAAAATCATGGCATGAAAAAGAAGAAGTACACGACGATTTGCATGCGTCGGAGTCCATCCGCACGGCCGATGGGTCGACCGGATGCATCATAGATCCTATCTCCTTCAATGCGGCCCATCGGTGTGCCAGATGCGCTGAACAAACGCTCACCATCCACCCGTCCCAGGGGACGTCCCGCCGAGTCGAACACGCGGTCCCCGTCAAGCCGTCCCAGCGGCCGACCCGAGGCGTCATGAATATGAGTACCTTCCACGCGGCCGATGGTCCGGCCCGTGGCGTCGTAATACCGTTCCCCATCCACACGAGCCATCAGGCGACCGCTGCTGTCGACTATTCGCTGGGCCCAGACAGATGACGAGGCCGCCACCGCAATCCACGTGATGAGAATGATCTGGCGTAGCGACCTCAATGCGGCTTCTCTTGAGCGTTTTCCTCAAAATGCTTCCAACAGGAAGTTTCGGCGATCACTTCGCTCTGGTTGTCCAGGCAGTACTGGCGATGCACGCGTTTTTTGGCATCGCTGATGATGAAACTGCGGTACATCGTCCTCTTGCGCAGGTAAACGATGATTTGTCGCGCCTCTGCACAGTTATTGGACAGTACGCAGTTTCTCATCGCACTGGAGGAAGGAAACATTTGAATGGCGATGATAGGAAGCTTTTTACCTGTTTGACTGCTGATCAGCTGTAATGTACAGGTTGACCCACTGACTTCCGGCAGTCCATCGCGTGCAGCCAGTTTGTTGAAGTCTTGGGTGTTGAGTCGACGGTACCACTCGCCGATCGTGCCCCGGCAAATGAAAAATTCTTCGGCATCGGTCTTGTGAAACGGCTCGATGTAGGGACGCCGCTTGGAGTCCAGGTAAAACAAGGGCTCAATGCCTTCGAAGGTCCGCCCGGAAGACGCGCCGCTGCTTGGGCTGCTCCCACCTGCGTCGGATGCAGCCAACGCCGCGGCGGGTGCGAGCGTACTCAACACCAACGCCAGCAACAGCGAAAACCAATACATTGGTAGTAATTTGAGCGATATCATGGTAAAGACCTGCAGCACAGAAGGTCGACTCGAACCGCCAACCCTTGAGCGCCACGCGTCAGTCAATGCCGTAGCAGGTGGTGTCTTTGTGCCACTTGCCCTTGGACGAGACACAGTGCTGGGCAATGAGCTTACGGGTCAGGTCGGACAAAAAGTACGAGCGGTACAGACCTTCGGCCTTCGGCACCAGGCTGACCGATCGAAACACGGTGCAGCGGTCATCGCGCACGCAGTCGTTCATGGCCCGCACGTTGCCATAGAACTGAACACTCAAGCGTCCTGGGGACAGGCTTTTGGCGGTGCCCAGGCTCACCACGCAGGCTGAACCATTCACAAATGGCAAGTTGACTAACTCGTTGAAGTAGTTCATTTCAGCCACCATGAGTTCTGCAAACCAAGGTGCCACGGTGCCGCGGCAGTCGTAGTAGATGAGGCGGTCGGTTTCGTGAACGGGCTCTGACAAGGGTTTGTTTTGAGCGTCCAAGCGCATCATCGGCTCTTTGCCAGAGGTAGGGGGACGGCTTTGCAGGGATTTGGAAGGGGTCACCCCAAACGGGCTGGACAGGGTGGAACTGGGGGCTCCCTCGGACCCTGAACTGGTCGTTGCTGATTCAGCGGTGGTCGAGCGTTCTTCCTGGCTCTTTTTGACCGGGTAGGGTTTGTAGCGTGGTTCGGGCTTGTCTTGCGCGTGGACCAGGGTAGTTGCCACCAGGGATACCACACAGGTTGCCAGACTCCCGCAGAACGTCTTGATAAGAAGGTTTAGGACATTCATGATTCGTCCTGTATCCTACAAGAATTCGATGAAATACTTATTTTTCTGTAGTTGGTGTCGACTTTATATCTGATGAGCACGTCTTTCCGCCACGTATTGCTGTTGTTGTTCGCCCTGCTGATCCAGTCCTGTGGAGGGGGTGGGGGGGGATCGTCCTCGAATTCAGGGACTACGACCCCTACGCCTTTGACGGTGGACGCCAGTTCTTTTGTGAATAAGGGGGCCACTGATCTTGACAATTTTCTGGTGCCTGACCTCAGTCAAATCACAACCGATGGTTATTCCTCTGTGGCTGCAACATTGGCGGTGGCTGATTTTCAGCAGTTGGGGCAATATTCGGCGTTTGTAGTGGGCACCAAGTTAGGATCCACGCCTTTTGCCCGTGCTTATTTTTTGAAATATGACACTTCGCAGGCTAAATGGATTGATGTCAGCGGGCTTTTGTTTGCATCCGATTCAGATCGAGTGACATGCAATGATCCACGGCAAGGATTGGTAACCAAATTTAATGCAGACACTAAACCAGATGTTTATTTGGTTTGTGCCGGCGGCGGGCTTGCAGGCGTTCCTCAGAATGCTTTCATTACTCGAGCTACCGATGGCAAATATGTCAAATACGAAACCAATTTTCAAGCTAACGCATCCTCTGCATCCATTGCAGACATCAATGCAGATCAATTCGTAGACGTCGTCACCAATCACGGTGGACTGCTATACCGCGTTTTCGGTGCCGCTGAAAGTGTGATTGGCACACCTTCGTGGTTGTCCACCATGGTGCAGATCCAGGTCACACACACGCCTATGCCGTCCTATGTGAGAAACGTTTTCCTGATTCCCCGTGGTGCGGATCGTTATCTCTTGGTGGGTGGCCAAGGAAGCGGTCAAAACGTCGTGACCTGGTATCAGGGCGATACTATGGGAGCCTTTGACACGACCAAGTCGAGAAGTTTCGTCATGCCCAGCGTGGTGCCTGCAGTCGATTATCTGTTTGATTATGTGGAACAGGCGCAAAGCGGAACCATCTATGGGTATCTCTACACGACGTCCAACACCACCGCAGCCTACTTGAAAGTGCTTCGAATTGAAGGCCCGTTGGCCAATTCTTCTGGGCCGGTTGCTAGTGCAGACCTCTACAAATATGGAGGTACGCCTTTGTACACCTCGCCCACTAGCTGGACATCCAGGGTAGTGATCAGGTCAGGCAAGATGGTGCCTTACGATGCGGGGTGCGCCAACAATCCGGTGAGCGCCTTAGATCAGCGTTGTGCCCAAAGTTTTGTACAAGACTGGACCAACTTCGCACTGTAAGCGGTGAAACCTCACCGCCTCAAAAACTGCTGCTTCCCGAACAACATCTCCCTGGCCTTGTCGTCCGTGATCGGCTTTCGCAAATCGGCCAGCACCTGAACCCCACGCTGCACGGCCGGGCGCGCTGCTATGGTGTCAAACCAGTGCTTGAGGTGCGGGTACTCCGCCCAGTCGATGCCCTGGTTCTGCCAGTTGCGTAGCCAGGGGAAGATGGCCATGTCGGCAATGGTGTAGGTGTTGCCTGCGATGAACTTGGTCTTGGACACCTGCTTGTCCATCACGCCATACAGGCGCTTGGCCTCGTTGGTGTAGCGGTTGATGGCGTAGTCGATTTTCTCGGGGGCATACAGCCGGAAGTGATGGTTCTGTCCGAGCATGGGCCCGACGCCGCCCATCTGAAACATCAGCCATTGCAACACCTCGAATTTGGCGCGGTCGCTGCGGGGCATGAACTTGCCCGTCTTGGCAGCCAGGTACACCAGGATGGCGCCTGACTCGAACACGCTGATGGGTTTGCCATCCGGGCCATGGGGGTCCACCAGGGCTGGAATCTTGTTGTTGGGGCTGATGCGCAAAAACTCGGGTGCAAACTGGTCGCCGGTCCCGATGTTGACAGGAATGGCGCGCCAGTCACGGTTGAGCCGCAAACCACACTCTTCTAGCATGATGTGCACTTTGTGGCCATTGGGCGTGGCCCAGCTATAAACATCGATCATGGGGAGACCTTTCAGGAACCGCGGGTGATGGGCATCTCGACCTCGTGGGGCGAGGTAGTAATTTGACGGGCCAGCTCGAGTTTGGCAATCGAGTTGCGATGCACCTCGTCCGGACCGTCGGCAAAGCGCAAAGTGCGTTGGTGGGCATAGGCATAGGCCAGGGGGAAGTCGTCGCTGATGCCGCCACCGCCATGGGCCTGGATGGCCCAGTCGATGATCTTGGTGGCCATGTTGGGGGCAATGACCTTGATCATGGCAATTTCGGCCTTGGCCACTTTGTTGCCCACCGTGTCCATCATGTAGGCGGCCTTCAGGGTCATCAGGCGTGCCTGCTCGATCATGATGCGCGACTCGGCGATGCGCTCGTGCCACACGCCTTGGGCGGAGATGGGCTTGCCAAAGGCCACGCGGCTGTTGAGGCGTTTGCACATGAGTTCCAGCGCTCGCTCGGCGGCACCAATGGAGCGCATGCAGTGGTGAATACGGCCCGGGCCGAGGCGGCCTTGGGCAATTTCAAAGCCACGTCCTTCGCCCAGCAGGATATGGTCGACCGGCACGCGTACGTTCTTGAGATCGACTTCCATGTGGCCGTGCGGTGCATCGTCATAACCGAACACGGTGAGCGGGCGCAGCACCGTCACGCCGGGGGTGTTGGCCGGGATGATGATCATGCTTTGTTGTGAGTGGCGCGGTGCCTCGGGATCGGTTTTGCCCATCACGATGTACACAGCACAACGCGGGTCCCCGGCACCGGAGCTCCACCATTTACGACCATTGATGACGTAGTGTTCACCCTCGCGCTCGATGCGGCACTGCACATTGGTGGCGTCCGAGGAGGCCACATCCGGTTCGGTCATCAAGAAGGCTGAGCGGATCTCGCCGCGCAGCAGTGGCTCAAGCCAGCGGTCCTTGAGTTCTTCGCTGGCGTAACGCTCGAAGGTTTCCATGTTGCCGGTGTCTGGTGCCGAGCAGTTGAACACCTCGGCCGCGAAGGGCACGCGTCCCATGATCTCGCACAGCGGTGCGTATTCCAGGTTGGACAAGCCCTCGGGGGCACGCTTGCTGTGCGGGATGAAGAGGTTCCACAAACCGGCTTTGCGAGCCAGGGGTTTGAGCTCTTCGATGACCTGGGTCGGAATCCAGGCATTGCCCTTGGCCCGGTTCTGGGCGATTTCAGCGAAGAAGCGCGCTTCGTTGGGGTAAATGTGCTGGTCCATGAAGGCCAACAATTTGGCCTGCATTTGTTTGACTTTGTCGGTGTAATCGAAGTTCATGCTCAGCTTCTCCGGGAATTCTTGGTGTTGTTGCTTGCGTTGATAAGAGGTCAGGCCTGTTGTGCGTATCGCCACGCCATTTCAGCCATGGGACGCGCCCGGGCACCTGCGGCGACAGCTTCTTCGCTGGAGGCCGTGCCGGACTCCACGCGCTTGGCAATGCCTTGCAAAATGGCGGCGATGCGAAACATGTTGTAGGCCAGGTAGAAGTTCCAGTCCTGGGCCAGGGACTCAGGCGTGGCCAGACCTGTGCGATTGCAGTACAGGCGGATGTATTCGTCTTCAGACGGGATACCCAGGGCTTGTAAATCCAGCCCGCCAATGCCACGGAAGGTGCCGGGCGGAATGTGCCAGGCCATGCAGTTGTAGCTGAAGTCGGCCAGGGGGTGACCCAACGTCGAGAGCTCCCAATCCAGCACGGCCAGGATGCGAGGCTCGGTGGGGTGGAAGATGACGTTGTCCAGGCGGTAGTCACCGTGCACGATGCTGGTGAGTGGGGCGAGGGCACTGTCGGGCATGTGCGAGGGCAACCAATCGATCAGCTGGTCCATTTCTGGAATGGGCTGGGTGATCGAGGCCTGGTATTGCTTGCTCCAGCGACCAATCTGGCGCTCAAAGTAGTTGCCCGGCCTGCCGTACGTCTCCAGTCCGCGCTCCAGGTAGGGCACGCTGTGCAAGGCTGCCAGCACGCGGTTGAGCTCCAGGTAGAGCTCGCGTCGCTCGGCGGGCGTCATGCCAGGGAGTTCCTGATCCCAGAGCACGCGGCCTTGTACAAATTCCATGACATAAAAGGCGCGTCCGATCACCGACTCGTCTTCGCACAGCACGTGCATGCGCGCCACCGGCACCGCCGTGCCATGCAGGGCCTGCATGACGCGGAACTCGCGCTCGATCGCGTGGGCCGAGGGCAGCAGTTTGGCGACGGGACCGGGTTTGGCGCGCATCACATACTGGGCCGACGGCGTGATGAGCTTGTAGGTGGGGTTGGACTGCCCACCTTTGAACATTTCCACCTGCAACGGGCCGACAAACTCCGGCATGTGCTGCTGGAGCCAGCGCGCCAGGGCCGCTTCATCAATACGATGTTGCGCGCTCACGGCACGGGTTCCGCTGAAGGCGTCGTTCTGGCTCATCTCAGTGTTCGGCTTCGCTGATACGCAGGAGCGCCTCGCGGTTGCGAATGACAATGCCCCCGGCTTCGATGCGGATGGCCTCCTCGCGCTCCATGGATTTGAGCTCCTGGTTGACCCGCTGGCGCGACGCCCCCAGCAATTGGGCCAACTCCTCCTGGGCCAAATGCAGGCTGATGCGGACTTCCTGGGCGTTGGACAGCGAGGGAACGCCGTAGCTGCGTCCCAGGTGCAACAACTGCTTGGCCAGGCGTGAACGCAAGGGCAGGGTGTTGAGGTCTTCCACCAGGCCAAACAGTTGGCGTATGCGACGCGCCTGCAGTTTCAGCATGGCCTGGTAGAACTCGACGTGCAAACTCAAGATTTTCTGGAAATCCGTCTTGGCGACGCACAGGATCGTGGTCTCGCCATGGGCGTACACATCGTGGGTGCGCCGGTCGCCATCCAGGATGGCCACATCCCCAAACCAGATGCCCGGCTCGATGTAGTCGAAGGTGATCTGCTTGCCCGACAGCGAGGTTGAACTGACGCGAACGGCACCCTTGGCGCAGGCCATCCACTCCTCGGGTGGATCGCCGCGCGCAGCAATCAGATCGCCGTCTCTGCATCGTTTGACGTAGGCGCATCGAAGAATGTCGTGTCGCAATGAGGGTGAAAGGGATGAGAACCAGCGACCCGAATTGATCGCCTCTCGTTCTTCCATCGTAAGAATGGGATCGTCCATAGTCTGTCTTGTCTGTGACCTGAATTGAAATCATTGTCGCGCCAGGGACCGGGTGGTCCCCAGTGCCATGTCGCCTGCGTGTCTGATGCCAGTGCCACGCAAGCCACCGGACCATTAACGGGTGTAGTGCGGTGGCGTTTTGTTGAGAAAGGCCTGGATGCCGATGCCGCCATTGGCATGGTGAAGATTGCGGACCAGATGGTCACGCTCAGCGTCCAGCTGGGTGTCGAGGCTCTCGGCTTCAGCCACAGCCAACAACTCTTTGATGCTGCTGAGCACATTGCCCGCGCGGGCGTTCAGCTGCTCAGCCAGGGCCAGGGCTTGCGACAGCGCTTGTCCGGGGGGGCACACCTGGTTGATGAGCCCGCGCTCATGAAGCGTGGTGGCATTGAGTCGTTCGCCCAACATCAGCCACTGGTTGGCCAGGTTGCGCGGCACCTTGCGCGCGAGTTGCCAACTGGCTCCACCATCCGGGGACAATCCGACATTGCTGTAAGCCAAAGAAAAGACGCTGTCGCTCGACGCCACCACCAGGTCGCAGGCCAGCACCAGGGAAAACCCGGCACCCGCACAGGCGCCTTCCACGGCGGCTATCACAGGCTTGGGAAACGTTTCCAAACATTCAATCCAGGCGTGAAAGGTATCGATGCTGGCGGCCTGGTGCTCGGGCGGCTTCGAGCGGTTGTCCAGCAGACGTTGCAGGTTGCCGCCTGCCGAAAAGTGCGGGCCTTCGCCGGTGATGATCACACTGAGGACCTCGCGCTGGTCGGCGGCGATGTTGAGGGCCTCGATCCCAGCCGCATAAATGCCGGGTCCGAGTGCATTGCGAGCATCAGGGTTCGAGAGGGTCAGGATCAGCGTGGATCCGTGGCTGGAGCTTTTGAGTTGTTCGGTCATGCGCGATCAGTTCAGGCTTCTCGATGCAGCAGGCTCAATCCGATGGCACCCCGCCGACGCAACCAGGGGCCGGGGCGGTAGCGGGGATCGCCGTACACGGTTTGCAGGTTGAACAGGGTCTCCAGCAAGTTGTCCGGGCCCAGTTTGTCGCCCAGGGCCAAGGGGCCCATCGGATAGCCCAGCCCCAGGGTAACGGCCAACTCCAGATCCTGCGGGCTGCAGATGCCTTGCTGGCAAATGTCGCAGGCGATATTAACGATGTTGGCCACCACGCGCTGGGTGACAAATCCACCGCTATCGCGGATCACGCTCACGGCCTTGCCATCGCGGGCAAACAGCGCATGGGCTGCGTCGCGCATGTCCGCGCGGGTCGCCGGGTTGGTGGCCAGCACTCGGCGCTTGGTGGCGTTGTCCGGCATCAGCAGGTCAATGCCGACGGTGCGTGAGGGGTCCAGTCGCTCCACCACCGCCACGGTGGTCACGTCAAAACCCAGCGGGGCCACCAGGCACAGCGCCTGGGCAGACGGCGAGGCACCGGTTTCAATGGTGGCGCCCAGGTCTTTGAGGAGTTGAAACAAGTCGGCGCGGCGCGCGGCGCGAGAAGAGACCCACACAGGCGGCAGGTCAGCCATCACCGGCACGGGGGGCTCGGGGGGGACGACCATACCACTGGCTTCGTAACGGTAAAAGCCTTCGCCCACCTTGCGTCCCACCACCCCGCCCGCCATGCGCTGAGCGGCAATGACATTGGGTCGGTAGCGCGGTTCTTCGAAATACTGGTGATATATCGACTCCATGACCGGATGCGAGACATCCAGGCCGGTGAGATCAAAGAGCTCGAAGGGGCCAAGCTTGAAGCCCACCTGGTCTTTGAGGATGCGGTCGGTAGTGACGAAGTCGGTGACACCCTCGCTCACCAGACGCAAAGCCTCGGTGCCATAGCCCCGACCTGCATGGTTCACGATGAAGCCTGGCGTGTCTTGCGCCATCACCGCGGTGTGGCCCATCTCACGTGCATACTCAGACAGTCGTTCACAGACCGCGGGGTCGGTCTTGAGGCCTGGAATCACCTCAACCACCTTCATCAGCGGAACCGGGTTAAAGAAGTGATAGCCGGCCACGCGTTGCGGGCGTTTGAGCTTGGCGGCAATGGCGGTGACCGAGAGTGATGACGTGTTGCTGGCAAGCACGGCATCATCACGCACCACGGCCTCGAGTTCGGCAAACACGCTTTGCTTGATATCCAGTCGCTCGACGATGGCTTCGATCACCAAGTCGCAAGCCGATAAGGCCTGCAGGCTGTCCACACACTGGAGTTGACGGGAGTATTGTTGGACGAGTTCAGCGGTCAGCCGGCCTTTTTCGGCGAGTTTGCCCCACTGCGCGATGATGCTCTCGCGGGCTTTCTGGCAAGCTGCAGATTGGGTGTCAAACAGCAGCACCTGGCTACCGGCCTGAGCCGCGATTTGAGCGATACCCCGGCCCATGGCCCCGGCACCGACCACGGCGACAACTTTGAAACGTGCACTCATGGCCTGGATTATCGCCCAGGCCTGCGGCTCAACGGCGGTTTTGAATGGCCGCGGGATTGACCACGTTGCTCGGGTTGCCCTGGATGTAATTCACCACGTTGTCAAAGGCCGCGCCGAAATACAACTCGTAG
>Ga0255099_1000276_pt1 | contig 20711 bp, 19 predicted proteins | sample Colum_Colum_RepA_2_FD_188451 | JGI IMG/M metagenome (GOLD analysis project Ga0255099, IMG submission 188451) | Freshwater microbial communities from Columbia River, Oregon, United States - Colum_Colum_RepA_8d | ecosystem: Environmental > Aquatic > Freshwater > River | place: USA: Oregon...
CTGCAACGCGCTTGGCTCGGAGGTCGCTGGCGGTTGATGCTTGCTGCAAGAGTAGGTAATAGCTAATTGAAGCCAACACTGCGAGCGAGAGAAGAACCTCAATAAGCGAGAGGCCTCGTTGGGATTTTTGGTTAAATTTTCTCATGGCGATTTCCTTTAGCCTCTGCAAGTGCTGGCATGATTATTTAGGGTTTGCTGGTCCGTTGCTGAAGCAAAGAATCCATTACCAAGGGGCTTGGTAACAAGATTGCTTTGTCTTTGCATGGCGACAGTGACCGCGGCGTCGTTTTTAAGTTGGCCACAGGTTATGAATTTTTGTGGCGCAATGACTTTTAACTTGAACTGATTGGAATAGGCGCCAGTTGTAAATGAGGGTGGCATAGCTGTTTTAATTTGCGACCAGGCAAGGTCCCCTGTAGTCGAGGGGAACTTGGCCATGTAACGCTCAGCAGCAAGGGTGAATAGCTCTTGGCGGAAGGACTCAACGTTTGTAACAGTCGATGCAGAGCCGTAGTCACTCCTTGAGAAGTCCTGAATTGCGCCCAATGTCGCTGTGCCAGCAAAGATGAACACCAGCAGGAAAAACATTAGGTGTCACCGTCAAACGTAATCATTTTGCCGAGCTTCGTTTGCTGGGCTTGATAGTTAATGTCGTTTTGAATCTGAGGAAAATCACCACTGCGGATCTTTGCTGCAATGGATGATTGGTTTCCGGTAGAAACAAGACATTGAGGGCGAATCATCCCGTCTGAGATTCGCATGTAACAAATCAGTCTTAAAGCATTCGCGAGGGATTGACGCGTTGATTCGGTGTCACCAGCGAGTTTTGCTAGGGACTGAAGGCCAGTAAGAATGTCGTTCGCGAACCCTGTTGCAATGACTAGGAAGCCATTGGAGGCCGCTCTGAGCATGGTTAAGGCGCATTCTTGGTCTCTGACTTCGCCAATGTAGAGCATGCAGGGAGTGCCTGCGGGCATGCTTCTTAGGGCGCCCTTAATAGCCTCGCCCCAAGTGTCGGCCTTATTGAGCCCCACCCACGTTTGTGAGCAGAAGCCCTTTCCATGCCAGCCGTTTAAAGGCATCTCGGGTGGGTCTTCGATGGTTTGTGCGTAGCCGCCGAAAGTGGCCAGCCTAGAGACTAGCGTGGCGGATGCGGTTGTTGTTTTGCCTTGAGCGGGCGAGCCCGTAAAATACAGCAGCCCTCCTCCCTTCAAGGTTGGCGAGAGCAAGAGGGTTGATAGCCAGAGAGGTAATGCAGTAGGCAACGTCTCAATGGTTGGAGGAACTTGGGGCTGACGACGCATTCTGTACCAGACGCCATCGGTAGCGTTTTTTTCACGGTGGCCACGGAAGGAATAGCCTTCATAGTGGATCATGAATTCATCATTAAGGTTTTCTTCGGCGCGTTTCAAGAAGGTAGTAAAAAGGTCTAACTCTTCTGGCTTGGGATTTCGTGGGCCTGGGAAGACGAGGCTGTTATTGATGTTAGCTGCTGAAATATGAACATCAGTAAAGTCGCGGAGATCAATACGGATTTTGCGGGATGATTTGTCTAGAGGACCTGATGCGAGGTCTCGGGAAAGATTCGAAAGGTCTGTAGCGGCCTTGGATTGCATGACATTCCTTTAAATTTCCCTAGCCACCTTTTGGGTGGCCAGGGATATAGGCTAATTAGGAGCCGTAGACAATGATGTGACGAGCAGCTGTCGAGGCTGCACAGAGAGGAATTGCTGCGCCAGCGTTGAAGGTTGGAGCTGCCAGGGTTTTTACACCGCCTGCAGTTGGCTTGGTTTGCAGGGTTGTTGCTGTTGGAGCAGTAGCCGAGTTGCTAATGAAAACTTCCTGAACGGCGGAAGAGATCGATTGAGCAATTTCCATGCACTGGTCAGCAGGGACGTTCAAATAGGCAATGGCGTATTGAGTGGAGTTGGTGGCTGGCGCAAAGCTTGGAATGATGTCCGAACCGTTAGCATGGAGAATGTTGGTTGTGCCACGAACCTTAAAGGCCTTGGGTACGAGACCAGCGTTGATCAGGTTGGCAGTGGTAACCGAGTTGTAGTCGGCGGCAGTTGCAAAGGTTTTGTTGATGTTGCCGGCCATTTGCACAAGACCTTGAGCATCACCACCGGCCTTAACACTACCCGTTGCAGCGTTGTAGCCGGCATAGGCAATAACGGCAACCAGCGCGATAACACCGAGCACCAAGAGGGTTTCCGTCAGAGACAGACCACGATCTTTGCGCTTTGCTTGCAGTTGAATCAATTTTGTTTTGAGAGTTGTCTGGAACATTTTTGAATCCTCGATTGTTGAAGGCAACATGCCTCGGCTTTTACGCCTTAACGGTCGCTTTTTTTTGGTAGCAATTCCGTTAAAGTGTTTTTAAAACATATTTGCAAAAAAATCCATAGCTAACTTTATAAGTAGCTATTTTTTATCATGAGCCGTAGACAATGATATGTCGTGCGGTCGTGCCAGGGGCGCATAAAGGAATAGCTGCCGCCGTATTAAAGAATGGGGCAGTAATTGACTTAACGACGCCTGTCGTCGGCTTTGTTTGGAGCGTTGCGGGAGTGGGCGCCGTGGCGGAGTTGCTAATAAATACTTCTTGAAAAGCAGAAGAGACAGATTGCGCGATTTCAATACATTGGTCGGTGGGAACATTGGTATAGGCGATTGAATATTGGCTAGGGTTGGTTGCTGGTGCAGAGCCAACAATCACATCAGAACCATTCGAATGAATGATGTTAGTCGTGCCGCGCACCTTGAATGTTCTTGGAACCAAGCCCGCATTGATCAGGTTTGGCGTAGTTACTCCGCTATAGTCTGGCGATGTGGAAAAAGTTCTGTTGATGTTTCCAGCTAGAAGCACAACGGCCTGCGTGTCTCCACCCGCCTTAACAGACGCAACTGCGGTGCCATAGCCGTTGTATGCGATGACGGCAACAAGGGCGATAACACCTAAAACAAGCAAGGTCTCCGTCAGCGACAGACCTCTGTCTCTGATCGCTGAGTAGCCTCTGAATCGGTTGATGCTGATCCTTTGCGTGTTCATATTTTTCTCGTGGATTTTTTTAGGCCATTGGAATGGCTGGATAACTTTTGAGCAATTATATGTTATTGCTAACTTTTAAATAAGGCAACAAAGGCCTTACATGTTTCCTTTTGCAGCCATGGTGATCGCAAAGAAAGACCCGTAGACGAATACAGCCATGCCAGCAATAGACATCATCACAACAGATCTAATGATGGTCATGATGCCTTGGATTCTTGTTAAGCATTGATTGATAACGCGCTCCGAAAGAGCATCCAATGCACGCGCAAAGCCGGATAGCTTTCCGTAAATGGTGATTTCCCAGCGCACCTCTTCGTCGAACAGATCACAGGCCAACGCGTCACCATCAGGTACGCCCTTTCTCATTTGGGCCTTAATGCCATTCAGGTGATAGAGCTCCCATTTAGATGCGTTGCTGCTGAGCTTTTCAATGATGCTTGAAAAGGGAACTCCCGATTTGGTCAGAGCTGCAAAGCACGTAAGGATGATCGCGCTACTGACTTGCCTGTTAACTTTCCATGGGATGATGTTTTTATCAAAGAAGTCACGGGCAGGGCCGGTCCAGCGAGGCTTGCTAATGTGGTAAGCAATAAGAACGCCCGCGATAAAGCCGAAAAAGCCCATCAGAATTACTTCGATGTTCCCTGCAATGCTGCCCAACGCGGACGGCAGTGCCGGCCACTTTTCTTTCGGAAGGATCTCCTCGAAAACCGGCAAGACTCGCGACTTAACGGCCAAGAGGAAACCAACCAGAATGAGCACCAGAAAGCCAGGATAGAAGAGCTCTCCGGTAATCGTCGATTTGATTTTGCCGGTAGAGGATGTCAGTCGATTAGCCATTCGCAAGCCTTCTGCAATGTCGCCAGACTGCTCCCCTGCATCAATAGCCATGGCTTCCATGCTGGGCGCCCATTTGGCCATGGCCTCGCCGAACCGCATGGCACGGCCGGATTTGCCACGGAGGTCAGCAAGTAAGGTCTCTGTGACAAGCGCCTTTGCCATCTTTTGGGATTTCCAACGCTTACCAATAGCTTCAATAGCATCGTAAATGGGAACGCCGTCCCCTACGAAGTTGGCGAGCATGTCATAAAAGCTTTTTCGGGCGCTGGCAGTCCACGTCAGCTTGAGCATGATGGCGTCTGTATTAAATTCACTCATGGTTGCCCTCCTCCGCTTGTTCGTCTCTACCTTCTGAAAGAAGGCTGATGTTTTCCTCAATCGCTTGTGGACTGAGGATGCCGTTTTTCATTTTGTCGATCGCGTGCATAAGAGCGGTTTGGCCGCCGATGCTTAGCCAGTGTTTTTCTGCTTCAAGAATTTTGTTAGCGGCAAGAAGCTCTAGTGTTTTTCGTGTCGGCAGCAGGAACTCGGCGCATACGGTTCGCCCTGAAATGCCTGTGTTTTTGCACTTTGGGCAGCCCGGCCCTTTGACACGAATGTTATGAACATTCCAATCGCAAACCCATGCGAGTCGCTTCAAGAAGACTCTGCTGTAGAGCTCTGGGTTGGTCTCCATGCTTTTTTGAATGGGGACGGAGCAAGACTGACAAAGCGTAGGAACCAAGCGCTGGTAGATAAGCCCCGATATGAACCCTGGCATGGTCATGATTTCCCATGGCACACCAATTTCACGCAAACGTAGGAATGCACCAAAAGCAGAGTATGTGTGCAAGGTGGTAATGAGTTTACGGCCAGCAAGAACGCTGTCTTTAACGATAGATGCAGAGGCGTTATCACGGATTTCGCCAACCATCACAATGTCAGGGTCCTGACGCAATGTGCCGCGTAGGTAGCGGGTAAACGGCGTGTTGTTTGGGTCGGTGGTGACATCCGTTTTACGGCGAGGGACGGAGATTTGACACGCACTGGGAATGACGAACTCTACGGGGTCTTCCACCGTGATGATCTTCATCATCGCCCCACGCTTTTCATAGATGAGGCGAATGATGGCCTGCATCGATGTACTTTTGCCGGAGTTAGTGGCGCCGCACAAAATAACCATGCCCGACGAGGCTGAAGTCATTGTGTCGACTTGCTCCAGCATGCTTTCGGTATAGCCAAGAATCTTCAGCGGCAGTGCTGTCGTGACTGCCATTGAGATCATTCGGAGAACAATTTGGAATCCGCCGTTCGGGAAAATTGGCGACGAGGAGAAACGAAACTGGAAAGGATCTCCGTTATCGGTATTCCACAAGAACGCGCCGTCCTGTACGTCAGCAGGATTCCAAGATACATCCTTTGATCCGGCATCCGCATGAACCGAGTACATGACAACGCCCAGGCTTTTTGCTTCGTCAGCTGTTATTTCCGAATAGAGCTGGCGGGATCCGTTAACACGGAAAAAGACTTTTGCGTTTGTGACATAGGACTCAATATGAATGTCTGATGCCTTGGCTTCGGCGGCGGCATTCACGATCTTGGTGATCATCTTTTCTATGGAGGTTTGTTCCCCATAGGAATTGTTTTTGCCTATCTCTGCACGGGTATAGGCAATCCGTATAACCTCGGATGTAGCTTGTCTAACTTCAAGTTTTCTGGGCTTGAAGTCTTTGAAGTTAGGGCCGGGCTTAAAGGTTGCGTACTTCTGTTTTAGGGCAAAACAGGCATTACTGTTAGCGACATCTTGAGACACCACCAGAATGTCAGAAATCAGAGGGCCGCGGATAATACAGAATTGACTCTGTTGTTCTATCGGAATGGGAAATGGATCATCGAGGGCAGAGATCACTTTCCCGGGCGGAAGTTGATCTGCGTCTCGAATGATAGTCTCAACAGGAAGGACTTTACTCTGTGACACGGTATTTCCCGTTCAGTTCGATCGAGTAGGTGTCGCGCAATGGCGTTATGGCCGTAATCTTCATCGTTGCCGCTGAAAAGCCTTGGCGGGGCAGCTTGTTGATCGCCAAGTTAAGGTTTAGTGAGCTCGAAGTAGTGATCTTAAATGTGCCCTCAAGCCCTAGTGCCTTTTGGAGTGAAAGATCCTGACCATCAGGTACGCCACTAAAGTAAGGCGCTGGCTCGCTATATGAAAAGATGAATGCGTTAGTGGTCAGAAGAGAAAAGTCTCTTAAGTAGTTAACGGTCTCTTTTGTTGGGACACCAATGCTCACTTGCTGTGAGGCTGATAGAGGCAGCAGAGTTGTAGCCTGGTCGTTGTTAGTGAGCGCGTGTGACTGCCCTGGCAGTGCTGTGTAAGAAGACACGAGTGCGCCCTTCTCCCGCTTCCAGACGACATTGCAGTCGGTTGGTTGGCAGTTAATCTCGGTCGGGGACCAGCCTTCATAAGTTAGCGGCAAGCTTTTAAACACAGACAGCCATTCGTTCACCATGGGCTTGATGGCTTTATAGGTGTTGAAAGATGCTTGTGCGGATAGAAGGTGGGCCTCTAATGCTTTTTTGGCTTGCTCGGCGGCTTGGATGGCTGCGATCTGGGCGGCGGCGATCATTTCCTCCTCAGCCTTCTGTTTAGCTTTATGGTCTACATAGACGTAAGCCCCGCCTAAAGTTAGTAAGGCTGCAATAACTCCCCCGCCAATGATGTATATGGCAATACTTTCTTGGAAAAGATGACTGGCCTTTAATGCCTTGCTTGCTGTGACGTCAATTAGGTCGTCGATAGAACCTACCGATCCCGGGCCATCGCCATATACAGAGATTTTTCCGAGGGAATCCTCGATGCTTTGGAGATGTTCATCGGCGTCTTTCTTTGAAAGGACCAGGTCGAATCCAATCAGCGGAAGTCCGTTAGCTGCTGCACAGACCCAGACAAGATCCCCATCCAATTTTTGGTAGATGGCGGCAGAGCTTCCAGTTGCAGCAAGAATGGCCGCGCCAGCCATGTACCTCTTGGAGCCTTCCTTTGGGTCAATAAAGGCTTGGACGCATTCATTGTCATTGTATACGCGAGCGATCCATGGGCTCGGGCGCGGAACGGATGACTTAGCAGATTTGATCGAGTCAAAAGACGCCCAATCAAGCCCAATTACGAGGTTCTTGTGAATCTGAGCCATGTTTTAGCCCTGCGATGCCATGGGTGAGGCAGATGGCGACGGAACATTTGGGTTGCGTGGCACAGGTATCGTTGGAATCTTGATGGAAGGTGCGCTTGGAACGATTGCAGCGTCGTTGGCCGTGCTTTGGTCGGTCACTTCAGGATTGTTAAAGGATAGATAGGACTTGCCGGTCGGGGTTGAGACCTCTACGCCCGCGTGAGATATCGACGTTACTTTGACCCGCTTGGCGAGTACGTCTCCCTTTTTAATCGTTCTTGTACGGCCAGAGGAATAGAGGACGGTCGCTTCTGCCCCCTTGGTATCGGCGATTAAAGTTAAAACCTTCGGAAGAGTGACTGAAGCGCCCATCGATTTCTGTAGAGCGGCTTGCAGCTCGGCGTTCTTATTGACGAGCTGAATTTGAGCATTGATCGTCTCAATTTGATCAACATAGTTTGCGTTGGCTATGCCTGATAGAAAAAAGGCTGCTAGTAAAAGTTTATTTGCCACCGTAGACCTCCAAAACAATAACCATCAGATTTCTATTCGTTGAGGATGAGGAGCCAATACTGCTAACACCGGTTTTCCCGTTATTAGCGCTGCGCTCTTGCTCGAAACCAAAGAGCACAATGGATTGACCATCCTTAAGAAATGCCTGCTGCTGCAGGGATTGGGTCGAGATATTTGGGATTTGGATGCTCGAATCGCCGGAGGTTATTGAGTTCAGGCTCAATAGCGAAGACAGGTTAATTTGGTATTGGAGCAAGATCCGGTTGTCGCCCAAGATCAGCGGAAGAAAGTTGGCAGTGAAACCAACGGTCTTTGTGCCTGGTGTAAGCGTTGTCGTTGCACCAACATTGGCGGTCTGAGTCGTTGTTGAAGAAGCTAGGAAGGTGAATTCGTTAGCGACCTGCAATGGGCTTGGCTGACCATTCGCTGCAATAACCTGTCCAGACGTGACGAAGGAAACCTTGCCCAGTGTTTCGAGAGCTTGGAGGATCGCAGTGCTTCCTCCGAACTTGGCGGAAGGGTCTTTAGACAGGATTAGCTGGCCAGGCGTGCCTGTATCTGGAGTGATGAGAGCTGCTGGATTAAGGTCTGCAGATAGCTTCTTCGTTACTCCGGCATAGGCAAGATCAAGAGAAGCGCCAGCATTAAACTCGTTGTTCAAGGTCAGGTTGTAGATCTTCACGCCAATCAAGACGTTTTGAGCAAACCTATCGTTAATGCTGTTGATGATGGTCGCAATGCGATCCAGCTGTGGTGGCGTTGCTGTGACAGTCACTAGGCCTAGCGCCTCATTTGTCACAACATTGTTTATCGAAGAGCTAGTGCCTTCGGAGCCCTCAGAAACAATTGCTGTAATGCTTTGAAGCAATGAGCCGTAGGGATCAACAGTAGAAGAAGACGAAACGCTAACATTGCCAGTAGATGAGCCAGATCCGCTCAGAGAAATACTGGAGCTCAGGTTCTTCTTCCCCGATGGGAGATAGACGTTGAATGTTCTCGTCTGGGTCCTAAAGACAGAGATAACGCCATCTTTGTAAGACCAGGAGCGATCAATTTTGGACGTGATGTGATCCATAAGACCAGATAACGATCCGTTCCATTCGATTGAATTGGCGTAGAGCTTAGGTGTCTGGTTTTGACCTTGATTTTGCGACTGATTGTTCTGTTGCTGTGATACGCGCTGTATTTCTACTTTAAGGCCAGTTCTGCGACCAATGTCTTGCAGGATCGTATCGCTAGTTGCCGAGGCGGAGTTGTAATAGAACTTAGCCGAAAAGAAGGCAGGTAGTGGGTCTGTCTTCTTTATGGAAATTTCTGTGCCGGCCAGCTTGGCTTGATTGATGCGAATCACTGAGCCGCTTTGTTTCATCCGCGCAAAGGACTGCTGAGCCGAGTTCGTCTTTTGCTCAGTGGTTGCAATTGAATCGTTGGCAATCTTTGGGGTCGCGCAGGCGCTTAGCAAAACAGTGCCGATGGTCAGTGAAGCTAGTGTTTTAGCGAGTGGATACATCGACAACCTCTGCATAGTTGTTTGCCCAAACAATTAGTTTGATTTGCTTACCTTCGGAGTGAAGACCATCAATGATTTTTTCGGCCACTGATTGGAAGGTGCCGCTAAATTGGGTGTCGATAGGTGGCGCCCAAGAAGTGTCTAGCTTCCAGTCCAAAGCCCAGCCCGAATCCTTGGCCCATTCTTGAAGCTGGATGTGTATGGGCGTGTTTGCCTTAAGCGTGAATGTCTTTTCATCAATAGGCTGTTCTGTAGAAGCAGCGGTTTCTGTAGGCGTAGCAACTAAAGCCGTGGTGCCTGACGCGATGGCAGCTGGGGCGGTGGAATCAGAAGCAGGCGAGGTGATGACTGGCTGTGGGACAACCAGCTTGGCCTGTTCAGGAGCGGGCATTTCAGGTGAGAAGTCCTTTACTCGGAGCGAGGCAGGTCTAAGCTCGGGCTCTTGAGGCTTGCTGTCAAAATCCTCTGGGGTCATAGCTGGCACGATGGCATCAAGAATTCGGACGAAAAAATTAGGTCGTTTCGCCTCTGTAGTAGTTAACTCTAGGGGCTGCTCAATGGGCTGCTTTACTGGCTCTACAGCTGGGGACTCTATGACTGGAGTCTTTTCAGGGGTCAGTGTGGCAACCAAAGGCTCGTCAGAAGAAAAGGTAGAAATGGGCTCGACAGGTGCAATAGGGGCGGCCAGCTCCTTTGATTTGTTATCAAGCGCATTCTGCTCTTTAGCCGTTTGCGTCGAGATTTCAGCAGCCGGAATTGGGGCGGCCTCGGGTTCTGACACATTGGCTAACGGGACGGTTACTTGTGTTGTTTCGGCGCCTGTAAGGGACTTAAGCTCAGGGGCTTGTTCAACGGCCTTCTGATGGGATCGTGTGACTAGGCGGCCCAAGAAGCCAAGGGAATTTTTGGCTGGGGTTGACGCCTTCGCCTGGTCGGATGACCCCCAGTGTGATGCGACTGCTGTTACGGGCGTGACAGAGCAAAGTATAGCAATGGGAATTGCTACAGTGAGTTTTTTCATAAATCGCTACCGAGTAGTTGATTTGTTGTCTTTTCTGTTATTGACAACCTTTTTATCAGGTTTGAATGGTGGTCGCAAGTTGAGAAGTTTTTATAAACAGATGTCGTTAAATCGTTTGACATTGTTGTAGGTAGCAAAAAAGAATGCTGTGTGTTCTTAAAAGGAAGAAAAAAATGAGAGTAATGGCTTTGGTAGTGCCGGCTTTGGTTGTAGGCATGGCTGGTTGTGGTGGTGGCGGCGAGCAGTCCAATGGATCGACTTCAGGTGGTTCGCAAAGTAAAGAGGTTCGGATTACTGGTACTGCGGCTAAGGGAGCTCCCGTGGCAAGCGGAGAGGCTGTTAATGCTTTCTGTGCGGATGGTAAAGGCTATCGGTCGCAGGTTAGTGATTCTGGACAGTTCATCTTAAGTGTAGGTGGTGACGCCCTGCCTTGCGCAATTAAAACGGATGGCATGTTTTCTATCTCTGCTCCGTCTGTCGTTGCTGGTGTAGTTCATACAAATGTAACGCCTATTACCAATATGATTGTTGTTAAGCATGTTGGCTCTGGTGGTGATTTCTTATTCTCAAGTGCAGGGAAAGATAAACTCTTGTCTTTTTCTCAAAAGACAGCAGGTGAGGGCGCTGTAGCGTTCTTGAATGCTGCTGGGTATAAGCTAAGGGCTGACACAAATGAGTTTGGTCAGGGCTTTTTTGACGCCGCGTTCGTGCCAGATCCTAATATCAGCTTTCATGACTTCCTTATCGAAAAAATTAAGGCTGCTGGCGGTTTTACTGCAGAGGCATTAGAGGCCTTTGTTATGGATGCGCCTGAGTCATTCCCAGGCGGCGGCACTGGTGGTGGTGATACTGGCGGCGGTACTGGTGGTGGTGACACTGGTGGCGGCACTGGTGGCGGTGATACTGGCGGCGGCACTGGTGGCGGTGATACTGGTGGCGGCACTGGTGGCGGTGATACTGGTGGCGGCACTGGTGGCGGTGATACTGGCGGCGGCACTGGTGGAGGCGATACTGGTGGCGGCACTGGTGGTGGTGATACTGGTGGCGGCACTGGTGGTGGTGATACTGGTGGCGGCACTGGTGGCGGCACTGGTGGTGGTGATACGGTTCAGAATGCAGCAATCGTTCTTGATTCGTGCTCGGTAAATCAGAAAACTAAAGCCAATGGTTCATTGGCGGGCGTTGAAATCAGGGAGCTTTCTTGGTTGCAAACCGTGCAAATGAATGGTCTTGATGGGTCTACTCGTCTTGCAGGTGGCAAAGATGCGTTCTTGCGAGTGGATTTGGTTGGTTCCACGAATGGCACACCGTTCCCGTCAGATTACTTTTTGGGCGTTCACGACGACTCAACAGGTAGCTGTCAGTCCTTAGCTGTAACTGGAGTGCCTAGCGGTAACATTCCAACAGAGGTTTCACCTGGCGTTCTGACGAAATCGGTTTTTGTTAAGGTCCCCGCTTCGTTGGTCAAGCCAAACATGTCGGTATTGTTCGTGGTGAGCCCTAATACTGCAGTGAAAAACGAGTCGGCTAGTGGTCTGGTGTTCAAGAGCCGTATTCCGGTAGCAAAAGCAGTAAATGACGACGTTCACCTGTTGAAAATCGTGATTGATGGGCAAAGCGGGTTCTATCCGTCTATTGCTGAGTTCAAGACTTTATTCAGCAGACTCTTCCCTATGGCAGAAACAAAGCTGATTGAAGATGGCCAGTTTATTCCTGAGACAGCCAAAGCGATTGTGACGCGACCAAAGGATGGTAGTGGCCGTTATATGGGTACTGCTCAGGATGTCGCTAATCTTTTGTCTGAGATTTCAGCATATTGCGCACGAACTTATCCCGGAGCAGTGTCGAATGCGTCATCTGCGAAGTGTGCTGGATTCTGGCCAAACAATGTTAGGTTTGCAGGTATCGGCGGACTCGGTGAAGTTGGCGGAAGATCAATGGTTTCAGGCAGTGTTATTGAAATCGATCGTGACATTAAGGTAGAGGATTTGAAGCCTTATGATCGGGATGGCGTTTCTTGGCTGGATCCATTTGCTGAAGTCGTTGCGCATGAGTTTGGCCATGTAATGGGCCTCAATCACGCAAATTGTGGTGGCGCACCTGGTCCGTTCGACGAAAGACTTTATGCCGGTGGCGGCGCTGGTGTTAATGGCGGTGGTTATGATGCCATTAAGGGTTATTTTTTCTCGCAGCGTCATGTTGCTGGGCCAAATGAAAAGGTTGGTGTGTTCGATATCATGGGATATTGCTCATTCTCGTGGATGTCCGACAAAGGCTACCAAGCTGTCATTGATTACAAAGGGGCTGATGGAGCAAGAGAGACATCTGCTCGCATGAGCAAACAAGCGCGATCAGGTAACCGTTCTTACAGAATCGATCTTGCAGGCAAGCGGCCATTTGTTACGGAGATAAGCTCTATCCCGAAAGAGGCTGCTGTTGGTAAAAAACTAAAAATTGAGCCCCTGTTAAGAGGTCTACCTGTGATTCGGGTGCTATCGACTCGAAACGATCTTGGTGTTAACCCTTATGGCCCGTTCTACGTCGAAGTGGCTGGAGGCCAGGCTGGTAAGCTCTTGGAAGCTATCTTGAAGTGAGTTAGCAGAAGTTAAGAAGAAATGCCGGATTTATATCCGGCATTTTTTTATCTGAAGAATTAAGACAGGAACTCAAGCTCCTTGATGGAGATACCTGCATTTTTGGCGATACGTTCTAGTTCGTTGTAAATGGATTTTTTCTTGACGAGCCGTTTTGCCTCTTCCTTTTGAATTTGGTCAGAGAGGGCTAAGAGCTCTTGGGTAGTAAGATTTTTGAGTAGTTGTTTGTAGGGACTGTTCAAGGCAGCTCTCTGTTTGGTTTAGCGGGGTGCTTAGTCGTTGTCTTCGAAGTCGTAGTCGAGAAGAAATATCTGGTCGTCGTCCGTGCGTGTTAGCGAAAAGGAGACAATACGCATGCACCTGGCCGTTCGCGGGAATCTCTCGTGTATAAGCGCTTTGAGTTTGAGCGGTTTGTAATCGTTCAGATTCATAACGCATAGGCTTGGATAGACCTGTGAATAGAGGCTGTTAGATCTGTATTCCTGTGTCAAAAAGTTCTGCGTGCGGGCGGAGTCATGCTCTGTCCAAAGTATCGCATCTTGATAAACGTCAGGCGTTACGGCGAATTTGCGTGAGATAGGGAAATGGGCATCTTCCGCTACATTCAGCAGATACAATGAGTGGCATGTGGTGAGAGCTGCTATATCCATCTTATTCACCCGCCAGAGTTAGTAGTACCGCTTTTATTGATTCGCTTGGGGTGGCGTTGCCTGATTCCAGGTTAGCAATCCACCGCGGGCTTCGTTCGAGGATAGCCCCGAGCTCAGCTTGTGTCATGTGTGTTCTTTCGCGGATAAGTCTCGATCTAGTCGAGTCAGTGAGCGGAACACCTATGTATGGCTTTAAAAGAAATTCTTGGTCCTGCGTTAGCTGACCGTTCGTTTGCTCCAGATGGCTGATCATCTTTCTGTTAATTCCCGTTAGTTCAGCAAACTGCCGGATGCTGAAGGACAGAGAGACACGAGCTTTTTGTAGGTCTTTTCCATTCATAGGTATGCCACTGATAACATTTTAATGAACCAATAATATACACGGTTTGCAGTTTTGGGGTAGATGTGCTGATTTGGGGCTTATTTGCTGTTTTGGTGATTTTGTGCTGTTTTGGGTCTTTCAGCAGGAGAATTGTTTTTGACGTGTAATTTTGCGATTTAAGACGCGATGTGTCGCCGGCCCTTCCCTACCCATTGGTTTGGCATAAAAACGCGAAATAAAGCAATTTAGACCGATCTGTGTCGATATTAGATCGGTCTTAGGTGTCATATTTTGCGATCCTTGCCGTTTGTGATGTTTTTCGATGGCTTTTTGATTCATCGGGAAGTGAGTGATTTCGGATGTGCAAGGCACGCGCTGCTTGCTTTTCTAATCAAAATAAAAAAAGCAAGCAAGCACCACGCGCGCGTGAGGCCTGTGGATAAATCTGTAAGCATTTGTTTTCCATGAAATTTTAATTTACCAAGTGAGAATTTTTTACGGACAACTGAGAATTTTTTACGGATGGCAGATTTAGACTTATTTGCACCTAAGTACCTAATAAACAAAAGGATTGTTAGGTTTTAGGAGCATCGTGAAGTAGGAATTTTTTACATTTTTGTGACTTTCTGGCGCTTATTTATAACTATTTGATTTAAATGGATATTTATTCAAGTGAGAATTTTTTACGGACAAGTGAGAATTATTTACAGGTAAAAATTTAGTCTATATATATCAAGGACTTAAAGATTTTGGGCGCCTGCGAGTGGAAGGCCGATATTTGATGGCGCGGCCGTTTTTACGTGCTTTTGGTCTAAGCCTATGAAATTGTTACTTTTTTTGGTTTGGCGCGAATTAAGTGAGAATTTTTTACAGGAGGTGACGATGCCAAGTGAGAATTTTTTACAGCACTTTCCTGGGTGAGAGAGACAATTCGGATGCGAGCAAGGTAGTGTCGAGTTTATTGACAACTTTATAAGCAATCTTCGGTGTGGTAGTAATGTTTTAGCGATTTGAATTGATTGAAGGATTAACAATGCAAGAATCTCTTTTCGATACAGAAGAAAAAACGCCAAAAAAACGTGGCGCAAAACAAAAACCGAAAGCGATGGCAAAAGAGGTGGTTGTTTCGTTTAGCGCAGAGGACGCGTCGTTAGCTCGCCGTACAAGCATGGGATTGGTAGCTGACGATTTGGTTGGCGCCCAAACTCCCCTCCCCTCTTTACGAACAGATTTGAATTCAATGTATTTCAAGCATCGTAGTCTGGTGGAGGCTACGGGGCAGATTCATATTGTCGCGCATAGAGTAATGAACGCCTTTCTTTGGTACGCCAGTCAGATGACCGCAATGGGGCTGGTTGTTCCTGGCGAAACTTGTGTTATCGAAATGGACACTATCATCGACAAGGTTGGCAGGGAGCGAGTAAGAAGCCGAAGTGAACTTTGGAAAGTCATTGTGGAGGTTCTGAAGATCACGATTGTTTTCAGGGAAAAAGGAAAGTTGTCGAATCCTGATGGACTGGGCAACAACTTCGCCTTTCCTGTTTTCAGTGGCTTGAACTTCGATTCTGACGAAGGCGTGATTCGTTATCAGATGAGTCCTTTTTTTAGCGAAGTCATCAAGTCAGGGCCTAGAGGGCTTTTCGATATTGACGCAACAAGGTGCTTAAAGACATCTGTGGCGAACAGGCTTTATGAGCTGGCAGCGCTTGAGATCACCTGCAGTGGCCATGATGAGGGCTCGGTGTCTAGGAGCATGTCTTTTGAAGAGCTAAGAACTTACGGTCTCTATGAGGACTGGGAAGGTACAGGCGGCCAGTTCTTGTCGAAGGTGATAGTGCCAACTGCAAAGATAATCTCCGAGGAGTCCAATATCAGGATAAAGGCGAGCCCTGTGTTCGCTTCTAAGAAGATCGTTGGAGTCGAGTTCGAGTTTGCTCTTAAAGATGAATTTGTTACGGCAGTCATGACTGCCGATGTAGAAAAAAGGGAGAAGTTGGACCTAGCACTTGAAATGAGGGCGTTCGGGTTTAGCGAGAAGGAGGCGGATGATGTTGTTGCATCGCGGGATCCTCTGGATATTCGTTTTGCTTTGGATGAGACAGCACGGAGGATCAAGGACAAAGCAATAAATAAGACGCCATACCGCTACCTAAGATCCTTTTTGTTCACCGGCACTATTCTGTCAGATGCAGAGAAGGTCGCCATAAAGAAGCAGAAAAGCGAGGCAGCAAGAAGTGCCGCTATGGCAAAGAAACTTGAGGCACTTTTTGCAGCCAAGGAAGAAGGACTAATGAAGGAATTTTCTTCGCGGAAGAACAAGCTGGATGATCACTGGCTGTCGTTGACCGTTGAGCAAAGAGAGGATTTCTATTCGAGGGCGATAGAGAAGTTAAGTCTTCCTTGGATGCACAAGATGAAAACAGACCTGTGTAGTAAGAGCACTCCACCAGATATTGGGGCGTTAAAAGGATTGCTAATCGATCAGCTGAGCAAAGATGTTCCATAGTCAGTTTCACATGAAACAGCTTTTTGATAAGTCATTGAATTTAAAGTAATTAGATGTATTGGAATTTTCTGTTGTGACGGCAGTCATGACTGCCAGATGGTATTTTTGGTTTTGATTTAACGGTTTACGGCTTCTTGATGGAAGCATATAGACTCAGTTCAAGGCTGATTTTTTTGTAGTTATGATCACTTCGGATCTCCTTTTCAGTTGTTGCGGTAGCCATTACGCACACTAAAAAGGGGATTTACCATGAACGAAATCTATGATTTTTCGACCGAAGATAAACCTACGGCTGAAGATCTTAAAGCTTCAGGCGCTACCTCAGTAGCTCAAACTGAAGCATCTAAACCCGAGAAAAATAGGATGGATTTACAAGGCTATGCCTTGTGCTTTTCATTGCTTTTCTCTGGCGTATTGCTGCTAAAAGTAGCGTTCACGCTGTTGATCGCCGGTGCAATTACTGACCCAGTAAGTATCGGCATTGCTGCGTTCCTATTTGTCGTTTCATGCGGCTTGGTGAACGTGGGAAGAGATTCATCGACCATAGTTTGGTCGGTGATTGCTGGTTTGGGCGTCTTGTGGGTTAGGGCGTTCATTGCAATGAAATTCGATGCTGTGATCATCGATAGTCACTGGGTCGCTATTGCGCCCGTGATGATTGCGATTTTCTCTCCAATACTGAGTAGAGAATCGTTGTCCAACCGCTCTTCTTGAGCAATTAAAAACCAAGCTTGGCTATGCCTTGCTTGGTTTTTTTTGGCTTTGAATTGGCAGTCATGACTGCCAGTTTTGTTCTTGTGCTTCTGAGGTGGTTGTTAGAGGTATTGGCAGTCATGACTGCCAGTTTTAACTCTTCTGGTTAAGAGTAGTCTGTCAGAGGCGCTGGCAGTCATGACTGCCATTAGAAGAGCATGACTGTGAATGAGTCCATAAGGTCCTTTGACGCTCGTTCATCAGAAAGAAAACTGATTGTCGAACCATCACTCATCGTTAGGGTAAGTCTGTAGTTGCCGCCCTCCTCTCTTACTGACGATCTCAGTAGATGGAGGTTGGGTGTCGGGTCAGGTTGAATTGGAGTCGCCTGAGATGTGACAGGTACTGGGACGCTCGCCGGCTCCTTCGTCTGCTTAATGGCTGCCTGTAACGCCTTTCTAACATTGGGAATTGCGTCTCCGCTCTTCGCCGCCACTTTAAGATCAGCAATAACTTTCTCTGCCAGCTCGGGGTTTGTTCGATGCAGCTTATCGGCCTCGTAAAGAGTTCTTCGGTCATTTGTGATGCCCAAAGTTTGAAGCTCTTTCACTTCCTCTGTGGCGCCGACGAGAGCGGAGTATTCGATAATTTGATTTTTTGTGAGGTACAGTTGGAGAGCTGCTTCCTTGAAAGTGATTCCCTCAATCTCAGCTAGTCGTGCGATCCCCTCTGCAGTTTCAATCGGCGTGAGATCGGTTCTGTGTACGTTCTCACTGAGTTGGAGAAGTAGAATTTCGCCTTTGTCAGAGATGGTTCTGACGATACAAAGAATTTTTTCCTTGCCAAGCAGCTGATGTGCCCGGAAACGGTTTTCGCCTGAAATAAGGTAATAGCCACTTCCATGAGGCCTTACCGATACTGGTTGCTGGAGGCCTTTTGATTCAATAATTTGAGAAAGCTGTTCGACTTTGACGGGGTCAAATTTCTTGCGTGGCTGTGTCGGGTCTGGCGTGATGAGCGAAAGGGAAATCTCTTGGATTACCTTTTCCTCTTGCTGGACTATCGCGGTGTTCGGATTGACCTCATGGCCACCGCCAGGACTGTTAGTTGGGCTAAGCAGTGAGATGGAAATTCCTTTGCCACGGTTCACTTTTGGCGCTTTGGGATTGTTTTCGGCAGTCATGACTGCGTTACTCCTGGAATAAGGACAGAACTTCGTCTGTGATGGCTCTGGTCTCGGAGACCATGCGCTTGTCGCCAGAGTAAATAGGAGATAGACCGCTGGTTGGAAGTGACTCAAAAAGCGTTCTGGAGCTCATGTCTCTGGATAGCTTGGTAATCTCGAAGGCTTGGAAGAATGCGAGCGTGTCGCGGTAGGTAATTTTGGTTGTAACAGCTCGGCTGACGATAGAACGGCACAGGGGCATTCCGTCAGTTAGCGCTTGGCGTTGCTTAACGAGTTCTATCGTATGCCGAGTTTGGTCTAAATCTAAAACCGATGTGTTTGTAGGGATAATGGTTAGGTCACTCGCTGCGATGCAGCATGAGGTCATCATATCAACGCCAGCATCGCGACCGCCTGGGCCGTCAATAATGATGTAGTCAGCATTATTAAAATCACTTAGGAGGCTTGCTCGTGTAAATCGTTGAGCCGTGACATAGAGTGAAGGGGAGGGGAGATCTGGATTGGTTTCCATTCTTCGAGCCATCCAGTTCTTTATTGTTACTTGGACATCGGTATCGAGGATGATGACTTTGTATCCGCGAGAAGCCAGGTCGTCTGCGATAGCCATAACGAGGCTCGACTTACCGCTACCGCCTTTTTGGTTAACAACAGCAATAATTATTGGCATACGGGTTTCCTTTTTGAGCTTTGGCTCTTTGGGTGGTTTGATCTTGGCTTTTTTATATTCGCGTAGGGCTTTGCGAATGATGGACGTGTTTGTTTCATCGGGCTCGGATAGAGCGAGCTCGTGGAGGATGCTTTGATCTTCGGTCTGTAGGCGTATAGGCAAAACCTTTCCTCCTGCCTCCTTAAACCGAGTCTCTGATTCGCGTACTTGCTCAGTGGTCTTGGCTCTTTTTGTCTTTTGTACGCCTGTATCTGTGGTGCTTATTTGTTTTGGCATAGCCTTCCCTTCGAGCTTTATGAGGAACCGTTTTGGTTTCTCTCAATTTTTTTACTGGCAGTCATGACTGCCGGAACTTGTTATGACTTCCGTGGCCGAGGAAGTCATTAGGTCTATTGGCAGTCATGACTGCTAGCCTGTCTTTAGGCGTGTATATACAGCGGACATTAACTGAAAATTCTGTGCGTGTATATGTATGCTTTTTTGAGGGTCTAGGGGTGAGATTTTTATCCACAGAAATTGTGGATAAAGATGTTGGTTATGAGCGGATTAGTAAGCGGGAGTAGGGCTGAGTTCGTATGGTTGAAAAATGATCACATTGTCATCCCCGCTTGTTTCAGTACCTCTCATGCACACGAAAACCCCATGGTGGGGTAGGAGCTTGAGATGAAATTCATGATCGATGTTATTTTGCCGGCCGAAGTCCGTGAGGATGTCTCGGAGTATTCCGTTAGCTATGTGGAAGAGGGTTCCTCTTCAGCAGAAGCTATTCGCTTGGCAATTAGAAAAACGAGGGATCGCTTCTCCATAGGGGAGGCAACTCTGCTGCATGTGCCCTTTGCTTGGGCTGTCATGCCTAACGGCGGCTTAACCGAGGTTTTCGGACTCGTTGCTTAAGCCATAAAAACCGCACCTTCTGGTGCGGTTTTTTCTTATTGACAACTTTATAAATAGCCCTAATCATAGATTTATGTACTGAATAGTGCTTTGCCCCGTAAAGGGGCTTTTTTATTTGTGGGTGTTCGCGTACCCCGTAGGCACATAATAAGGAGATGACCGATGACGATGACAGTTGTTGATGAAGCAAAAGCCATCGACTTGGTTTCCTTTGTTGAGTCCAATTTTGGGCCGGGGAAACAGGTGGGTGACTCAACGCGCTGGCGTTTGTGTCCTGCGTGTGGTGATGGCGGGGCTCTAAGCCACAGAATGTCGGTGAAAAGAGGCTCAAATCAGTGGATCTGTTTTGCTTGCAAAGCGAAAGGATCGATTATCGATTTTGCTGGACACCTAACCGGGCGCACAGCCAAATCCGAAATAGTCAGTGTTGCCTCCGATCTTGTTGGTCGTGTTGGGCTATCTGGGGTGAAAACCTTTGATGCAGACGCAGGAGTAAAAGCTAGATTGGAGTCGGAAGCAAAGGCAGCAAGCTTAAAGGTGGCTGTTAATATGCTGTCCAACGAAGTTGTTGGTCGGTTTGTTAATAAGCAGGCGTTTAGGTATCTCTCTAGCCAGCGACACTTAGGAAAGTCCGTTGTTTGCGAGGCACTTGATCGCAAATTATTGTCTTTTTTACCTGAAGACCCGAAGGAGTCCAGTGGCGCTTTGATTGAGATCTGCGGGAAAGATCTCCTTATGGCGGCTGGTGTGCTCAAAGAGGGTAAAACGATGGTGTCATGGGCCTACCGGCCTGTTTTGTTTTTCGCTTTTGATCGAATGAGTTGTGAGTTTCGCATCTCGCATGATCCAGTGAATGGTGAACAAAAGGCGCTTCGTTACGGTGCTCCTACTGCTCCCTGGTATTGGAAGGGCAGCAATAGAAGTTGTGTGATTGCGGAAGGTGCTTTAGATATGTTGTCTCAGGTCTGTTTGGATCCTGATGCAACCGTTCTTGGGCTACCGTCTTCAAATAACTTCAAGTTCAGCTGGTTTGAACAGCTAGTAAAAGAAGGTCTAGCAGATGATTTCATCATCCGTTTGGATAACGACATGGTAAAGAACCCGGGTGCCAGAG
>Ga0255099_1000278_pt1 | contig 20664 bp, 14 predicted proteins | sample Colum_Colum_RepA_2_FD_188451 | JGI IMG/M metagenome (GOLD analysis project Ga0255099, IMG submission 188451) | Freshwater microbial communities from Columbia River, Oregon, United States - Colum_Colum_RepA_8d | ecosystem: Environmental > Aquatic > Freshwater > River | place: USA: Oregon...
TGAATCCACCGACCGCAACTCTGTCATGTTCTTGATTCGCCTCGTCTTTGGTCACGGCGGCGTGAGGGACCAGGAGACTGCTTTGAGGCAACTGTCTGCGGCCCTCGGGTACCAGCGCCTGGGCTCCAAGGTTCGCGAAGTATTGGACAGAGATCTTCAGACAGCCCGACGGCGCGGTATTCTTTCTGAGGAAAACGGACAACTCCAACTGGCCACAATAACCCACCAGACTGTCCTTCAGGAGCAGGTAAAAACGGAATTCCTGGCGGTGATGAGCCGATCCTGGGCCACGCGTGAGGAAACGCACCAGTTCTTCGCTCGTTTCCTTGGATTTAACGGCACCGACCCTGCGTTAGAGCAAACGGCCCACTCCCTGATCGAATGCCTGATCCAAGAAGGCAGAATCCAAACTGATGAGCTCAAGATTCGCCCCGCCTAAATTTATCCAACCATGACGATCCGAGACTACATTCAAACAGAGGTCTTTGGGCAGAGGGCGCGCGATAGTGGATGCCTGGTTGTTTATGATCCTACCAAACGATACCGGGAAATTGTCTCAGGCATGGCGACCGCCCGGTGCCGGGTTATTGATATCTTGAAGTCGGTCGTGGAGCAGCGAGAGAAAGCCAACGACGCTTTCAGAGATCTGGCTGATGGAAAGATTGACCAACTCATCATCTGGGTACCGGCCCCCAAACCTATCGATGCTGAGGCGCGTCAGCGGGATCCATTTTCTGTTTTTGGTTTGAGCGGGAGCGAATTTCCATTGGGTGATGGCGACGACTATTTGACCCTCTGTCGTCGAGCCAAACCCGATCATGTTTCAGAGATCAATCGCCTGTTCGAACAGGGGCAGCCTGATTTTGCCGTCATAGATGCACTGGATCGCGGCGGTTCATGGCCCACTATCAAGACCCTGCTCGGTGCCATATCGCCCCGCGAAATCTTGCTGGGGCTTATGGTTCCAACCGAAGACCAAGAAATAGCCCTAAAGAACGATCCGAGCTGGGGCAATGAAGCTCGGGAATTTATCGAGCGTACTCTGGGGATTCAGCTCAAAACCAAAGGACTCAGGCGCGATGCTATCGCCAACGAACTCTGGCGAATCGTTCTCTTCAGCGAGTTCGCCTTTGATTCGGGGCATCATTTGCCTTCGTCGCTCGAAGGCGTCCCGCGAGCTGGCGACAGTTCAAGGAGCATCATTTACGAGCTCTGCGATGCGCTGCGTGGTCACGACAGCTCCAAGACATCGTATATGACCTACGCGTCGGATGTTGAAGAGGAGCTTGCGATGCCTGATCGGTGCCGCGAGGTCCAATACCTGGGCGAACGCGATACATTTGCCTTCGAGGAGCGGTTTTATTTGGCCGGCTTCGTCGCTGCTGCACTCCAGGGGGACTCAAACCGAGCGCGAGAAATCCATGCTCGCCGTCAAAAGTCCATTTGGTTGACCAGTGACCAGAATCGATTGTGCGAATGGTCTCTAGCGATTCGGGCTCTCGATTTGCTCGACTCAGTGGCCAATCTGGGTTCACCGAAATTTGGATCACTAGAGGCCATCGTCCATGGTTACGCTTCAACTTGGCGTGAACTCGACCGCCACCATCGACAGATGGAACAGGCAGCTAATGAACATAGCGATTATGCCAAGGAACTCGACGAGTTGGTAACTAAGAGCCGGCTGCAGTATTTTCGATCAGTAGAGTCCCTTCAGGCCGAATTTATGCGGTTGGTAAAGCTGGAGGGGTGGCCAGCAACCGGCGCTCAATTAATCTGGAATCGTCAATTGTTCACGAAGCAGGTGTCACCGGCATTAGAGGCCGGGGAACGCGTCGCCTACTTCCTCGTGGACTCCTTGCGATACGAACTTGGGGTCGAACTTCAGAAACAGCTCTCGGATAACCGTAAGGTTTCACTCACCACGGTGTGCGCTCAGTTACCCACCTACACCGAGGTTGGAATGGCTAGCCTGATGCCGGATGCTGAAACCTGCCTTCACCTTGCATTAAAGGATGGCACTCTCGTTACTACACTGGCCGGTCAACCGGTAACAACACCGATGGCTCGCCTGGCGTATCTGAAATCTTGCAAAGGCGACCAGTGCGCAGACATCGAGTTAGAAGAGTTGGTTGATAAGCGGAAGGTTAAAATCTCGGAAAAGGCGAAACTCTTGGTGATCAGAACCCACGATATCGATACAATTGCCCACAGCTCTCCTCGTCAGGTGTTGCAGCTCATCCCGGGGCTCATCCGTCAAATCCTGCGGGGCATTTCAAAGGTGGCTGATCTAGGCTTTGACCGCGCAGTGATCGCCACTGACCACGGCTTCATCTTGGTCCACGACAATGTAGCTGGAGATGTGGCAAACCGGCCACCCGGAAATTGGCTGGTGGCCAAAGCACGGTGCCACCTCGGTAGCGGCCAAGCAGACAGCTCCAACGCTGTCTTCAAGCGCACCGAAGTCGGGATCAATGGAGACTTCGAGAACTATGCTGTGCCCAAAACCTTGGTGGCCTACTCACGAGGACAACTTTACTACCATGAAGGGCTTTCGCTTCAGGAATGCGTCCTTCCATGCCTCACGGTGATGCTGCAATCGTCTGCAACCGCTCAGAAAAAACCTGCAATCCCCAAACTCACCCTCAGCTACAAGCAGGGACGAACCGACAAGATCACCTCTCGCAGCCCAGTAATCGACCTGTCTTGGCCTGAAGCTCAGTTTTTCGCTGACGAAAGCGAAACTGAGGTTGGGATCGAAGCCGTTGACGCAAAAAATGAAGCGGTGGGGCGACTCAGTGCAGGCCAGGCCGTCAACGATGCCACCGGGGGAGTTCGAATTCGCCCTGGGGCAGCAATCGCAGTTGGACTAAGAATGTCTGATTCATTCTCCGGCACCTTCACAGTGCGGGCGTTTGACCTAAAGACCCACGCAACATTCCAGCTTCTCAAACTCAAAACTGACTATTTCGAATGAGCCAGGACAACCTTGACCAGAAATTGAACGAAGTCTTCCCCGGCAAGGTTGTCCGGAAGGATCTCCTGCAGAAGGTTAAAAAGGGCACCAACGTGCCATCTTTCGTTCTTGAGTTCTTAATCGCACGCTATTGCGCCAGCGATGACCCTCGCGAAATTGATCAAGGACTTGCGGCGGTCCTAGAGACTATTCAGAAAAATTACGTCCGCGCTGACGAGAGCAACAAAGCCCAAATGCTAATTCAGCAGAAGGGAAAACATACATTTATTGATAAGATCCATGTTCGCTATTCTGAGAAAGAAAAACGGCCCTGGGCTAGGATGGAAAACCTCAATTCGTCTAGAATTGCGATTAACGAATCCCTTTATAAAAAAGAAAGCGATCGAATTTTTGAAGGGGGAATCTGGGCTGAATGCACCGTCGCACACAATGAGGTGGAGGACGATGACTATGCATTCTACATTGAAAAACTCAAGCCAATACAACTCTCAAAATTCGACTTTGATGCTTACGCTGAAGGTAGATCAAAATTCACTCGTGATGAATGGTTAGATGTCTTGATGCGATCGTTTGGGCTAGAACCAATTTTAATGACTAAGAGGCTGAAGTTTCACATACTTGCCAGACTAGCGCCATCAGTAGAATCCAACTTTAATCTTATAGAATTAGGACCTCGCGGTAATGGCAAATCATATACATTTAGCGAGTTCTCTCCTTACACCACCCTTCTCGGCGCCCCAACATCCGCTGCTAATCTCTGGTGGAACAATAACCGAAAGCAAGTCGGCATAATTGGTTTTTGGGATGTCGTGGCATTCGATGAAGTTGGCGAAGGTGTTGTTGTGCGTGACAAAGAGACGTTTCAATTAATGAAACAGTACATGGCAAATGGAAATTTCACCCGAACAACATTAGTGACAGCCAACGCAAGCTTGGCATTTATCGGCAACATTGATGACTCGGTTGATGCTATAGTAAATTCACCTGTTCATACCCTGTTCAAGCCGTTGCATTCTGTATTTGATCTCGCCATCCTGGACCGATTTCATACATATGTGCCCGGATGGGAAATTCCAAAAAATAAGGAAGAAAACTTAACTCGTAGGTACGGGCTCATAATCGAATATCTCGCCGAAGCATTCCATCATCTTGCTCGCAACGTAAACCGCTATCCACAGGTAAAAGCTGCATGTAAACTAAGTTCAGGCTACGACCAGCGTGACCAAACCCCGGTCCTAAAGACCGTTTGCGCATTTGTAAAACTCCTTCACCCAGGAAGCGAACCTACCTCTGAGGAAATGACTGAGTACCTAGAATACGCCATAGAAGGACGCCGCCGAGTCAAGGAACAATTAAACAAGATGAAGCAGGATGACGAATTCGCCCATATCAATTTGGGATATCATCGACCTGACGGTTCTTTAGTCATAGTGTATTGCCCTGAATCCAGAAATGCACCGGCAACCCAATCACCAAATCGAAAAGCAACAATAGCCAGTGCTCAAGGCAGCCCTGTTGAAAATCGAGCACAAACCAAAGATTCTTCGCCAGTAAAGCCTCCTACTGTTCTACTCCACACCCCTACTCAGTCTTCTAAATCAGAGCAAGTAACAGCAGAAGAACAGAAATCAGAAGGTTCTCATACACAACCATCGTCACTCTCACAGCCCAACGCGTTTACTCCGCAGGCGGTTGAATCTGTTGGCCCACCGCAAAGAGATACTCCGAAAGAGCGACATTATCGGATTCACTATGGCGCTATAGGGTTTTCCTACGAACGTATCTTCGGCGAATATCTTATAGGTGCAGAGGAGATTGTTGTAGAAGACCCTTACATCCGGGCCAATCACCAAATAGTTAATTTTTTGCGCTTCTGTGAAACAGCCATTCGAGTAGGTAACCCAAAGCGTATCAAACTAATAACAAAGTTCGATAACCAGCTTGAGAAGGATGAGGCGATAGCAAAACTTTTCACATTAGCTGACAGTCTAAAACAATTCGATGTCACGTTGGAAATCAAGGAGAATTCAACACTACACGACCGAGAAGTCCGACTGAGCAATGGCTGGACCATCAAAATCGGGCGAGGTTTTGACATCTACCAAAAACCCGAAGATTGGATGCATATTGGGGCAACCGACCTCGACCTTCGCCCGTGTTTAGAAACTAACATCGACGTGATTAGGAGACCTTCCAACGACTAAGAACCTAAACATCACCCGTAATTTCCGCTGACCGATTTTCCCCAACCATTCATCCCCACTCTAATGAAGAAGAAGACGCCTGCTTCCCTTATTGTCAAGCACCTCCGAGAGTCTGTGCTTAATGTAGATTCGGGTTGGTCAGTGGAACGGCCCGGAGGTTTTTCTTGGTGGCCTCACCAGCAAAGACAGGACATCTTCATTGACCGTCAACGAACCGAACCAGATGGGACTGTTTTAGATCGGTTAGTAGTTTCAACTGAGGTATGCCAACTCGGTCACTCCATTGATGCAGACCACGAATCGATTTCTTCACTCACTAGATTTGCGACACTTTCCGGGATAGTCTCTGAGAAAAAGAATCTTCGATTGCACTCTCATGCTTGGATCGACAAATCCAACCAACCCCTCTATGATATGGTGCTTGGACTTGTTGCCGGATTGCAGATTCACGAAGCGGCATTAGTTGCGAATATTTTAGAGCAATCGGGCTTGGCCAAGACATCAATCACCCCCCATCCGATTAACGGTCTTCGTCAGGAGCCGGATGAGATTGCCACCATCGTAGAAACTTTAATAGCGCCGATGGGCGAGGAAGAAACACCGTGGCCAGAAAAGATATTTGAAGAGTTACACGAGGAATACTTTGGAGGCCCGCCGTGCCTGTTGGCAAACGCAGGGACAAAGGGAATCACAGCGGAATTCCCTTTTGGTACGGAAAGCTCCCTTCTTCAATCGAATACCGATCAGACCCATCCGATGATAGGAAAAGGTCTTTGGGTGTTAAGTTCTTTCAGCCTGGATCAAATTCAAGGCGCCGGCAAACTTAGCCCTATTGCTCTTAACGCTTGGGAAATTGAGAATGCGAATCAACCATTCTTCGGCAGTTGGTGCGCACCAGAGGATGGGCGTCTAGATTTTGTTAGCTTTGTTCCAAATGCAATGAAACACCCAGCGGCGGCTATGAATTTCATCCTCCTTGGTATCGGACGAGCTCAACGGATGTCGATCAAATGGCTGAGAGACGACTGGTCAAATACTTGGGACGATGAGGGCAATTGTAAGTCGAAATCCGCTATCGAAAGAGTTGTAACCGCAAAAGGCAAATCGAAACAGAAGTCTTGAACCTCTGATCGATCGACAAAAGTGATTTTAGCTAACTAAAATTTTATCGACTAGTGCCGAAAACTAATAAATGCAGATCTTTCAGGACAACTCAACATTAATTTTGCGTGGCAACCGAGCCACGTATGTCCAGACAATCTTTAAAGCGTTTCCAGAGGTGGCATTTACACTATATATTTAAATACCACCTTGGGCGATATCGTTGATAAATCAAAACCAACCAATTATTTATATAAGCCCGCAATCACCTCTTCCATTCGCTCCGTTTCAAGAAGAACAAACAATCCGTTAGCCCCTTGATCAAGGTAGACCAATGTTTTATCACTTGGTAACGCTCTATTAATTAAATCACTCACCTCGTGTTGCGGGGATGTCCATTTGCAACTGCTAATCTTTTCTGAAAAATAGGAGTGAATTACTGCAATTTCGCTCCCGATCATTTGAATTTGAAATTCTGCTTCACTTAACTCCATTTGGCTTACGTAGCGGTTTTTGAAGTGCCGCTTTATGAAACTCAACCCCTCTCCGCAATCCTCAGTGATATTTTCAACGTCAATATAATCAGCATCAATGGCTCCCAAGATGTCTTTCGACCACGACAAAAGATAGGAGACGATTTTCTCCCATTCATCCGACTTGAATGTTGTTTCAATTTTTTCTTTAACTGACCGCGGCATCGGAAAATGATAGCTGAAACATTTCAAGTCCGGTTGTTGGCAATAGGCTTTAATATTTTTGCATATAACATCCGTCACCACACCGTCCCCATGTTCATCACTAATCGAAGGTAAGATATTTTTTATAAACCGGTTTAAGTTTTTTGGCGATTGCCTGATAATCGATATAGGTCGCTGCGATTCATTGGCTTTGATCTGAACCTTCGCGAGAATTGGATTCGCAATTGTGCAGCGATTTTTTGCGTGAACCTCACCGTCAAATTCTAATTGATTTAATATCCGGGCGGCATCGTCATTAATCGTTCCAAAACTTTTGACGGGAGACAGGTTATTGCGGATTATGAATGACTCAATCTTGTCTTTACTCAACACATTTGATAGCCGCTTTTTGTTCAAATCTTTTTCAACTTTACCGTCAAGGTGAATTTCACCTTCACATTTAGCGAAAGCCTCAGCCGCTGTATCACTTAATGTTTTTAATCCACGGAGGTACAGCCTTCCTTTGTGCTTGGCCAATTCAACAGCAGCAGCATCGCCTATTTTAGTCACACTATCTAACCAAAGATCACCAGATCTCTTCGAAAATCTGACGAGTGATTTAACTAGCGCTAAGAAACCAGGAGTATCGGCTATTGTTTCAATTTTTATTTCAATCCTGCCTTTATGTTTTGCTAAATAACTTGCAGCAGCATCGCTTAGGCTCGTCAGATTCAAGAGTTGAAGATTACCTTGGTGAAGAGCCAATGATTGGGCTGCTGCTTCGCTTAGGCTCGTCAGACCAAGGCAAAGTTCCCCACTCTGATGGGCCAAAGCTTGAACAGCGGCATCGCTTAGGTTGGTTAGTCCATCGAGGGAAAGCCCACCCTTATGGAGAGCCAGCGCCTGAGCAGCGGCTTCACCAATGCACTTGAGTTTGTTGAGGTGAATACACCCTTTTTGCTTGGCAAGCTTTGAGGCCAATTGAACGTGGCCGGGTGAATCGCTGAGGATTGTCAGAGCCCAGAGTTCAATATTCCCTTGGTGAAGTGCCAATGATTGGGCAGCAGCATCGCTCAGGCTCGTCAGGCCAGACAACCGAAGTTCCCCCGTATGTAGAGCCAACGCATGAGCCGTAGCATCGCTCAGACTTGTTAGTCCATCGAGGTGAAGGTCCCCCCTTCGCTGGGCCAAAGACTGAGCAAGGACTTCACCGATACTCTCGAGTGTGCAGAGGTCAATCGACCATTTTTGCTTGGCAAGTTTTGAAGCCAATTGAACGTGGCCGGGTGAATCGCTGAGGCTCGTGAGTTCACGGAAATCAAGTCCTCCCTTGTGCGTGGCAAACGCCTGAGCGGCAGCATCACTCAGTTTCGTTATTCTCCAGAGGCGCAGTTCCCCCTCGTGCTGGGCCAAGACTTGGGCTGCACTGTCGTCAATCGAGGTATATTCCCCGAGGTGAAAACTTGGGGCCTTTAGATACTGTTCGGCGATTTCTTTTGTTAGGATTGGGGATTGGCTCATGAGAACTCTTTCAATTCGGTCGCGTGCTCTGGGTGACAGGTGAAGTAGATAACCTGGTTGGATTTTGAGAAATCCTTGAGGGAATACCCAGCGGCTTTACGGCGGGCTGGATCCATGTCGGTGAAAGGGTCATCCAGGACAATGAATCCACCCATGCCCTTTAGATACCACTCGGCGAGGCACAACCGCGTTGCGAGCGCCAAAGAACCGAGAGTGCCCTGAGAAAGCAGTGCAGTGGGCAGTGTGACTCTTCCAGTCACCTCAACTGGTGCGCCGGCATCCATTCGGATGCGGTCATAGGCGCCGCAAGTCAGATCGCGGAATCGAGCGGCAACGGCTTCTTCGACTTTCTGCATCGGATTGTCGTCCGCTCGGAGGGCGAACACCTCATCCAATTTCACCTTGATCCGGAGAAGGGCCGAACCGATCTCGTTGACTCGCTTGAACGCCTTTACTTTTGTTTCCAACTCTTCGCGCAACTCTTCGGCGCTGAGCAGCGGCGTTGAACCCGCCAAGGTTGCTTGTTGGATTCTCAGATCCCCAAGTTTTACCCCAACGCTCTCCAAACGTGTCTCGGCACTGGCCAACCGGGAAAGATAAGTTCCTGCATCGGCGAATCCGTCAGGAACTTGGGGCAACCCTTTGAGTTCGGTTTCCGCTTCAACGACTTCTTGGGCTCCTTTGAGAACCAACGAGGTCAACTTGTCCACGTCACCGTATTGATCGGTCCAGTCTCTGATTTTGATCTCTACCGCAGTTTTTTCGGCTTCAAGTACCGCCTGGTTGGTACGGGCCTTTTTCAACTCCGCCTCCAAGGCCATCACAGAGCGTGTCTGGGGTATTGCCTCGTTTGCGGCGACCTCTGAGTGCCATTCCTCCTCGGTCCTGCCTTGCAAGGCGTCTAGGAAGCGTTGCTTTGCCAGTGTGACATCGGCTTCAGCCTTCTTGTGGAGCGTGTGGGCCGCCTCGGCTGCCTGAAGATTGTCCACCCTCAAGGTCGCCAAGTGCCCCTTGTGCTGCATCTCGATCTGCTCAAGTTCCCCAAACAACGACTCCAACTCCCCGGTTCCACTCGCAACCTCGATCTTCAGATCGCCGAACTCGACGCTCAATTTTCCCTCGATTTGCCCCGTCCAAGGCACTTCAGGCAATACCTCAATCTTTTCCGTGGCACCGGCTCCGCGAATCAATCCCACCATCACTCGAGCTTTGCTTTCCAATCGCGCACTTAGCTTTTGGGCTGCAATCTGGACCCTCAGGTTCTCCCCCCTCTGCGAAAGTGACTTCAACTCATTGAGGATCGAGCTCGGGATAGGCTTGAGGGTTGCAATGAACGCAATGGTTTGGTCCAAGTAATGGCGGGCATTCTTGACCCGGACATACCCGGCTTGCTGGTCTGCGGCTTTCTCGCGCCTTCGGGCGTTGCCGAGCTCGTTCTCCAAACCGGAGATGACCTCTTGGCCTTGTTGGACTTGAGAATTCATCGACTCGGCTTTATGGACGGCACCAGGCCATTCCATGAAAATGCCCTTGAGCGTGGATTGTTCGCTCTTCATCCACTTGATTCTCCCTTCCAGGCCATCTCTCTTCGCCAGTCCAGCTCGCAGCGGTCTGCCCGTCTCCACGAACTGCTTGTCCGATTCAACCGAGCTCTCCTGCTCGCGGATCCTTTCGTTGATCTGATCCACCTTCTTTTCGTGGCTGACCACTTGATCAAGGTCGCGCTCTGTGATTTTCAACGCGTAGTACGCTGCCAACTGCGGCCCAACCCTATTGGCCCATGGATTGTCGATTCCCCTGCCCCTTTCCGGTCCGTTCATGGTTTGATCCCATCGGCTGAAGTGGTCCCCGATGCGCGAATCGATGGCAGCAACAATCCGTTCGGGCGCGATATCTCCAGGTATTGCCGCTGCCCCTGCCAAGAGAGGCCGAAGATCTTCAACCTGCGAAGCATTCTCGCGGAGATCTTCAACCGTCTTGGTCAATTGAGCCTGGCTGACAAACAGCACGTGTCGCCAAGTTGCCTCGTTGCGATGGAGCAATTCCAACAGACGCTCTTGCACGCGGCCCGGATCCGCCATGGCGGGAGAAAGGTTGGATCCGAGAGAAGACGAAGCGGCGATACCCCAACGCTTCTTGAGCAACCAAACTTGTCCCTGCGCTTCGAAGTCAAGCGATACAGATGCGTGGTCGCCGGAAGGCCTTGGGAACCACCGCCCCATGGTTTTGCGCAAGGCCACAGGAGTCAGATTGGTGGGAGTGAACAGGGTATGCCACAAGGCTTGGTTCAGGGTACTCTTCCCGAACTCGTTCGGTCCTTCGATGATGTTCAACCCGGCACTCAGATCGAAAATGCGATCGGTAGCTCCCCCGAACAGATGGAGATGAATTCGAAGAATCTTCATGAGCGCTTGAGGGATTCGATGATGTCCATGGCCAGGTTGGCGTCGACCGAATGGTTTGGGTCGATGAGCAGGCGGCTGATCAGAGCGTGTGGCAAGGTTCCCTCCGGGTACTTCACAGCGACGGCCTTCGCGTCAAGAACCGGCGAAATATCGAGGTCGCTGGTCACGTACAGAAATCGAGCCTTGAGGCCATCCAACCACTGGCGCAGGTCCACAATTTCATCCGCTTTCAAGCACCCGCTTACTTGGACATCGAGAACGGTATTGGGGCCATCGAGAGCGGCACATTCGGACTGCAATCCCACCAACCCGTCCGAATCCGCCAGATTGCGATTCAACCGGATAAACCTCACCCCTCCCGTCTTGAGTTGCTCAAATTGGCACCCTCCACTGCGGTCCCATTCCATCCACCAAGCATGCCCAGAATGAGTGCACTTGATGGAGTCTGGCGTGTGAATTCCGGGCATGAAGAACAAGGGTCTTCCGGTGGTACCCTGAGGTGGTGAGGGAACATGAATGTGCCCCAGCAACCAGGTGTGCATTCCGGCGGCGCGAAGGTCCTGCTCCGTCATGTTGAAGTACCGTTGATCTGCGTCCAAACCCACCCCCTCGACGTTGCCGTGAGCAATGCCAATGTGAATCGCGCCGGCCTGCTTCTCCGTGTCCGTCACCCACCCGATGACGTGTTTCTCCCCGTGCTTACTGGGACAGGGGCAGGCGTAAAAGCAGACTTCGGTATCTTCGATTCCGAAACGCTTGATACCGGGCTCCAACAAGACCAAGACACCACTGCCTTGGACCGCCTCCCGGAACCATTTCCAGACCTTGTTGTCGGGGCCTTCGTAATAGTCGTGATTCCCAGCGAGAACGAGAACGTGGTCGCCACTGAAGCGCCTCAGAATATCCGCCGCACGCTCTACCGATTTCTTGGTGACGGTCTGCTTGTCGAACAGGTCTCCCGCCACCACCAAAAAATGCGCCTTGCGCTCGTTGGCCAGAATCACAATCCGCTCCAAAGCCAAGAAGCGCTCCTCCCTCAACCGCTCTCCAACTGCATCTGGATACTGGGCGAAAGACACGCCGATGTGGTTGTCGGCAGTATGAACGATACGAATAGACATGGTGTTGAAGGCGGCTTCTTGGAGACAAAGGGTTCACCCCACTGCCGCCTGACCGGGGACTTTCCCTCTCCATGATAGGAAATTGCTCGATAAGCAAGTTCTTCAGGTTCTAGGCGCGCTTCAGAAACATGCTCATTGGGTTTTCGAACCTTCCGTTACATCTGAAAAGGAAATCCAGAAACCGCGCGGCTTGCATAAAATGCCTTCCACCCACCAAGAATCGGAACAATATCCAAGGACTTTCTCCACTTGACACTGAACGGCACCGATACCCTGTGACAGCTTTTGTCAGAGTCATCTGCCCATGCTTCAACTACTGATGCCACACACGCTCAACGCGCCCATCACCAAGTCCCAGTTCAAGTTGGGTCTTGATTGCATTCATAAACTGCAACACGCCCGGAATCGGCTGCCACAGGTCTCGCAGGAGAATGAGATGCTACGGCTGCTGGCTGAGGGTGGCTCAGCCGTTGAGGCACTCATCCGGGCCACGGAACCCGGACGATTCATCGGTGGATTCAAGGACGCCGCACTCACTGAATCCAGGGAAGCCATTGCGGACGCCCTGAGTGCCGCTGCCGCCGGCAAGACGACGTCGCTCTACGAAGTCACAATAGCCCACGCAGGCTTTCTTGCCCGGATCGACTTGCTGCGGATCCAACCCGAAGCCATCGATTTGGTTGAGATCAAATCCAAGAGCGTTGACGGGACCGGCGGAAAGGTCGTCCCAGAGGAATTCCTAAAACAGAAAGGCGGCATCAGGGCCGAGTGGTTGCCATACATTCAGGATCTCGCCTTCCAGCGTGAACTGTTGGTCTGCTATTTTGCCGAGATTGCACAACAGACAGGCGCCTCCATCCGACAAGCCGTTCGCCCTAGGCTTCTTCTGGTGAATAAATTGGGCGCAGCAACCCCTGCAACAGCCCTCAACAGGGACAACTACCGGTCGACCTACCAACAAAGTAAGCGAGGAATCCACGCTACCGTCGATTTCATAGGGGAAGAAGCTGATCGGTCGTTATTGGTGGAGGTCCCAATGGAGGAGATGGTGGCAGTACTCATCAGGGACGCAGATTCCGATGTCATCGGGTTCAAAGGACTGGGCATCGCGGACTGCATGCAGGCGATGAAAAGCGTCGTCGATTCCGACATCTGGCCGGATGCTCGCAAATCGATTGGGAAAACCTGCAAGTCCTGCGAATTCCGGGTCCGAACAGGGCTGGAATCAGGTTTCGACAAGTGCTGGGAAAATACCGCTGGGTGTTCGCAGCACCATCTGCTGACCACGATCCTCCTTTCGGAAAAACAGTTCGCCCAAGCCCTCTTGGATGCCGGCACAAAGGCAGGGGTTCTCGACATTGCAGAGGAATCTATTAAGGACACGCAACGCAAACAGTACGAGTCGATCCAAAGATCCTCCCCGCTGGTCACCCGATCCTTCGCAAACGATCCCATGGGCCAACTTTTTGGCACCATTCCCGAGGGCCCGGTCTACTTCATCGATTTTGAGACAGCGGCATATCCGATTCCTTCCCGGGTTGGCGGACACCCCAATGAACAAATCCCGTTCCAGTTCGAGGGTCACCGGATCCCCTCACCCACAGCAGGCCTTGAGACCCGGGTTCAACTTGATGGGTTTCTCGACCTCGAAAATCCTTCACCGCATAGGGCTTTCATCGATGGATTGAAGTCTCAGGTCGGTGATTCCGGGCCAATTTTTCATTGGCACAACTTCGAGAACACGATCCTGAGAAAAATCAGGAGCGTGTTGGAAAAAAGCCCAGAACTCGGAGACGAGGAACGAATGGCTTTCATCGATGCGTTGACCGGATCCGTTGACGTGAGCAAAGGCCGCCTGATCGATTTGCTGCCGATCGCCAAATCGGCGTTCTACCACCCTGACATGGCTGGAAGCTATTCGATCAAGAAGGTCGTTCCGATCGCCTGGGCCATCCCCGCGATCCGTGATCACTTCATCCCTGGTCACGGTGCGACCGGCGATCCAAGCGGCTATTCTGGCACCAAGGATCCCTATGATGGACTCCCGTCCCCCCCGCGATCCATCCTTGAGGCGGTGGGCGGCATTGAAACCTACCGAACATTGATCGAATCCGAGGAGGATGAAGGGCCAGGTGCGCTCCGGAATGGAGGAATGGCGATGCTGGCCTACCATTATGTCCGCATGTTCGGTGGCGCCGATGATCCCGATATCGTCGGCCAATTCCGGCAATACTGCCGACTGGACTCCGCCGCCATGGTGATGGTCTACGCCCTCATGAGGGACCAATTGTCAACTTGGTCCAGATTCCGCGATTGACCGTTTCGCGTCATCTTATGAGCCAAAATCGCTCTGTTCGATTGCGGCCCTCATTGCCTTGAATAGAGCCACCATGTGGACGGCTATCTTTATGATAACATTTCAAGGAACAGCCAATACCGTTTGAGGGTCACGACACAAAAATTATCGCAACCAAAAGCCAAACCGATCGCGTATTAATAATTTAAAATAACCACACCCATGGGTGGTGTTTTTATTTAACTAATATTTATTTTGAAATGGCGGCACATGTCTATTTTATAACATCAAAACACAAAGATTCGGATGATTAATAATTCAATAATAAGTTTCTTGAAAGTGGATGATTCATGGTACGCAGACCTGCCCCAGTACATCGAGCAAGGTGGATCGTTCGCATCATGTCTCATGGTCGCTGGAGCTCCGGAACTGATAGAGATCATGGCTGGAAACGATGCGAAACGTGCGTCGTTCGAAGTAAATACTGAATGGTTCTCAGGTTTCGAGGCGGTCCTAAACAAGGAAGGCGAAGCTGATGTACCTGACGAGGAGGGGTCTTGGGCCAAGTACTTAACAACAGTATATGACAGGGCCAAGTCGGTTCACGACACACTGCATTCGGTATCGCTTTACGTTGGTTTGTGCCCAGTCAACAAATGGGTTTTCGGCGGTCAGCACCCCAATTCCATTTACCTCAAATTTCTAAACGCAGAGTAATATTACCACACTGGAAGCACCGTTCTAAAGTCGACAAGATATTACAAAATCGAAAACCAAAATTTTCAGTGTTTTTTGGGGAGGGGCGTTTTTGTCGATTGACCGCCAAAATTGATTCCACCTCTCGGTCTGGTCTAAATGGGTCAAAGTCTAAGTCGACTGAACTAGGGAGATACTGTTTGGGCAAAAATAATGTATTGGTAGTTAAATCAAATCCCTAGCTTGTTAAGATCGCGAGAGCAGGGCGGGGCTGGATCTTGAAAAGGCGCTTAAAAATTTCGGACCAATCATCTATGTCCTTTTTGAGGATCTCTTTCTCTTCAAGTCCGGAGGGTGAAGAGAATGAAACAACCTGAAAACCGATCCATGCTCCGTCCCCAGAGGAATTAGGATTAAATATACTGAGCGCCCTAAATTCTGGACGGTTCTCCTTCCATCCACCCAAAATATGCTCAAATGATTCTTGATTGAAAGGTGTTTCAATTTCACGAAAACCGGCGGCTCCCAAGTTGACTTCGCTCAGCGGTAAACCAATTAAAACCGCGACCCTCTGTTCAATATTTTTATTCATGTTTCCGGTGAGTTGGATGTTCACATTTAAGACATTGTAACCGCAAACACAATACGAGGCGGTTTACCAAATAGCGCTTCAAGTTTATTTAATAAAGATTTCCACCGAGTGTCCCAAGATTCTATGCGATTAGCTTCATCCATTGAGTCTTCGTAGCAATTAATATCGCAATACGGAGTTAACACGAATCCAATGTATGTTTGATCAACAGTTTGATCGCCGTATGAATCAATTTTTATAATTTTGAGATTTTTATAATTTTTGTTTGTAGCAAGCCATTCCGCAAAGCGGGATTCACTTTCGCCTTCAGCAACTAAAGCTTCAGGTTCCGGTCCACCAACACAATCCAGGTTAACTTGATTTAAAGTCAACCCTGCAAACACCACAGCATAAGTATCGCAACCCATTGCGTTCTTCTAAATCTTATGAAATGGTAAGTCAAGAGGCTTCTACACCGTTTATATCCATCAGAGAGAACCGGTTTTTGCTTGGGTTGAACCGTTTGACTGCTTCGAACCAAGGCTCGTATTAGAGGTGTTTATTTAGGGTAACCATCTGACTGATGAACCATCTGAGAATAGCAACCACGACGTCCAATACTCTATGCTGACTTTTAGTCAGGCGGGAAACCAACGATTGGCTCATGGATCGCCGTGATCTCAAATCCTACGATACAGCAACCTCACGATAAATCAGTTTGACTGGCGAGGTGAAGCGAGGCGCAACTTTATGCCATGGCCCTTTGGATCTGCACCCGTCCGCCTGAGAGGTGTCCCCAGGCGGAAGTTGATGTCGCCGAGATGTTGGCGCTTCTGCCCGATGAATGGGTGATTCGGTGGGGGTTTGAATACCGGGACAGCGCGGGAATCGCTCGAGAAGGCGATTTTCTTGTCTTGGGTCCAACTGGCGGCCTGATGGTCATCGAGGTCAAAGCCGGAGGCATCACCATGAATCCCTACACGGGGCAATGGAGCACTGCCGACGGCGATGACCCTCGAATGCAGATGAACGCCGAGTGGCAGGGAGTGATCCGCGAATTGCAGACCGCTCAGGCACCCAATGCGGCCTCACTCTTCGTTGGTCGAAGCCTAGGCGCACCCGACTTGACGCTGCCCAACGACACCGCCGAGCATTGCGGTATCAAGCGCGAGTTCCTGCTGGATCGAAGCGATTTCAGACGATTCGAGCGGGTTTGGGTCGAACGCATGAAGCAGTGGAATGCGTGGTTGAATCCAAATTCTCGGGCCGCATTTTTTCAGACCTTCGGCGCCGATGCCACGCCAGTCGCCATCCGCCACTTCGTGGACAATATCGACCGGGCGATCATGAGGCAGACAGAAGCCCGTTATCCGTTGCTATCGCAACTTTCGGTCAATCCGCAGTTCCTCGTCTCGGGTGGGGTTGGCAGTGGCAAGACCTGGTTCGCCTTGGAATTGGCTCGGCGTTGGGTCCATGAAAATCGACAGAAAGTTTTGATCATCGCCTACAACCTGGCTTTCGCCGCTCAACTTGGTGAATTGACCGACCGCCTCAAGCATCGACAGAAACTGCCAAAGGACTCGATCACCGTGCTCGCTTGGCAGGACTTGGCCAAATCATTGTTCGAAGCCGGCGGGCTCGCATTCGAACCGCCCCGTGACAGCAGCGAACGAACGATCTTCTACGAATCCCTGGTTCCAGATTCATTGCGAACCCTCGCGGCAAACGGCGCCATTGCCGCGACTTACGACGCCTTGATCATCGACGAGGCTCAAGATCACGACACCACCCCGCCCGAAGGAGATACCAGCGGTCTGCCCTGTGGTTGGTGGCCTGTCTACTGGGCTTTGCTGCACCATGGCGCTCGCGCGCGGATCGGAGTTTTTTTCGATGAGGCTCAACGCCCAACCTTCCGGTCTGGCCGCTTCGATGCCACCACTCTCCTTGAAGAAAAAGGGTTCCGCCCGGTCCGGATCCACTTGGAAGGAACTCTGCGGTACAGTTTGCCCGTCTTCCAATACCTGCTTTCTCTCGACACGTCGGCTTTGGGCAGATTGCGGGGAGGATTGAAGCAACCGGGTCCTCTGCCCCTGGGACCGGAAGTGGAACAGTATGAGGTGCCATCCGGGCACGAATCGGGACAAGTCCGGGACATTGTACGCCGTTGGCTCGACCAAGGGTGGGCGCGACCAGAGCAGATCCTGATCCTTTCGCGGCGTGGCGAACTGGAGAGATCTGTTCTGTCAGGTTGCGTCGATTTGGCAGGTTTTCCGCTCCACAACGGACTTCAGCCACCCCGGGGGACGATCGGTTTCGGTTCGGTGAATCGCGCAAAAGGTCTGGATCAGTTGGCGGTCATTCTGGTGGATTTCCCAAAGTGGCCTTGTCCGGACTCTGGAGATCAGGTGGCTTTTTTCATGGGGGCGAGTCGCGCGCGGCAAATGCTGGCTGTTGTGGCCACGATCGAATGAACCGTAACCCCGGATTGGCTCTCTTCACGGTGGGTCCAGGATTGTCACAGGTGGCTTGCTACCTTCTCAACCAAGGCTGGGTTGCGAACCTGGCCTGCCCACCCCAATCACCCGGCACCCGATACAACCCATGCAAACCTTGCTCGGTCCGCTCCATGATCATCTGATTCAACAAGGTCTCATCGTCCATTCCCTCGGAGATGGCGAGGGACTGTTTGCCCAGGTAAACCTCGAACACCTTCGATTGGGGGTCGCGTTTTGCATCCAAGGTCCCCAAGGGGGATTGACCGTCGAGGGGAGTTTGCCGGTCCCCGCACCGATCGATCGTCGACCAGCGGTCGCGGAGTTTTTGACCCGCATCAACTGGAATTTGAGGAGAGGCCTTTTCCTGATGGACTTCAGCGATGGTGAAATCCGTTTCCGCTACGAAAACGGCAAACAGGAGGGCCCGATCGACTTGAATGACGCCGAGACGGGTTTGAGGTTGTGCTGCCGGATGGTCGATTCGTTTTTCCCAGCACTCATGTCGGTGATCTACCGCGACACCTCACCTGAGGAAGCCCTCATCCAAGCCGAGAAGGACCACGATGCACTAACCAAGGGTGCAGAGTAGGAGAATTTCCTGCAAAAACCGCACCAAACTGTCTGGAAATCAAACCACACCCGAAAACTCCAAACAGATGAAACCGATCGCCGTCTTTTACCGCCCAGAACAAAGTGTCTTCAACAATGAATCTTACAGCCCGAGCGCTGGCAAACCGCAAAAAGTCGTAGAAAGATTCTTAAAACATTCTCAGGTCCAGATAATGTATGACTGGGCACCGCTGACCCGGGCCGACCTCTACACCAGTCATACATGCGACTACGTCAACGGCGTACTCGACGGCAGCGAACCCAACGGCTTTGGCAACTTCCTGAAGGAAATAGCCGATAGTTTGCCCTACACTTCAGGCAGCCTATACAACGCCGCAGTGTACGCCCTGAAAAATGAGGTGGCCATTTCGCCAACCAGTGGCTTTCACCATGCACAATATCAGTCTGGAGGGGCTTTCTGCACTTTCAATGGTCTGACGATCGCCGCACAATTGCTTCGACGCAGAAACAAGGTAAACAGGGTTGGCATCATCGATTTCGACGCGCACTACGGCAACGGAACGGTGGACATCATCGAACAACTCAAACTCGATTACATTCAACACCTCACCTACGGACGGCACTTCAGAACCTTCCCCAACGCAGAAGCGTGGTTGAAGAACTTAAGCAAAGATCTCGAGCCCTTTAGTGACTGCGATATACTGCTTTATCAGGCGGGAGCTGATCCTCACGAAAATGATCCGCTTGGTGGCGATTTGACCACTGAGCAGATGCGAAAACGGGATCACCTCGTTTTCCAATTCGCGAAGGACAAAGGGATTCCCATCGCCTGGAATCTTGCGGGAGGGTATCAGCAAGATTTCGAGAAGGTTTTGGAGTTGCATGAAAACACCCTGCTCGCTTGCTTAGAGGTGTTCCAATCAACAAGCGCAGGCTCAAGCGACCCGAGGTGAATGCACTAGTGGGCCTGTTCAAGGACAAGCACCTGGCCAAGCTGCTGTTGCAAACACTGTAGGAAATTCTCACGCTTCAGGGCAGACCAGATGCGGGTGGTCTCAGCCGTTGGGGCTAGAATGGGTCTCTGACTCCTTCTCAAACCTAGGAACCATCTTGGCCGACTCTGTCGCAAGAATCAGAAGTTCTTGGACTTCGATTAAATGACGCTCCGAGAAATTAATAGGCACCAGCACACCGACCAGTTTAACCCTGATAAGAGGTTTACCTTGTCCACCCTCTTGTATGGTCTTCTGTGAATGTATCTGGTGAGCTATATCTTGGCACTCAACTGTCCCGTGTTGAAACTTCGCCTTTTGCTTTGGGTTCACTCAATAATGAAATTGTTTTTTATCATCACGTTGCCAGAGAGGCTCGGTAAGAGAACGGTTTATTTATCGTTTATGCGGCGGAATTATGCCCTAGGTAGAGTCGGATTGAACCGATGCGGCCCGCCCAACGGTCGCGGTTCAATTCTTGGGAATGGGACCCAGGGATGGGTCCGATTTCTGATTTCCGACGGAGCGGACACAAGACTCCTCACAAAGGAGACAGACGCCGGACAATTGATAGTTTTCAGAATAGATGTTCCAAATCTGAAAACTATCACGCCGATGCCATTTTCGTAGTCGGTTTACCGCACGACCACCGAACTGCGGCGGCGGATTTCGAACGGCACCCGAGCCAACTTGCGCGCGTTGTTACCTTATAACTGAAGGCCCCAAGCAGCCCGACCGTTGAGGTAAAATGTCGCAGGTCGGTGGCGGGTGGTCATCCGGGGCAAACCTGGAATCGTCGGGCCCGCGTTCCGATGTAAAAACCACGGTATTTACTTCACTGATGCGGAAAAAACCGGATTCAGGACCATAGGGGCTATCATGCCCCTAGTTGGATATTGGTTCCCGACGGCGAGGTTACAGGGGTTCCTCGCTATTTCCAGTGGGAACGGGGGGGGCTTGACGCCCACAGGATGATGACGGGCGATGACACCGGAGGAGACGTTTGGACAGTTGCTGGGGCTTGGGAAGGCTTGGCGTGTA
>Ga0255099_1000279_pt1 | contig 20659 bp, 19 predicted proteins | sample Colum_Colum_RepA_2_FD_188451 | JGI IMG/M metagenome (GOLD analysis project Ga0255099, IMG submission 188451) | Freshwater microbial communities from Columbia River, Oregon, United States - Colum_Colum_RepA_8d | ecosystem: Environmental > Aquatic > Freshwater > River | place: USA: Oregon...
GACGAGCTGGCGGCTGCACGCGGCGAGCTCGGGCCGCGCATCGGGATGGCCGCACAGGACTGGGATCATCCAATGCCCTTTCGCACCTTTGGCGCCGATCACGATCTGTTCGGCGATGAGCGGGTGGTCCTGATGCACATGCCGGGTCATACGCCGGGCATGTGCTGTGCGCTGCTGAGTTTCGAGCATCGTGAGCGCATGCTGCTGGCCTCCGATGCGGTCGCCCTGCAGGGCAATCTGCAGTTGGGAACCCATCCCAGGCAGACCTGGGACCTGGCGCTGGCCGATCGCTCCATGGATCGGATTCGCAGCCTGCAGGGGCAGGGTGTCGAGGTGATCTACGGCCACGACCTGGATCAGTGGCAGAGCCTGCTCAAGGGGGCCGCGTATTACGAGTGATGGACGAGTGATGGACTCGCCGAGCGGTGATCGGTTCAGGTGGCACGCGTGGCCGCCAGCCTGGTCGCCAGCCGCGTGGCCAGCAGATCCAGCCGGTCACCGCCCCAGAAGAGTTCGCCCTCAAAGACCACTGTGGGCACGCCGAACACGCCCTGAGCCTCGGCCTGATCCTGAATGGCAGCGAGCTGCGTGGGGCCGCCCACCGTGGTGAAGATGGCGAAGGCCTGCGCATCCAGTCCGAGTTCGGTCATGACGCGCGAGAGTGCTTCGAGATCGTCGAGATCGAGCTGCTGGGACCAGAAGCGCTGCAACACGGTGGCGCTGTAGGCCTGTTCTACTGCGCGGTCCTTGGCAAAGAGCAGACCCATGCCCGCCAGGCGGCCGTCGTAGAGCTTGCGCGGACTGCGCAGCACCAGTCCTCGCGCCGCGGCCTGGCGGCGGGCATCCATGTAGCTGTAGCGCAGCTTGCGCTGGGCCCGTTCGGTGCGCTGCTCGGGCGGGCCGGCCAGAGCAGCCAGATCCAGGATGTAGGGCTGCCATTGAATCTCGAGCGGATAGGCCAGGGCCAACGCCCGGATCCGGTCGTAGGCCAGGTAGGCAAACGGGCTCTTGTAATCCAGGTAGGCCGTCAGTTGAAGTGGCGTTGTCATCTCGCGTTAAAGTGCAGGGTTGGCTAGGAAAAGACCGAAAAGACCCGATCAAGGACACCGCTCATGAATACCTCGCTGCTTGCCGAAGAACGCGCCCGCGCCTGGGCCATGCCGCTTGAGCAGATTGATGTCAGCAAAGGGTACCTCTTCGAGCAGGACCTCGTCGGGCTGTACTTCGAACGGCTGCGCCAGCAGGACCCAGTGCACTGGGCGGTCAGCAAGCGGTATGGGGGCTACTGGAGCGTCACGCGCTTCAAGGACATCATGACCGTGGAGGTCAATCACGACACCTTCTCCTCGGAGAGTGGATTGGGCGGCATCGCGCTGGCCGAGCGACCCGGCCCCGAGATGCTGCCAAGCTTCATCGCGATGGATCCGCCGCGCCACGATGATCAGCGCAAGACGGTGAGCCCGATCGTGGCGCCGGCCAACCTGGCCGTGCTCGAAACCACCATCCGCTCGCGCGCCTGTCGCATTCTCGACAGCCTGCCGATCGGTGAGGAATTCAACTGGGTGGAGAAGGTCTCCATCGAGCTCACCACCCAGATGCTGGCCACCCTCTTTGACTTTCCCTTTGAAGACCGCCGCCTGCTGACCTGGTGGTCGGACATGGCCACGGGCGACCCCGACGGCAATGGTCCGGTCACCTCATGGGAGCAGCGCCTGCAGGAACTGGGCCATTGCCAGGCCTACTTCACCCGGCTCTGGAACGAGCGGGTCAATGCGCCGCCCGCCAACGACCTGATCTCGATGCTGGCCCACTCGCCGGTCACCCGCAACATGGGGCCGCAGGAGTTTCTGGGCAATCTGCTGCTGCTCATCGTGGGAGGCAACGACACCACCCGCAACTCCATCAGTGGCGGGCTGCTGGCGCTCAACCAGCATCCGGAGCAATACGACAAGCTGCGGGCCAACCCTTCGCTCGTGTCTTCACTCGTGCCCGAAATCATTCGCTGGCAAACGCCGCTCGCTCACATGCGACGCACCGCAGTCAAGGACTTCGAGCTCAACGGCAAGACCATCTGCAAGGGCGACAAGGTCGTGATGTGGTACCTCTCGGGCAACCGAGACGAGGATTCCATCGATCGGGCCAATGAGTTCATCATCGATCGGGCCCGGCCGCGCCATCACCTGTCCTTCGGGTTCGGCATTCACCGCTGCGTGGGCAATCGCCTGGCCGAGCTGCAGTTGAAGATCCTCTGGGAGGAAATCCTGCGCCGCTACGACACCATTGAAGTGACGGGCGAGCCGGTGCGAACCAAGTCGAACTTTGTGCATGGCTTTACGCACATGCCGGTGGTCATTCCTGCTCGTCGTCCGGACGCGCCGCCTCGAGTGTCTTGAAGTTCTCGAGCATGCGCAGCAGGTAATGCAGCGCATGCGTCATGTCGTCCATTGAGAACCCGTCCAGCGCCTGCTCGTAGTAGGCCTGGATCTTGGGCTGGGCATCGGTTTGCCACAGGCGCACGCCCGCGGGCGTGAGCGTGACGCGCCGCGATCGACGGTCCTGCGGGTCGGGAAGGCTCTTCAATCGACCATCGCGTTCGAGACGGGCCAGCACCCCCGAGAGATTCTGTCGACTCACCATCAGGTAGCGAGCGAGTTCGCCCACCGACATGCCCTGCGCCACGGTGGGTCGCGAGAGCGCGCCCATCACCGCCCACTGCTGCGTGGTCAGGCCCTCGGTCTCGACTGCCCGTGAGCCGGTTTTATGCAACATATTGGCGCATTGATACAGCCGGAAAAAAATGCGGTTGGCCATATCGAGAGATGCTGCAGGCATGGCCGCTGCGCCTGGAACGGCTGCAGGCTGCGCGTCTTTTCTCTGAATTTTCGAAATAACCGCAGTGGAGCCCTCTGAACGGCTGCGGGCTGATTTGCGCTGTGGCGCTCTGGAGACGGTCGAAGAAGGTGTTGGCATGACTTGCGGACTGTGCCACAGGACGCTAGGATATGTCCATACATTGACATAAATGACTGATTAAGAATCATGGTGAATCCCTCACGGACCCTCAACCCCTACTTCGACGACACGCTCGAGGCCCTGGCCGAGCAGGCCCGGCGCTTTGCCAGCGAGCAAGTGGCCCCCGGCTTTGTCGAGCGCGATCAGACCCGCGTGCTGGATCGCGGGCTGATGCGCGCCATGGGCGACCTGGGCTTCATTGCCCCCGAATTGCCCGAGGACAAGGGCGGGCAGGGGCTCGGATGCCTGGCTGCGGGCGTCATTCATGAGGAAGTCGCCCGCGCCGATTTGTCTCTGTCCTACATCAACCTGCTGGCCTCGCTCAATGGTCAGATCCTGGCCGATCACGGGGATCCGGCAGTCACCCGGCCGTGGCTCGAGCGGCTGACGCGGGGCGAGGCCCTGGTTGCGCTCGCGCTGACCGAGCCTCGCGGCGGCTCCGATGCAGCCAATCTGCAGTTGCGCATCACCCGCGAGGGTGACAGCTATCGCATCGATGGCGAAAAGACCTCGATCTCGGCGGCCGATCAGGCCGATGCGGCCGTCGTGTTTGGTCGCACTGGTGACCCGGCTTCGGGCGCACGCGGCGTGACCGCACTTATGGTGCCCCTCGACACGCCCGGCATCAGCCGCAATCGCTTTGACTGTCATGGCCAGCGCGCGATTGGGCGCGGCTCGATTCACTTTGACAATGTCCGTGTGCCGGTCACGCATCGGCTGGGTGACGAAGGCCAGGGCTTCATCCAGGTGATGCAGGGCTTTGATTACTCGCGTGCACTGATCGGTCTGCAGGTGCTGGCCGTGGCGCGTGTCGCGCTGGATGAAACCTGGGACTACGTCCGCCAGCGCGAGGCCTTCGGCAAACCGCTGTCAGCCTTTCAGGGGGTCTCGCACACCCTGGCCGACCTTGATACCCAGGTCGAGGCGGCTCGGCTGCTGTGCCTGCAGACCCTGTGGCTCAAGGATCGCGGCGCGCCGCACAGTGCCGAGGCGGCCATGTGCAAGTGGTGGGGCCCCAAGCTCGCCTACGACACCATTCATCAGTGTCTGCTCATGCACGGCCACGGCGGATACGACCGGGGTCTGATGGAGCAGCGCCTGCGCGATGTGCTGGGCTTTCAGATCGGCGACGGCACAGCCCAGATCATGAAGACCATCGTGGCGCGTACCCGTGCGGGCCGTGCCGCCGTGCCAGCCTGAAGCCAGGCACTTGGCCCAGACCGACGAGCAAGAGGGCCGCTGATTCTGACAGGGCTACGGAGGCCTCACGGTCCAGCCAAAACAAAGCAGTCATTCAAGGAGACCCAACATGGAATTCGATGCCGTCCTGATTGCCCCGCGCCGCGACGCCTGCGTATCGGCCGGACTCTGGCCCGATCGCACCATCAACGACGATCTGGATCGTTGTCTGCGGGAGTGTCCCGATCAGCTGGCCCTGACCGCGGTTCAGGTCGAGTCGGGTGATGCCCGCAGCTTCACCTACCGCGAGATGGCCGCCATGGCCGATCGCATCGCCGTGGGTCTGTATCGCCTGGGTGTGCGTCGCAACGATGTCGTGGCCATGCAGCTGCCCAACTGGTGGCAATTTACGCTCACCACGCTCGCCTGCGCGCGCATCGGCGCGGTCATCAATCCGCTCATGCACATCTTTCGTGAGCGCGAGCTCTCCTTCATGCTCGGTCATGGCGAAGCCAAGGTCATGATCGTGCCCAAGGTGTTCCGAGGATTCGATCATGCGCAGATGATGGCGGGCCTCAGAGGCCAGTTGCCACATCTGCAGCATGTTCTGGCGGTGGGCGGTGAGGGCCCCGACAGCTTCGAGGCGCGCCTGTCGAGCCCCGCCTGGGAGCGTGAGCCCGATGCGGCCCAGATTCTTTCGGGCTCGCGCCCGGGGCCCGATGACATCACCCAGCTGATCTACACCTCGGGCACCACCGGCGAGCCCAAGGGCGTCATGCACTCAGCCAACACCCTGATGTCCAACATCCTGCCCTATGCGCAGCGAGTGAAGCTCGGAACCAGTGATGTGGTGCTCATGGCTTCACCCATGGCCCATCAGACCGGCTTCATGTACGGCCTCATGATGCCCATCATGCTGCGCGCACGTGCAGTGCTGCAGGATGTCTGGGAGCCCCGCAAGGGTGTCGAGCTCATCCGCGCACAAGGCGTGAGCTTCACCATGGCCTCCACCCCGTTTCTCACCGATCTGGCCCGCACTGTTGCCGATACCGGCCAGGCCGTGCCCACGCTCAAGACCTTCCTGTGCGCCGGTGCGCCCATTCCCGGGCCGCTGGTGGAGCAGGCCCGCAGCGTGCTGGGTACAAAAATCGTATCGGCCTGGGGCATGTCTGAAAATGGCGCCTGCACGCTCATCGAACTGGACGACGACGACGAGCGCGCCATCAATACCGACGGTCATGCGCTGCCGGGCATGCAGGTCAAGGTGGCCGACGATGACGGCCGGGAGTTGCCGCGCGGCGAGTCGGGTCGACTGCTGGTGCGCGGCTGCTCCAACTTCGGGGGCTATCTCAAGCGGCCGCATCTGAATGGCACCGATGCCGAAGGCTGGTTTGATACCGGTGATCTGGCCCGCATGGATGAGCGGGGCTACATCCGCATCAGTGGTCGCAGCAAGGACATCATCATCCGCGGCGGCGAGAACATCCCGGTGGTGGAGGTCGAGGCCCTGATGTACAAGCATCCGGCCGTGGCCCAGGCTGCGGTGGTGGCCTACCCGGACGAGCGTCTGGGCGAGCGCGCCTGCGCGGTGGTGGTGACCAAACCCGGGGCCAGCCTCACTTTTGGTGAGCTGATCGGCTTTCTGACCGAGCACAAGCTCGCGCGCCAGTACCTGCCCGAGCGGCTTGAGGTGCTGACCGTCATGCCCACCACGCCGTCGGGCAAGATTCAGAAGTTCAAGCTGCGCGAGATGATCCGCGCGACATCCTGACGGTTGAGTCTGCAAGGACTGATCGGCGATCGGTCAGTCCTTGGGTCGATCAGCAAGCGTCTGACGCGTTCAGCGGCCCTTGAACTCGGCTGGCCTGCGCTCGCGAAAGGCGGTCGTGCCTTCCTGCAGATCTTCGGTCTGTCCGATGTCATGGAACGAAGCCGACTCCATGCGCAGGCCCTCATCGAGCGTCACGCCCATGCTGCGCCGGATCACTTCCTTGGCAAAGCGCTGGGGCAGGGGGGCGCGGCTGGCGAGCATCTCCGCATAGTTCAGGGTGTGGCCGAGCAGGTCGGCCTGCGGCACGATGCGATTGACCAGGCCGATGCGATAGGCGTGATCGGCATCGATGCGCTCACCCGACAGAATGATCTCCATCGCGTGGCCCATGCCCACGATCTGTGGCAACCGGATGAGGCCGCCGTCGCAGGCATGAAAGCCCCACTTCACGTCCTGCAGCGCGAACTCGGCGTTGGGTGAACAGAACCGGATGTCGCAGGCCAGCGCGAGCTCGAAGCCACCCGAAATCGCATAGCCATTGACGGCAGCTACGATGGGCTTGTCGATGTGCAGGCTGCGGGTGATGCCGGCAAAGCCGGGGCCATTGGTGAAGCGACTGCGGAATTCGGGCGCGGGGCGGCGCGCAAAGGCCATGGTGTAGGTCTTCAGGTCGGCACCTGCGCAAAAGGCCTGAGCCCCTGCACCCGTGATGACCGCCACCTGTGCGCCGTCATCGGCATCGAAGGTCTTCCAGGCCTCGACCAGACGGTCATTGGCTTCAAAGTCCAGTGAATTCATTTTGGCGGGGCGATCGATGGTGATCAGTCGAACGCGGCCGTGTGCTTCGTAGCGGATGTCAGTCATGGGAGGGTTCAGTCAATCAGCGTTTCGGGCCCGAAGACCAGATCCTGGCCCTCGACCTGCAGCAGCTGCAGTCGATCGCCCAGTGTGGGCTCGGGAGCATTCGGGCTGAGGCGGCCGGTCACGCGCGGCCCGGCATCGAGATCGACCACCACCACGCGGTAGGGTGCGCGGTCGCGCCAGGCGGTGGGTGCACGCCGAATGGTGGTGAGGGTCACGAGGCGGCCTTCGCCGCTCACTGCCTGCTCGAGCAGGCGGCTGCTCAGGCAGCTCGTACAGATGACCCGCTGACGGCTGTCCAGGCGGCCACACTCGGCGCAGCGCAGCATCGGGAGGGTGCAGGAAGCATCGGTCATGCCCTTACCCCCGTGCACCGAGCAGGCTCACCGTGCAGGCCACGCCCGTGCCGCCCAGGTTGTGTGTCATGCCGATCCGGGCATTGCGCACCGGATTGGGATGATCGCCGCGCAGCTGGCGCACCACCTCATGAATCTGAGCCACGCCCGTGGCCCCCACCGGATGGCCCTTGGCCAGCAGCCCGCCACTGGCATTGATGACCACGGTGCCGCCCAGATCGGTGCGGCCTTCATGGGCCCATCGTCCGCCCGCACCGCGCGGTACCAGACCGAGGTCTTCGCTGTCGATGATCTCGGCAATCGAAAAGCAGTCGTGCAGCTCCACCAGGTCGACATCCCGCGCGCTCAGGCCGGCCTGGGCATAGGCTTGCTGAGCGGCGCTCACGGTGGCCGAGAACGAACACAGGTCGGCATGGCCTGCGATGCGTGCCGAGCCGCGCGTCTGCACACTGGCCAGCACATCGACCGGCAGCGGCCGCCCGCCTGCGCTGGCGCTCGCCCGCTCGCGTGCCACCAGCACCAGCGCCGCGGCGCCGTCGCTCGCCGGACAGCAGTCGTAGAGCTGCAGCGGGTCGCAGATTGCTGCGCTCGCCGCAATCTGTTCGTCGGTGAGATCCGCCCCCATCTGGGCGAGCGGATTGTGCAGGCCGTTGCGCTTGTTCTTGCGCACCACGGCCGAGACCTGCTCGCGGCTCGTGCCGTAGCGCTGCGCGTGCATGCGCCAGGCCAGTCCGAACAAGCCCGGAAAGGTCAGGCCACTCGGGCCATCGTGTTCGTTGTCCATCGCGCAGTTGAGCGCCGCGGTGGTCTGCGCCGTGGGCGCGTGCGTCATGGTCTCCACCCCGATCACCAGAGCCGCATCGCATTGCCCGCTCGCAATGGCCAGCACGGCGTGGCGAAAGGCAATACCCCCCGACGCGCAGGCTCCCTCGACCTTGGTACAGGGAATGTTGGGCAGACCCAGCTGATCGGCGATCAGACCGGCAAGCACCTCCTTGCCATTGAGGGGCCCGCTGATGAAGTTGCCCAGATAGAGCGCGCCGATCTGTTCGCGATCGATGCCGGATTCAATCAGCGCCTGGGCCGCCGCCTGAACACCCAGATGCTCGATCGGCGTGCCGGCATGCCGGCCAAAGGATGTCGAGCCGATGCCGACGATGGAGACTTCACGCATCCGGTGACTCCGCAGCGTTGAGGGTGTCGCGAAGGACGGTTTTGAGGACCTTGCCATAGGCATTCTTGGGCAGGGCTTCGAGTCGCAGGTAGGCCTTGGGCCGCTTGAACCGGGCGATGTGGGCCAGGCACAGTTCATCCAGCGCCGCATCGTCCACCTGCAGACCGGGCCGGGTGACGATGAAGGCCACCACCTCCTCGCCCCAGTCGGCATGAGGCCGCCCGACCACCGAACATTCCAGCACCGCCGGATGGCGCAGCAGCACCTCTTCTACCTCGCGCGGATAGATGTTGGTGCCGCCGCTGATGATCATGTCCTTGGAGCGGTCACGCAGGGTGAGGTAGCCCCGCTCATCCAGACTGCCGATATCGCCCGTCCAGAGCCAGCCCTCGCGCAGCGCAGCCTGTGTGGCCTGCGGATTGTTCCAGTAGCCCTGCATCACACAGTCGCTGCGGGTGATGACCTCGCCGCTCTCACCCACCGGCAGATCCTCGCCGGCCTCGTTCACCACCCGCACCTGCACGCCGGTGCGCGGCAGACCACAGGAGCCGAGTCGGGCCTGATGCGTGGCATCGCCAGGGCCCCGATGATCGTCACGCGAGAGCAGGGTGATGGTCATCGGACTCTCGCCCTGGCCATAGAGCTGAGCCAGCCGGGGGCCGAAGCGATCGAGCGCGAGTTGCAGATCACTCACATACATCGGGCCGCCGCCATAGATCAGGGTTCGGAGCCCCGGGGCCGAATGCTGCGAGCCGCCGGCCTGCAGCAGGCGCGTCACCATGGTGGGTGCCGCAAACATCGAAACGTGTTGGTGATCGTGCAGGGCCTGCAGGACCTCAGACGGATCGAAACCCGGCAGGATGACCTGATGGCCACCGGCGATCAGATGAGGCAAGCCATAGAGCCCGGAGCCATGCGAGAGCGGGGCTGCGTGCAACATGACATGGCCGGGTTCGATGCGATCGATGTCGGCGTGATAGGCCAGGCTCATGAAGGTGAGGTTGCGATGACTGAGCATCGCGCCCTTGGGTTTGCCGGTGGTGCCGCTGGTGTAGAAGATCCAGGCAAGATCCTGAGCCTCGCATGGCGCACAGGCCATGGCGCCGTGTTGGCGCAAGGCCTGCCAGGCGCTGCTGCCGATCACGAGCATGCGCGGAGCAGACTCGAGCGTCTGCAGGGCGGTCGCGAGTCCGGGTTCGAGTGACTCTGAAGTGAAGACCACACGCGCGCCGCAATCGGCGGCGATATGCGCCACCTCGCGCGGATGCAGCTTGGCGTTGACCGGTACGGCGCACAGCCCGCCAACCCAGCATCCGAGCAGCAACTCCAGAAAGGCGCTGCAGTTTTCCATGCAGAGCACCAGGCGCTCGCCGCGGGCCAGTCCGAGACCCTCGCGCAGACCCCGTGCAATTTCGAGGCCCGCCTGGGCCAGTTCGCCGTGCGAGAGGTGCCGGCCATCGAAGCTCAGTGCGGGTGCATCGGCCTGGGCGCGGGCGCGATTGAGCAGAAAGTACGCGATGTTCATGGGATGATTCTGCCATCGACCCGCGAGCGAGGCCTGGATCCTCGCCACCCAAGACCAGGAGACCCCCCATGACCGCTGCGCCGCGCAATGTCGTTCCGCCGGATCCTGCGCGCCTGGCCCGTCAGGCGCCGGAAGACATTCTTGATCCCGATCGCCCGATCGTGGATGCCCACCATCATCTGTGGGAGCGGCCCGACCATCGTTACCTTTTGCCCGAACTGCTGGAAGACACCGGCTCGGGTCACCACGTGGTCAGCACAGTCTTCATCGATTGCATGGCCTTTTACCGGGCGGGTGCTTCGCGCCTGATGCGCACGGTGGGCGAAACCGAATTTGCCAATGGCGTGGCCGCCATGGCGGCCAGCGGGGTATATGGTTCGACGCTGGCCTGCGCAGCCATTGTGAGCCACGTGGATCTCACGGCAGGTGCCGAGCCGGTTCGCGAGGCGCTGCAGGCCCATATTGCCGCAGGTCACGGGCGCTTTCGGGGGATACGCCATGCGGGTGCCTGGGATGCCGATGAGCGTGTGCCGCGCAGTCATACCAATCCGCCGCAGGGCCTGTACGCACGCGCCGATTTTAGGGCTGGATTCGCGCAGCTCGCGCCACTCGGCCTGAGCTTTGAAGCCTGGCAATACCATCGGCAACTCGATGAGGTGCTGGTTCTTGCGCAGGCCTTCCCAGAGACCTCGATCATCCTCAACCATGTGGGAGGCCCCTTGGGCATCGGCCCCTATGCGGGTCGGCAGGAAGAGACCTTTTCGCACTGGCAAAAGGGCATGAAGGCGCTTTCGGCCTGTCCCAATGTGGTGGTCAAGTTGGGTGGCCTGGGCATGCGCATCGGTGTATTCGATCATCATGAGCGGGCCGATCCGCCCGGTTCGGTGGAAGTGGCCCGTGCATGGACGCCCTGGATTCACGGGGCCATCGAGATGTTCGGGGCTGATCGTTGCCTGTTCGAGAGCAACTTTCCGGTCGACAAGATCACCTGCAGCTATGCCGTTCTCTGGAATGCCTTCAAGCGCATGGCCCAGGGCGCATCCGATGCCGAAAAGACCGCGCTCTTCAGCGGCACAGCTTCCCGCGTTTACCGACTCTGATCGGCGCTCAATCCCTTTCCATTCATTCAGGAGACTCACCCCATGACCCAGAACCCTCCCAGCCACGGCCTGCAATTGCAATCGCTCATCACCGCTCAGGGCAGTCTCGAGCTGCGCCTGGTGGATGTGCCCGTGCCTGCGCCCGCCGACGATGAGGTGGTGATCCGGATCGAGGCCACGCCCATCAACCCCTCCGATCAGGGCCTGCTGCTGGGCGCAGCCGACCTGTCCACGCTGCAGTCGAGCGGCAGCGGTGCAGCCATCACGGCCCGGGCCACGGTGCCCGAGCGGGGGATGCGGGCCATGGCCGGGCGCTTGGGGCAATCGCTGCCCGTGGGCAACGAGGGCTCGGGCACCGTGATCGCGGCAGGCGCCTCAGTCGAGGCTCAGGCCCTGATGGGTCGAGTCGTGGCTGTCATGGGCGGCAACATGTATGCGCAGTACCGCACCGTGAAGGCCCAGCAGTGTCTGCTGCTCGCTGCCGGCACGACGGCCCGGGAGGCGGCATCATGCTTTGTCAATCCGCTGACCGCGCTGGGCATGACCGAGACCATGCGTCGCGAGGGGCATACCGCGCTGGTTCACACGGCGGCCGCCTCCAATCTCGGACAGATGCTCAACCGCATCTGCCTGGCCGACGGCATTCCCCTGGTGTGCATCGTGCGCAATGCCGAGCAGGCAGCCCTGCTCAAGGGGCAGGGCGCGCAGCAGGTGGTCGACAGCAGTCAGTCCGACTTCAATGAGCGGCTGACCGAAGCCCTGATGGCCACGGGTGCCACCATTGCGTTTGATGCCATTGGCGGCGGTCGGCTGGCCAGCACCATCCTGACCTGCATGGAAGCTGCGCTCGCCCGCAAGGCCACCGAATACAGCCGCTATGGCACCACCGTGCACAAGCAGGTCTACATCTATGGCGGGCTGGATATCGGGCCCACCGAGATCAACCGCAATGTGGGCATGTACTGGAGCGTGGGCGGCTGGCTGCTCACCCCCTTTTTGCAGAAGATCGGCGCGCAGGCTGCGCAGGCCCTGCGTGAGCGCGTGGCGCGCGAGATCCGCACCACCTTCGCCAGCGGGTATTCCCGTGAACTTTCGCTGTCGCAGGTGCTGCAGGCCAACGAGATCCAGGCCTATGCACGCAAGGGCACGGGTGCCAAGGTGCTGATCAACCCCAGCTTGCCCCTTTGAGCGAATTCAGGCCGCCTGAAGGTGGGGCGGGTGATGCAGGGCCGCATCCAGGCCCGCGCCCATCAGATCAATGAAGTTGTCGGCGTAAAAGCGCCGGATGCCCTCGCGCGAGGCACTGGCCAGGGCTTCATCAAAGCGCTTGAGCGGATTGCGCCCGCCCTCGATGTGAGGATAGTCGGAGGAGAAGAGGCACACCCCTTCGCCGGCCTGATTGATGATCCAGCCGGCGTCTTCGTGAGGATAGGGCGCCACGCGGATCTGGCGCTGCACGATCTCGGAGGGCTTGGCCGAGAGGCGCTTGAGCCGCTCCTCGTTCTTCACGAAGGCATGGGCGGCGGAGTCCATCGAGCGCATCCAGCCGGGCAGCCAGGCCGCCCCCAGTTCAATGGCCCCCCATTTGAGTCGCGGATAGCGATCCAGAATGCCATCGAAGATCAGGGTGGCCATCGCCTGCATGGCCGCATTCGGGATGGGCATGTAGCTCACCGAGGTGAAGTTGTCATCACCGCCATGAAAGTCCGGCACCGGCGGCAGGCCGTTGATCTTCCAGACCGGGTCGAGCTTTTCTTCGCCGCCCACATGAAAGACCACCGGGATGCCTGCGTCCTGGGCCAGGGCCCAGACCGGAAAGAGTCCGGTGTGGCTGATGGAATGATGCTGGGGGCGTTTGCTGGGCACCATGAGGGCCTTGGCACCCAGGCGGATGGCCTCGCGGGCACAGGCCTCGGCACGGGCAAAGTCTTCCAGTGGGATGTAGGCGGTGGCCAGCAAGCGGCGATCAACCGAACAGAAGTCGGTCATCATGCGGTTGTGGGCGTCGGCCGCCCCATAGGCGAGATCCATGTCATCGCCCTGGTCAAACCCGAAGTTGCCCAGACAGAAGGTGGTAAAGACCAGTTGACTTGCAAAGCCCAGCAGGTCCAGCGCCTGCGGGCGATCCTGCGGCCTGAAGGAGCCATGCGCCTCATAGTTCTTGCGCAGCAGGATGTTGGCCTCCACACCGGCCTTGAAGACAGGATCTTCATGCGCCTCGTGCGAGCGACCGGGTCGATCTCGGCGGTCGGCGCGCACACGGTAGCCCTCGGAGGCGAGGTAGCGCTCAAGCAGGCGCTTGTCAAAGTAGGGATTCAGACAATCCGACAACTCCATGAGGTGGCTGTCGGCATCGTGGATCAGGCGTCCGTTGACATAGGCCATCAAGATTCTCCGTAAATCGTTAAACCGGTCGTGGTGGCTCGGCCTGAGCCGCACCTGAGGCAATCATGGCTTCGATATCCTGCTCACTGTAGCCGGCCTGGGCCAGGATGTCGCGGGTGTGTTGACCCTTGCGAGGTGCATGCAGCATCTGGGCCCGAGGCGCCTCGCTGCTGCGCGCGGCCGGGCGCATCTGCCAGTGGGCCCCCTCACTCGGATGCTCGACCCGCTGAAAGTAGTGGGTGGCTTGCAGGTGCGGGTCCTGCATGACGGTCTCGGGCGAATTGAGCTGCATGCAGGGAATGTCGGCTTCCTTGAGCCGATGCATCCAGTGGGCGGTGGTGTCGGTCGCAAAGAATCGCGCGTTGTCGGCGCACAGCTCGGACATGAACTGGGTGCGCGCGCTGATGTTCCTGATGCGCTCGTCGCTGGCGTACTGATCCGCCCGACCGGTCATTTCGTAAAAGCGCTTCCAGTGGGCGTCGGTGTAGAGCAGGGCACACACATAGCCATCCTGGGTGGCATAGGGTCGGCGATCGGGCGCGAGCAGGCGGCTGTAGCCATAGGGGCCGAGCGGCGGATCAAAGGTGGCGCCGGCCATGTGTTCGCCCATCACGAACGGCATGATGGTCTCGAACATCGGAATCTCGAGCGACTGTCCGCGACCCGTGCGCTCGCGCTGATAGAGCGCAGCCGTAATGGCATTGACCGCCGATGCACCCACCGCCCGATCAACAAATACCAGCGGCGCATAGCGCGGAATACCGTCCGTGATGCGGGCCAGCAAGGCGGGCACGCCAGCTGCGCCCTGGATGAGGTCATCATAGGCGGGCCAATCCGCGTAAGGGCCCTCCTGGTCGTAGCCAAAGACGCCGGCATGGATCAGCCGCGGATTGAGCGGGGCCAGATCATCCCAGCCCAGGCGCAGCCGTTTCATGGCCGCCGGCCGGATGTTGTAGACCAATACGTCGGCCGTTCGAACCAGACGCAGCAGTGCCTCGCGTCCTGCATCGCTCTTGAGATCGAGCACGATGCCGCGCTTGTTGCGATTGGTCTTGATGAAGCCCGGGCCCATGCCGGGATTGCGCATCGGACCGATGCCGCGCGAGGTATCCCCGCTGGGCGACTCCACCTTGATCACATCAGCGCCCATGTCGCCCAGCAGCTGGGTGGCAAAAGGCCCCATCAGGACGGCGGTCAGGTCAAGAACGCGCACACCCGCGAGCGGCCCGCCGCCCGCATTCGGATCATCGCCCCAGTTCATGCGCGCCCGCCTCGCTGCTCGCGCAGGTTGGCCCACTGCTCATCACTCCAGTCGAGCAGATCTTCGGCGCCCGAGCTGCGCAGGACAGCGCCGCCATCGATGGTGACCATCTCTCCATTGATGTAGCCGGCATGGTCACTGACCAGATAGCTCGCCAGGTTGGTCAGTTCGATGTGTTCTCCGACCCGACCCATGGGATTGCGCAGGTTGTCCTTGTCGCGACCGGCAGGGCGCAACTGGCCCCAGGCGCCGGGCGTGGGGAACGGGCCCGGGGCGATACCGACCATGCGGATGCCCTTGGGTCCCCACTCCACGGCGAGGCTGCGGATCATCGCCAGATGCGCCGACTTGGCCATGGCCGAGGGCACCGTGAAGGCGCGCCCCGTGATCGTGGAGGTCGAGAGAATGCCCAGCGCCACGCCGCGGCGGCCCTGTTCGATCCAGCGCTTGCCGCACTCCAGCGTGCAGTAGAGCGTGCCGTGCAGGGTCGACGCCAGGATGGCATCGGCCGCTCGCGACGAGAGATGCTCGGTTTGCGCAATGAAGTTGGCGGCTGCGTTGTTGACCAGCACATCGAGCGGACCCTGGGCCCAGGCCTGATCGACCATGTCGGCCACAGCCGCTGGGTCGCGCACATCACAGCGCAGCACCTGAACCGCTGCGCCGGTGGCCTCGCGGATCTCATTGGCGGTTTTTTCAAGGACATCGGGCCGACGGCTCGTGAGCACGAGCCCGGCACCCAGTTCGGCAAAGCGCCGCGCCATGGCGGCTCCCAGGCCGGTGCCGCCACCGGTCACGAGGATGCGTTTGCCTGCAAGAAGGTCAGTCTGGAACATGAGGGTTGAACGGGGTTCGATGGCCGTTTGAGGAGGGGTGAAGGGGGGAACGAACGGATCGGGTCGTGGGCGATTTACTGCGGCTGTACACCGGCCTGCTCAGCCACTCGCTTGAAGCGCTCGTATTCCGAGCGTTGGAACTCACGCATCGCGTCAAGGCTCAGCATGAGCGGCACCGTGGCATTGTTGGTCTGATAGGTCTTGCCCTCGGGCGAGTTCAGGGCAAACCGGATGCCCTCGGCCAGCTTGGCGGTCACGTCATCGGGTGTTTCGCTGCGGACAAAGAAGGCAGCAAAGGTATAGGTCTCGAACCCGGTGAAGCCCAGCTCCAGCATGGTCGGAACCTCCGGAAACCGCGGGTCACGCTTGTCGCCGGTAATGGCGAGTACCCGCAGGCGACCATCCTTGACCAGCGCGGCGGTGCCGCTCAGATCATTCACGCCCAGATCCAGTTGACCGCCCGCCACATCAGTTTGCGACTGCACTCCGCCCTTGTAATTGACGTAGTTGATCGGAACGCCTGCGACCAGACCCAGCCAGCGCGCGACCAGCATGTAGCCCTCGGAGTAGCTGCCCACGTTGAGGGTCTTGCGCTCGCGCCGGGCGGCTTCGAGCAGATCGCGCAGGGTGCGGATCGGTGAGTCCCCCTTCACGATGAAGGCGGCGGTTCCGACCAGCATGCCATGCACGGGCCTGAAGTCCTTGAACGGATCGTAGGGCAGCGATTTACTGAGCACCGGATTGACGGCCATGGGCGAGTTGGTGCCGATGAACACCGTGTGCCCGTCGGCAGGCGCGGCCTTGACCGCCAGCGCCGCCACGGCCCCGCTCGCGCCAGGTCGGTTCTCGACCTGGACGGGCTGACCCCAGAGCCGGGCCAGGACATCGCCGTAGGCGCGCGCGCCACTGTCTGCGCCGCTGCCTGCAGCAAAGGGGACGACGAAGCGGACGGGGCGGCTCGGAAAGGCTACCGCACCCTGACCCAGGGCCGGCATGCTGGACAGCAGCGCCGTGGCGGGCAGGGTGAGTGCAGCGCCCTGGATCAGCAGGTGTCGACGGGGATTCATGCAGAGGCTCTCCGTTCAGAAAAAAGTCCCGATTGACGGGTTGAAGGGCTCGTTGACGGGCTCGTTCAGGGGCTTGTTGAAGGGCTTGTTGATGGAGCGTTCGATTGTCCGAAAGGACGCTGACGAATCACTTGGGCTGGATGCCCGCCATCTCGGCCACTCGCTTGAAGCGCTCGTAGTCGCGTCGCTGAAAGTCGCCGAGCTCCTTGGTGTGCATCATCATGGGCTCCCCCGAATTGGCTGCCTGATAGGCCTTGCCTTCAGGAGAGTTCATGGCGGCCCGCACGGCGTCGGCGAGCTTGTTGGTGATGTCATCCGGGGTTTCAGAGCGAACAAAGAGCGAGGCAAACACGTAGGTCTCGAAGCCGTCGAAACCCTGCTCGATCATGGTCCTCAGATCGGGGTACTTGGGGTCGCGCTTGGCGCTGGTGATCGCCAGCGGCTTGATCTTGCCCGACTTCCACAAGGGCACGATGCCGCTTGAGTCATTGACGGCCAGATCAAGCTGGCCGGCCGCCACATCGGTCTGGGCCTGAACGCCACCCTTGTAGGTGATGTGATTGATCTTCACGCCCGCTGCCGCACCGAGCCAGGTGGCGACCAGCATGTAGCCATCGGAGTAGTTGCCGACATTGAGCGTGCGGCCTTCCTTGCGGGCGGCGGCCATGAAGTCGGCGATGCTGTTGTAAGGCGAGTCGCCCTTCACCACAAAGGTGGCGCCGCCGTACGACAGCCCATGCACAGGGCGGAAGTCCTTGAAGGCATCGTAGGGCAGGCTCTTGGTGAGGACCGGCATCACGCACATGGGCGAGGTGCTGCCCAGCAGGATGGTGTGTCCGTCCGGGGGCGCCTGCTTGACGGCCTGGATGGCCACCAGGCCACTGCCGCCCGGGCGGTTTTCGATCAGCACCGGCTGCCCGAGCAGACGCGCCATGACCTCGCCATAGGCACGCGAGGCGCTGTCCGAGCCGCTTCCGGCATTGAAGGGCACGATGATCCGGATGGGCTTGGACGGAAAGCTCGCCGCCTGCGCGTTGGCAAGTTTGGGCAGGGCGGCCGGCACCAGGGCGGCACTGGCCGCAGTGATCACGCGGCGACGTTGAAGGGCATTCGTCATGGCAGGCTCCTTTTGAAGGGCAGGGTTCAATGGGATTGGGGTGTCAGGCACAGTGAATTCGTCCTTGCGCCAGCAATGCGGCGATATCGGTATCGGTGAGCCCGGCCTCGAGCAGCAACTCCCGCGTGTGCTCTCCCACACGAGGCGCCTGGCGAGCCACATCGGCCGGCGACGCGGAAAAGAGCGTGGGCGGTCGCACACTGCGAATCGGCCCTTCGGACGGATGCTCCACCACCTGAAACAGATCCACCGACTGCAGGTGCGGATGCTCGGGCAGATCCTGCAGCGACCACAGACGGGTGGCCGGAATGTCGAGCCGCTCGCACATGGCCAGAGCCTCTTGCGTGGTCAGGGTTCGAGTCACTTCGTGCATGGCGGCGTACAACTCTTTCACGCGAGCATTGCGGGCATGCTTGTCCTTGAGGTCAAACTGGCGCGCCAGATCATCCCGCCCCGCCGCAGCAAAGAAATCCACCCAGTGCTCGCCGCCATAGGGCAGCAGCGCGATGTAGCCATCCTTTGTGGGCGCGGGCTTGCGTCCACCGGCCAGCAGGCGGGCATAGCCCGCAGGCGCATCCGGCGCATCCGGCCCGGCAAAGGTCAGCCCCCCGAGATGCTCGGCCATATTGAAGGCGACCATGGTCTCCAGCATGGGAACCTCGACCTGCTGTCCCTGGCCGGTGCGTTCGCGATGCAACAGGGCTGCGAGCACGGCGTTGCAAAGCGCCATCCCGCAGGTCTTGTCGGCCAGCAGGGTGGGCACATAGTCCGGGATGCCGCTCTCGTGGCCGAGCAGATCCGCCAGGCCACTGGAGGCCTGGATGACATCATCAAAGGCAGGGCGGCCTGCATGAGCGCCGGCTTCGCCAAAGCCCGTGGCCACGCAGTACACGATGTCGGGCTTGATGCGACGCACCGCCTCAAAGCCCAGCCCCAGGCGCTCGATGGCGGGTACCCGCATGTTGTGGACCACCGCATCGATGGTGGGCAGCAGCCGTTGAACGACCTCCAGGCCTTCTGGGGTCTTGAGGTCGACCGCAAGCGAGCGCTTGTTGCGATTGATGGCCAGAAAGATCGAGCTCATGCCGCGGGTCTTCGAGACGCCATTGGCGCGCATCAGATCACCCGTAGGCGGTTCGACCTTGATGATGTCGGCGCCGAAATCACCCAGGATCTGCGTGGCCAGAGGGCCCAGCACCACGGCAGTCAGGTCAAGAATTCGGTATCCCGCAAGCGGACCGGTACGCGTCAAGACAGTCTCCATCCAGGCATGGGATTGGCTCTGTGGGATGAACTCCCCGGCCTCCTGCATGCGTGGCCTCAGCATACCGCGAGTCTGGCGCTCGTGGCCCGGTCAGGCCTGATTTGCTTCGGGCTGGCGTTTCAAACCAGAATCCGGGTTTTGGGTCGTCAGGCGCCAGGCATCGGATCGCAAACCGCAGCGCACTGGCTCGTCCATCGCAGAGCATTCAAAAAAACCCGGAGGAGGGTTACCCCATGAGCATGACCGAACTGCCGTCGAGCAGCGAATTCGTTGGCGTGAGCCTGCGTGATGATCATGTCGCCATCGTCGAGATGCGTCGCCCACCCCACAACTTCTTTGACATGGGCATGCTGGTCGGACTGGCCGATGCCTTCGAGCAACTCGAAAAGAACGACCAGTGTCGCAGCATCGTGCTGTGTGCGTCAGGCACCTCGTTTTGCGCCGGCGCCGACTTTTCAGGCAAGCGTGACCCCATTCGCAGCCCGCGCACCGTCAACCCGATCTATGCTGAAGCGATTCGCCTGTTTGCCTGTACCAAACCCTCGGTGGGCGCGGTTCAGGGACCGGCCATCGGCGGGGGCATGGGCCTGTCGCTCGTGACCGACTTCCGGGTGACCTGCCCCGAGGCCCGCTTTTCAGCCAACTTCAACCGTCTGGGTTTTCACCCGGGATTCGGTCTGACCGCCACACTGCCGCGCCTGATCGGTGTGCAGAAAGCCGCGCTCATGTTCTATACCGGTCGGCGTATCAATGGCGAAGAGGCTGCCGCCATGGGCCTGGCCGAAGTGCTGACCACCCGCGAGAAGGTTCGCGACGAGGCGATCGCCCTGGCTCGCGAGATGGCCATCTCGGCGCCGCTGGCGGTGGTCTCCACGCGAGCCACGGTGCGTGCCGGACTGGTCGAGCAGGTGCGCAGCGCAGTCGCTCGCGAGAGCCATGAACAGACCCTGCACTACATGACCGAAGACTTCAAGGAAGGCGTAGCCGCCATGGCGGCGCGCCGCGAACCCCAGTTCCAGGGAAGATAAGGAAACTCCATGTTCTACGACACCGCCAAGGATGACCACGGCCTGAAGTTCAATCCCTTCAAGGCGCTGGTCGTGCCCCGTCCGATCGGCTGGATCGGGTCGGTCAGCAAGGCCGGCGTGCGCAATCTCGCTCCCTACAGTTTTTTCAATGCCGTGAGCGACACGCCACCGATGGTCTTTTTCTCATCGGCTGGCCGCAAGGATTCCCTGGCCAACATTCTCGAGACCGGGGAGTTCACCTGCTCGATGTCGAACAAGGCGCTGGTCGATGCGATGAATCTGTCGTCTGCCGGGCTGGCCCCTGACGTGGATGAGTTTGCGGTCGCCGGACTGACCGCCGCACCCTCGCGGCTGATCAAGGCGCCCTGGGTGGCCGAGGCGCCCTCGGCTTTCGAGTGTCGCCTCTGGAAGACCATCGACATGCCGGCCAACAAGCACGGCACCTGCTACACCATGGTGATCGGTGAGGTGGTCGGCGTGCACATCAACGATGCCTTCATCAAGGACGGCATGGTGGACACCGCAGGCATGGAGCCCCTGTCCCGCATGGGCTACATGGATTACTCGGTGGTGTCCCGCGAGAGCACCTTCACCCTCAATCGCCCCACGACCGACAAGGATCGGCGCACTGCGCAGGTTCAACCCGGTCCGTGGGACGGTGTTTATCGCTGAGCGCCCTCGCCATGTCGACCCCGGGCACCCCCGCAGCGGATCTGGTCACGA